>Ga0114922_10006690_pt1 | contig 10557 bp, 14 predicted proteins | sample AartaG_FD_100975 | JGI IMG/M metagenome (GOLD analysis project Ga0114922, IMG submission 100975) | Deep subsurface microbial communities from Aarhus Bay to uncover new lineages of life (NeLLi) - Aarhus_00045 metaG | ecosystem: Environmental > Aquatic > Marine > Oceanic > Sediment | place...
CTCGATGCAGAAATATACAGGAGCGGCGGACACGCGAGATATGTTTGTCCGCACTGCAAAAAACCGTGGACCGAATATGAGCGGTGGGACGCTGTAAGCGCCGGGATTTACGCACCTGCAGGATGCAAAGTTGACAGGTCCGGAAACATTATAGGCGAAATCCCTTTGACAAGTCACCACAGCTGCAGGATATCGGCTTTCATGCTGCATCCGGTTTTTCAGACGATTGATGATCTGGCCGGCGATTGGGCTAATGCAATAAAAGAAAAAAAGCAAGGCAATGTCAAGCCTCTGCAGGATTATGTCAATTCACAGTTGGCAGAGCCCTGGAAGGAAACTGAAAAAGAAACAGAATTGAGTAAGCTGATACCACACATCGGCAATTATCATCAAGGGATAGTGCCGGCGGGCGTTCAGATGATCAGCTGCGGTGTTGATATTCAGGTCGACCACGTTTGGGTAAGCGTTGAGGGATGGGGATATCTGTCTGAGGTTTGGACAATTTACGAGGGACGTTTGGAAACAGGCGATACGAAAGAGCTTGAAAATCTGAACTTGCTTCGAAGTTTTCTAAAGACTCCGTGGGTTTCTGCAGAGGATAGTAGTTTGTTATTTTACATTTACATAACTGCAATCGATGTCGGTTACAGGCCGGACGTGATAAAAGATTTTTGCAGCCAGTGCAATGAACTTGCTCTCTTGCAGGCTCGCGGCGATGACAGCGTCCGGACCCGTCCGTTCAGGGCGACCAAGATCGCGGGCGGCACAATGACTCGTTATGATCTTAATGTGAATATATACAAAAGCAGGCTGTTCAGGTTGATATTCGATTCAAAAACACCAGGCCCGGGCTATTGGCATCTACATAAAGATACTACGAGAGAGTCACTAAATCATTTAACAGCGGAAGAACAAAGACCGATTAGAACAAAACGCAAAAAAAGTTACGAGCTAATTTGGATATTGAAAAAAGAACACCTGCCGAATCACCTTTGGGACTGCAAGGTTTATTCGTCTTTTGCAGCTGAGTTGTGCGGCGCTCAATCACTGCCGAGCTTGGAACTGGCAAGGCCGGCACCGGAAAAAAAGAAAAAGGCAACGGGGTCCGGGTTCCTGGACGATTTGCCAAAACTGTAACTGTAAAGAAGGGAAAAAAGCCTCAAATGGCTCAAATTGAAAAACAGGGTAATATTATACCGAGGGAACCAAAAAAATCGCTCTACGAGGCTTCTGGGGACTCCAAAATTGAAAATAAGAGGCTGAATCAGGGGTTTTGGAAGATTTTGTGTTTTTAAGCGGTTTTCAGATCGCGGGAAGAAATGATTTATAACAGGTGGATTTATGAAGAACAAACAAGACGTTCGATGTTGGCAGGTTGTGAAAATTCGGAATCTTAAAAACATGATATTCGGATGGGTTTGGCAGGTTGATGTTTTCGGTCGGTATGTCCTTATTCTTGAATTATTGTATTGGAGATATATCGTCTGGACCACGGGGCGGTCAGGTCCGCAGGTGAGCGCGGTCCGCGCTTTTGGAATTTGGGCGGGGTTCATGTCCGAGAGCCGAGGCGAACATTGGGACAATAGATCACGCAGAGGCATAAAATGAGTAACGGATTCTTAGATGATTTGCCAGACCTGCATTTGCCTGGTAAACGAAGAAAGAAAAAACCGGACAAACCAAAAGACAAGGTTGTTCGCTATGTTCGTATCCGCTGTCCGGCATGTAACAGCACAAATTGTCCTGTGTATAGCAGCAGAGATTTGCCAATACGCCGGCATAAATGTGGCAATTGCGGCTATACTTTCAAGAGCGTTGAGGAAAACTATCAGCCTCAATAGTTCAAAAAATTTTCATCTTTGTACTAATTCTTGGTACAAACACCCTTTTTTTTCCCAGACTCGCCTTGTAGTTTCAAGTCATGTACGAAATTCATGTGATCAGATTGTCCGAAGAAACATGCGTTTGGGTGATTAAAGATATCGGACAAAATGTTGTTGCAAAATCCACATTAATGGGACCGATGTCGGTGGTAAGACCGGAAGCGGAGACGATGTCACGTTGGATAGGAAATGGCGGGGCGGTTATTATCGAGGGTGGAATTGAAAAGAAGGGAAGTTAAAAATGCCTACCCTTGCCGAACAATTAGCAAGCGTGCAAGCGGCGATAACACGCATCGAGGAGGGTGCACAAAGCTTGACGAAGGACGGGCGTGTAACGGTTCGTCCGGAACTTCGAACACTTTATGCCAGAGAGAAAGATTTACTTCTACGGATAGATAAAGGTGACAGAGGCAGAGTTACAGTTGCAGAGACATGAGAGAAGTTAAAAGAAAAAGCAGCGAACCGTTCTTGCTCCGTTTATCAAAACGGCTTGATGATTATGTAGCGGTTTTGTCACCACGTAAGGCAATGTACCGAAAATCGTATCGCTTCGGATATGACATCTTGGACAAACATCGAACGCGAACGAAACGTTCCGGTCTGGGCGGTACAGGTGACTGGCATTTGACACAAACGAAGCTCGATGACCTACGAGAAATTTGCCGGGACCTGGGGAGAAACAATCCATTGGTGAAAGGCATATACCGAAAGCTTGCAACGAAAGTTGTCGGTACAGCGACAAAGATTCAGGCAAGGACCGAAGATAAAGGGTGGAACAAAGAAGCGGAGGAACTTTGGAAAGATGAAATGATAAATCATCCCTGTGATGTCACCGGGCGATTCAATATTCATGCTTATCTTAAAATGTTATTTCATGCTTATTGCAGGGACGGTGACTTGTTTACCATTTTCACAGACCAAGGAATACAGGCTGTTGAGGGTGAACAAGTCGGCACTCCGTATGGAAAAAAAGAAGGCAAATATTTCAATATTGTGAATGGTGTCGCTGTAAAGAAAACGAATAATCGAGTCATCGGCTATTACGTAGGCAAACCGAACAAGTGGGGGTATATTGCAAGCGATACTTTTAAACAATACCTTGCAGCTGATGTTCACCACACATTTAATCCGGACAGGTTCAGCATGTCGCGTGGAGAGCCGGTTCTTATAAGTGCAGTCGATGCGATTGACAAACTTTTCGGATATGTAGATGCGGAACTTGTCGCTGCGAAGATCAATGCTTGTTTTCCGATGATGATTACGACAAAAGACGCAGCGGGAAAAGCAGTACCATATACAGGCGGTGTTCATCCGTCCGGAAAAGATGATGCTAACAGGACGGTTCAAAAGATAGACCCGGGCATTATATGGGAAGGCGGGCTCGGTGAAAAAGCCGAAGCAATCGGAACAACGAGGCCGGCAGCTGCTTTCGATCCGTTTATGATGCGCATCCTGATGATTATCGGCAATCCTGTGAACATGCCGCTTATGCTGGTGACTGGTGACTATTCCGGAGCTACGTTTATGAATTCACGCGTTGCATATCAAGAGGCCCGGGACACGTGGCTTGATGAACAGGAACTGTTGATAAAACCTTTTATGAGAAGGCTCTATTTATTAAAGCTGCAGGAATGGTTCGCAAAGAAAAAATTGTCGCAGTGCGACGGTTGGGCAAGATTCGATATATTATGCAAGCGCTGGCCTTATGTTGACCCTTGGAAGGAATCGAAGGCGGACGAACAACAGTTAAAAAATGGAACAATTAACCATTCTATAATTTGCAGCAGGCAGGGACGTGACTTTAATGACGTTACAGATAAGAGAGCGGAAGAGGAAAGTTATCTTGACGAAAAGGGAGTGACTTTGCTTCCTGAAAAATCAGGAACGCCGGCGGCTTTATAAAAGGGGATATTATGTCTTTTGAAAACGAGCATAGAGCAAGATTAAGAAATCCGAAAGATTTCGATCCGAAGAGTTATCGCAGAACGGAAGGCGGCAAGCTTTATAACAAGATCAAAGTTCCGAACACGATTTCTATTATCTGGGCAAAGCTCAAAGGAAAGAGCAAGCCCAAAGACCCGCCTTTACCACAAGCTCTTGCTTTTCCGACAAAACATTGGACAGCAGCAGCGGCAAAGAGTTGGCTTACAAAGAACAAGGTAAAACATATACGATTCGAAGCGGCCAAGAAAAAGAACAAACAATCTCTCTCGGATGATGATACAGCGCCTGTGAAAGCCTGTGTATTAAACGAGAAAGCGGAAGTGCTTTTCACAGACGGTGACGGCGAAAGTAACAAATTCCGGATAGTGGGATATTCCGGCGGTATTATAAAAGGTCATTGGTTCTGGGGGAATCTGGCTATTGATTTGAAAGGGACTAAGTTTTATAAAAAACGTTTGGCTGTCCTGGAATCACATTTTACAGCCAGCCGCATCGGGTTTACAACCAAACAGAAGATTGACGGCAATGTCACTTTCGAGGGTGAATTTCTTGATAACGACAAAGCACAGGAAATCAGGGCAGATATTAAAAAAGGTTTTCCGATGGAAGCGAGTCTGTTTTGCTGGCCGTCTGTCATTGAACGTGTCCAGGAAGGTGCGAATGTCAAGGTAAACGGATTGACCTTGAAAGGCCCGGGTGCTGTCTTTAGAAAATCGGTTATCAAAGAAGTGAGCATGTGTGTTTTTGGTTCTGATATCAATACAAAATCATCGGCATTAGCTGATAACGAAAACGTGAAATTCAATTTATTAAAGGAGCATAATATTATGGAAGATCAAACGACGGAGATAACAAGTCTGGAAGAGCTTAACGAACAACATCCGGACTTGTCTAATGAGCTATTTGAAAAAGGCAAGACTGAGGGACTTGCCGAAGGCGAGCGGAAACAGAAGGCATATTTCGAAGCACTGAAAGCGGCCTGCGGTTCGGATAATGAGTTGGTTGTGAAGTGTTTCACAGAACAAGTGACAACCGAAAAAGCCAGCCAGCTTCGAATTGCGAAACTTGAGGACACAAACAAGCAGCTGACTGAAAACAAAAATCAGCAGACTGAGCAAACCGAAACGGCAGCTGTTGACCCGGCTGTGACAGAGTTCACCGACCAGACCCCGGACCCTGAAAGCAAAACGAAAACCGAATCTGATGACGACAAGCTGAAAGCGGAGTTCCAAGCGTCCGAAGAGTTGCAGGCTGAATTCGGCGGCGATGAAAAGGCATACTTGTCTTACATGAAAGCAGAGGTAGCGGGCCAGGTGCGGTAACAGAAAAAATTCGCGGCAACGATTATTGTTATTCTATCTTTGTGTAAATAGAACTTTTTAGCAGAAAGGAAAGAGGTAGTCAAATGGCCAAAGACGCAGAGACAAAACAAGAACCTGCCAGTGACATCAAGCCCGAAAAACCTGATATGGCTTGGATAGAATCGGCGGAAGATTTAAGAGAGGCGTTTCCGGAGCTGGTTGCTGAGATAAAGGCAGCTGTTGTTGAGGATATCGGAAAAGCATCAGTTGAGCAGGTAAAAGAAAACATGCCTGATGTTTACGACAAGATCGCACTTGACGTTCAAAACAAAAGCGCTCCGAGACAAAGCGGCCCGGGCTTCTTGCTCGAATACGAGGACCCGTTTGCCGACGGCGCTCTGCGGACTTTCATGAGATTGAAAGGTGTCGCAGGGTTGAGATTGCCTTTCGTTATACTCTATAAGGAAAAGGGCAAGGCCGACGTCAACAAGCTTCTTGTGAAAAAGGAGTTTGACAAATCGGAACGCATCAAAGCGGAATTCAAAGACCTCAAGGCATTTGTTGCTTCCAAGAGTCTTGTCGCAGTTCAGACTTTGGAAAGTTATATCCTGCGAGCGAAAGGCGGCGGCGACCATGCAAGAGCAGACAAAGCCCGCCGGGCAATGAAAAAGTTTAAGTAAATCTTGTGTTCATAACGAGAACCTGGATTTAAAAATAACAAGAATTTCTTTTAGTAAGGAGATAGTCAGATGACTACTTTAGCAGAAGATAGTCCGATGACTTCGGTCACGGGCGATATGGGTTCGATCCCGATTATAGCTAACGACATCGTTTATGAAGGAGCTATGGTCGGTGATAATGCGGCCGGTTACGGCAGGCCCCTGGTGGCTGGTGACAAGTTTCAAGGTCACAGCATCGACCGGGTGGACAATACAGGCGGTGCGGCCGGTGACAAAGACATAAAACATTACACCGGCAAGTATCGCATGGTGGTTAGCCTGGTTGGGCTTATCACCGATGTCGGACAGCCGGTCTATGCGTCTGATGACGCGGTTGTTACATTCGATCCAGCCGGCAATAGCTACGTTGGCAAGATATCGCGATACGAATCGGCTACCAAGATGGAAGTTGAATTCGATCCGCTCGGCGTTGACGAGTTCGGTCCGAACCCCTTCCGTGAAACAAAGGTTGATGACTATACGACCGATGCTGCCGACAACGGTAAAACCATCTACCTTGGTGTCGATGCCAAAACGATTACGCTGATAGCAACGGTCGCAGGCTACAGAATTCGAATCGTGAATGGCGGCGGTCTGGGTGTCGCGGGGATCATAGTCGATTTCAACGCAGCCGATAAGAGTCTCGGCGGTTGCGATCTTGCAGCGGGTGCGGACGGTGCGGCAATAACAAACACGAAGGGGACTGCACAACGTGGTGACTTCCTTGAATTTATCGGTGACGGTGCGGCCGGCTGGAATGTTGTCGGCAAGCGCGGCACATGGGTACAGGCGTAACCAGGTAAATCGTTACGACCGTAACCAGGCAAATTAAAAATTAAAATTCGGGTTCTTCTTTCAGCTGGCAAGCTGAAAGTTGCTAAGAACAAATCAACGGCAGTCAGGTGCCTGACAACTTGACTGTCGTTTTTTGTTGCCCGTAAATAACAACAAAATACTTTTTAGGAGATTTCAGATGGGAGCTCAAGGATTAGGACGCCGGGATATAATCGGCAAGTTTTTTGCAGCGATTGAGGAATACACCGGCAAATCGTGGATCGATCTGGTATCGGTTTTGTTTGATTCGGATCAGGATTCAGAAACGTATAAATGGCTTGGCATGGTTCCTGCGATGCGTGAATGGGTCGGCGGCAGGCAGGCCAAAGGTTTCCGGGAGAACGGGATTACAATCGTGAACAAGACGTTCGAGGCAACTCTGAACATTCTTGTCGATTGGATTCGGCGTGACAAAACCAAACAAGTTAGAATCCGGATCAACGAGTTGGCTGAAAGAGCGACCGGTCATTGGGCCAAGCTTCTCAGCACGCTGATTACCAACGGGACCGGTGCGACGAGCGGCCTTTGTTATGATGGGCAATACTTCTTTGATGATGACCACAGCGAAGGTGATAGCGGCACGCAAAAAAATCTGCTTACAAACGGTGAAGTTGCTGCACTTGATGTCGCGGCTGCGACAACCCCCACAGTGTCGGAAGCCATAAAAGCAATCCTTGGTGTAATAGCTTACATGCTCGGCTACAAAGATGACCAGGGAGAACCGATGAACGCGAACGCCAAGAAGTTTACCGTAATGACGAGCGTGACATTATGGCCGTATTTGGTTCATGCCGAACTCGGCGAGCCTGCGGACGAATCCAACGTTCTGAAAGAACTGAAAAAACAGGGCTTTATCGTAAGCGTTGTCCCGAATCCGAGGCTTACTTATACCACGCAGTTCGCAACATTCCGGACGGATGCCCCTGCAGCGCCTTTCATCCGACAAGAGGAAGAAAAAATATCTATCGGTGGCAAAGGCGAAGGCAGCGAATTCGAGTTTGACAACAATATGCATCAGTACGGAATCAAAGCGATTCGAAATGTTGGTTTCGGATACTGGCAATACGCATCGCATTCGACATTTGTCTGAGCGGTTTCTTTGCCATTTGATTCGAGTTTAACTTGTCCTGGTGTAGCCTGGCCGGTTCGGCGGTTCGAGGTCAGGCTATGCCTCTACAATTGCAATACATTTTTCGTAAAGGCTGATAATGTCACTATCAGAGCAGGACATGAAATATATACGCGAGGTCGCGATCAATGCAGCTTCCGAAGTAAGTCAGAAGGTCATTGAAACTATGTTGAAATGGCATACGGAAGCGTGTCCACATGGTAAAGCGATAATTGCATCCAAGTGGGGTTTGGTTGGCTGGTGTATAGGTTCAGGTTGCGGCGGTGCGACATTTTTTGCAGTGCTGTCTAAATTTTTGGAATAACACAATGACATTAAGGACATTCGATGAAATTTTGGAGCAAGACGCATCATTACACACAGACGAGTTTGGAGTGACAGGAATATATCAGCCTGGTGTTCTGGATAGATCGATCGATGTCATAATCACTTACAAACAAGATGACGGACAAGTATCACCTGTAAAAAGGCGGCGTGGCCCTGTCATAGAAATATCAGTTCAGAACAGTGCTACAGCTGGTATTGCTCCGAGTGAGTACAGCACAGGACAAAAGATAAGTGTCCCCCCCCGTCCGGGTGCGACTGCAAGAAATTTTCAGCTTGCGAGAATTGTAAACGAGGACGCAGGAATGTTGACAATAGAGGCACACTAATGCTGGCAATGCGAATAAAAATTGGCGAGAAAAGTATTAAAGAAGCGACTAATATTTTGAGAGCCATACCGAGGGCAATGCCAAGGGTATTTCGCAGAGCTATAAATCGCAACGTTGACATGGCGGCAACCGATTTGAAGCGCCGCGTTGGCGGTAGAATCACACTAAAAAAAGGAGAAATTTCAAAAAGCATCAAAAAGTATAAAGCCACATATAGTCACCTTGCCGGATATATAGCAACGAGCAGATACAGGCCGGGTCTGCTGGCTTTTCCGGGGACAACTGAAAAAAGACCTCGCGGTGTTAAATATCGAATCAGCCGATTGGAAGGTAGGAAACGCATACCACACGCTTTCATCGCGACTATGCGAGCAAGTGGTCATCGTGGTGTTTTTGAAAGAAGGTTCAGAACAAGATTGCCGATTGATGAAAAGCGAGGCCCATCGATTTGGAGTGTCATTACAGGTACGCCCGGACTATTAAAAAAAGTCACCAATTCTGCAGCTAACAGAATGGGTAAATTAATCAATGACCAGGTAGCTTATGAGTTCAAAAGATGGAAGCGATAGTTGAACGAATTGCAGTTTGGATCGAAGAAACAATTAACGACGTCAAGGACGTCGACCAAACGATGTCATTAAATGCTGTTCGTCCGAAGATACTCGATTGGCAAGTAGAGGATTTCAAGCATGACGATGTGATAATTGAAATCATCGACAAGGGGACACTGGAAAAGACAAGCACATCCCGAAAGGAGCTTGCCGAATGGAGACTTTACGGAATTATAAAAGAGTTACCAGATGATACCGCAGCAGATACCCAACTGTGTAGAATGACCGAAACTATTCGACAATTCTTATTGAATGAAAACAAAAAAGGCCAGGCCTGCGGAGGGCTGGCCCTTAGTATTGATTGTCCGGAAGATAACTTTTCAATTATGGCCGGTGGCGTAGTCGCTGAAATAACTGTTCAGGTGATATATTATACGGCACTTCTTGACGGCTATAAACAATCATAAACGTGGGTAAATGTGTGAATTAAAATGTATTAAGAAGGAGACATAAGATGGCAACAAACGCTATAACCGCGATGGGCGTTATTTTTACCTTTGATGGCGAAACAGTCGGAGAGGTAATGAGTCTTACAGGCACACGCACGCGGCGTATTATCGAAATACTTAGTTGTGATAGTACCAACGAGGCGGTCGAAAAGATTGCAGGTGCGTTAAACGAAGGTGACGTGACAGTTCATATTGTTTATGATGGAAGCGCGGCCGGCGTATATAACAAGCTGAATACCAAATACCAAGACGGGACCAAAGGAACGCTTTTAATCACCTATCCGGATACGAGTAATCATTCAGTCGATGCGCTTATATCAGCACTTGGTTTGCCGGCGTTCAGCGAGCCGGATGGGTCAATCGAGCTTGATGTCACTTTGGCATTGAGTGGATCAGCCACTTACACTGATGTAGCGTAAGGAGAAAAGCCATGTTGAAGGCAGGCGATACAATAGAGTATCTGGCCAAGGTGACCAGTCCAGCTTCTCAGAAGGGCATCATAGGCCAGACAAAAGTTGTTGACAGGGACATAACGGTTTGGACCGCCAATTATCTTTTACGCGGTAACTATGTAAGGATTTATAATCCGAGTTCACCGCTAAAGATCAAAAAAGAAAAATCAGAAAGGAGTTCAAAAACCAATGGACAAGGAAAACATGTCATCAAAAGAGATGTCAGCAAAGGAGATAAAGCAAAAGATAATGTCCCTGCGTGACCAGGTTCCAAAAGAGGAACACGAGATCGCGGGTACAAAAGTCTGGGTTCACGGACTGACATCTTATGACCTGGAAGGCTGGCGTTTGATAAAACACAGTCAAGACGAAAACGTTGCAAGACTGGCTACAGCCAAACTGTTACAACTTGCAATGCGTGACGAGAACGGAGCGAGGATATTCCAGGATAACGAGATTGCCATTATCGGCGGGCTGCCAGCTAAAGAATTGGAACCTATTGCAAGAGCAGCAGCGAGATTGAGCGGCTACGGTATCGAGGCAAACAAAGAAATACTAAAAAACTTATTGATAACCCTTGGC
>Ga0114922_10006691_pt1 | contig 10557 bp, 9 predicted proteins | sample AartaG_FD_100975 | JGI IMG/M metagenome (GOLD analysis project Ga0114922, IMG submission 100975) | Deep subsurface microbial communities from Aarhus Bay to uncover new lineages of life (NeLLi) - Aarhus_00045 metaG | ecosystem: Environmental > Aquatic > Marine > Oceanic > Sediment | place: Aarhus...
CCCACCCGAGCAGCCGACGGAGCTGCCGTTCATACTCGCCCGAGGCGCCAGCGAGCTCGCGTTCAATTGCCGGGGCGGTTTCTTCCCAGGCCAGCAGACCCTGGGTGGCATACAGGGGCTGGAGTTCCGGCCAGGGCTTCCGACCGGACATCCCGTCGAACATCTCCTCGAGCACCGCCGCGTGGAAGCGCTCCGCGCGGTCGCGAATCCCCCGGACGGTCAGGCCCACGCGTACCTCAGGAACCGGCCTGTTCGAGCCGGTCGAGCAGATGCCCGCGCAACTGCTCGGCGGGCAGGCGCACCTGCTCCATCGTGTCGCGGTCGCGGACGGTCACGGTGCCGTCCTCGACGGTCTGTCCGTCCACGGTGACGCAGAACGGGGTCCCGGCTTCGTCCTGGCGGCGGTATCGGCGTCCGATCGCACCCGATTCGTCGTAGAACACCGTCAGTGAGCGGCGCAAGTCGTCTTCGATCCGCCGTGCGATCTCGGGCATCCCGTCTTTCTTCACGAGCGGGAACACACCCACCTTCACCGGGGCGAGGCGGGGGTGAAGCTTGAGCACGACCCGCTTCTCCCCGTCCACCTCTTCCTCGTGGTAGGCGTTTACCAGCAGCACCAGCACGAGACGGTCGAGGCCGATCGAGGTTTCGATCACGTAGGGCACGAAGCGCTTACCGGAATGCGCCTCGATGTACTCGAGCCGCTTGCCGGATTTCTCCTGGTGTGCCTTGAGATCGAAGTCCGTCCGGTTGTGGATTCCCTCGAATTCCTTCCAGCCGAAGGGGAGAAGATACTCGAGATCGACGGCGTCCTTCGCATAGTGCGCGAGCTCATCGGGGCCATGCGGGTGCAGACGGAGCCGGTCCTCCCTGATCCCGAGTGACTTCACCCACGCCAATCTCCGATCGCGCCAGGTCTCGAACCACTCCTCGTCGGTGCCCGGCTCGACGAAGAACTGCATCTCCATCTGCTCGAACTCGCGGGTTCGGAAGGTAAAGTTCCCGGGGGTGATCTCGTTGCGGAACGCCTTGCCGACCTGGGCAATCCCGAACGGGATTTTTTGACGGGAGGCATCGAGAACGTTGCGGAAGTTGACGAAGATTCCCTGTGCCGTTTCCGGACGCAGGTAGACGGTGGAGGTCGAGTCCTCGACCGCACCCATGAACGTCTTGAACATCAGGTTGAATTGGCGAGCCTCTGTGAACTGATCCTTCATCCCGCAGCTCGGGCATTGATTCGACTCGAGCAGATCCTCGCGGAACCTGCGGTGACAATTCCGGCACTCGACGAGCGGATCGGTGAATCCCTCGACATGTCCACTGGCTACCCAAACGTCCGGGTGCATGAGAATCCCGGCATCCACGCCTTCGACATCGTTCCGACGGTGGACCATCTCCGCCCACCAGGCGGCCTTCACGTTCTGTTTCAGCTCCACACCGAGCGGACCATAGTCATAGACAGCACCGACACCGCCGTAGATCTCGGAGGACTGGAAGATGAATCCCTTGCGCTTGCACAGGGAAACGAGCTTGTCCATCAGGTCGGGGACGTAGTCCTGTGCCGCCGCCGGTGCATTCACATTCTCGCTCAACGTTGTCTCACTTCGGTTCGGGCCCTTTTGAATGGGGACGGAAAGGATACCGGTCCGCTCCCGGAAGCTGCAAGAAACAGCGGCTGAGTCGACCGCCCGACGCTCATGGGATCAGCTCAATCGTTTCCGCGGAGCTGGTGCGCGATGAGGGCAGAGATCGAGTCAGCGTCGAGCCAGTCGCCGTCGGCGCCGCTCAGCGCCTGCACGCCGTCGGGTACCATACCCTCGATCCGACCGCATACCACGATGGCCGGCACGTCCGCTGCCGACGCTCGTTCCAGTACCTCGGTGGTGATCTTCCCGAGTCCGCTGGTCGCGTCCCACGCTCCCTCACCGGTCACCAGCAGGTCCGCGGCTGAGAGCTCGAAGTCGAACGCGACTCGCTCGAGTACCCAGGCGGCGCCCGGGAGCAGTTCCGCGCCCAGAAACAGCAGGCACCCGGCTCCCAGGCCGCCGGCGGCACCGGCACCCGGGATGAAGCGCACGTCCCGGCCGAGATCGCTGGCGGCGATGTCGGCGAGGCGGGTGAGCCCGTATTCCAGTAGCTCGACCTCCTCAGGGCTGGCGCCTTTCTGGGCCGCGAAGCGCCGGGCCGCGCCATCGGGGCCGAGCAACGGACTGTACACGTCGGCGAGGGCGACGATGTCGGGCGCGAACAGAGCGGGTGGCATATCCGCGGAAACGTCTTCCGGGGGGAGAATCCTGCACAGGTCTGCGAGCGCTCCCCCGCCGGGGGGCAGGGGCCGGGCGTCCCCATCGAGAAACTGCCAGCCGAGCGCCCTCGCCATGCCCGTCCCTCCGTCCACCGTGGCGGAACCGCCAAGACCCAGGACGGTGTGTCGTGCGCCCGATCTGCCGCAGTGCGCGAGCACGACACCGACACCGGCGGTGTCGGCGCGCAGCGGATCGCGTACTCCCGGCGGCGCTAGATGCAGGCCGCACGCCTCCGCCGCTTCAACGACCACTTCTCCCGGTCGCGTCCACAGGATCCGGGCAGTGATCGGCTCTCCGAGCGGGCCGGTGGTCGGGACCTGTTCCTCGAGTTCATCTCCCGCCGTCCCGACCGACTCGAGCAGCCCGGGGCCCCCATCGGACAGGGGCAGTACCCTGACTTCAGCCTCGGGCCACGCGTCGAGGACTCCGGCCCTCAGCGCTGCCGCGGCTTCTGAAGCGGACAGGCTCTCTTTGAATGCCGTCGGACATACGAGAACGCGCACGGTGTCTTCCGCAGTTCGGATACGGGGATGCACGAATCGTGAAGGTATCTTCACGAATCCAGTCGCGCAGGATGAGATGCCCCCGTAATCTGGTGGAATGTTCTCAGCCACGGATTCTACTCTCGTAATCGGGCACCGCGGCGGCGCAGGTGCCGCCCCGGAGAACACCGTCGCGGCAATCCAGCACGGAATCGCCGCGGGGGCCGACGCGATCGAATTCGACATCCACGCGACGCGGGACGGGCGGATCGTGGTGATCCACGACGATACGCTCGAGCGGACGACGGACGGGACCGGGACGGTCGAGGATCTGACGTTGGACGAGCTCTGGCAGTTTGATGCCGGATTCAACTTCACGCCGGATCTCGGCCGAAGCTTCCCATGGCGTGGCAGAGGAGTCGGCATTCCCACACTGGAGGAAGCCGTCGAGGCGTGCGAGGGGCGTCCGATCATCTGCGAGGTGAAAACTCCCCGCGCGGGACAGGCGCTCGCAGCATGGCTGCCCGGGAAGCCGGTGCGCGAGCGGATGATCGTCGGCGGATTCGATATCGAGGCCGTCCGTCCCGCGGCGACCGTCGCCCGGTGGCGCTGCGCCAGCCAGCGGGATCTGACGCCGTTCGTGCTGCTCGGGAAGCTGGGCATTCCCGCCCGGCTCACGCCGGACGTGGCGGCCGCGATGGTCCCGGTGCGACGAGGGCTCGTGCGCATCGTGACGCGAGGATTCGTACGGCGTTGTCACGAGATGGGAGCGGGGGTGCACGTCTGGACGGTGAATCAGCCGGATGAAATGCGGCAGCTCCTCGAGCTCGGAGTCGACGGGTTGATAAGTGATTATCCGGCGATCGCTCGCCGGATCGTCGAGGAGTACCAGGCTCACGGCTCGACCGGGGCACCGAGCCTCGAGCCGGTCCAGGAATGAACCCGCGTCCCTCCCGACTGTAGATTGAGGTGACTGGCGGCCACTCAGGCCCCGGGCAGAACCGGACGGGAGGAGGCGGGGTCGTGACGAATCAGTCCTGGAGCGGATACCGGAGGCGCTGGAGCCGGCGTGAATTCGTGTGGACCGGACTCGGAGCGATCGCCGCACCGATGCTGGTCGGCTGCAGCAACTCGTCGCCGACCACCCCCACACCAGCCGCCAGTCCGCGGCTCACGGCCAGGCCCGGGATGCCAATGCTTCCGGCGCCTCCTGGCAAGACCGCGCTCGGACTCGGAAGCCCGCGGGACGGATTCCTGTTCGTGCCTTCTGGTTACTCCCCCGACGAACCGGCACCGCTGTTCGTAGCCCTGCATGGTTACGGGGCAGACTCCAACGACTGGTCCGGCTACATCGACCACGCCGAAGCACGCGGATTCGTCCTGCTGGCGCCAGAATCCAGGTCGATCAGCTGGACCGATGCCGATTCCATTGGCCCGGACGTGGCGTTCATCGACGACGCGCTGCAGCACACCTTCGACCGTTGCCGGATCGATCCGAGCCACATCGCTTTCGCGGGGTTCTCGGATGGCGCCTCCTACGCCGTGTCCCTCGGAGTGTCGAACGGGGACCTGTTCACGAACCTGCTCGTGCACTCGGGAGGGTTCTACTGGCCGGCCTCGCCGATCGTCGGTAGGCCTCCGGTCTACCAGTCACACGGCACGAACGACCAGATTCTCCCCATTGCCCTGGCCCGGACGATCGAATCTCAGCTGATCAGCGATGGCTACGACGTGACGTTCGACGAATTCGTCGGGGGCCATCAGCTGCTTCCGGCGACCACACAGGCCTCGCTGGACTGGTTCCTCGACGTCAGCTGACAGGCGTAGATTGGGGCGTGCCGCGCAGCCGTCACCGCCCGTCAGCAGGAGGTCGTTTGAGCGCCCGCACCATTCTGCACGTCGATATGGACGCGTTCTTCGCCGCCGTGGAGGAACGCGAAGATCCGACGTTGCGTGGCAAGCCGGTGGTAATCGGGGCGGACCCGAAGGGCGGCACCGGGCGCGGAGTCGTATCTACTGCCAACTACGAAGCCCGGAAATACGGAGTCGGATCGGCAATGCCGATCGGAGAGGCCTGGCGGCGCTGTCCGCACGCCGTGTTCCTTCCACCGCGCGGGCGCCTGTACGGCGAGGCGTCGCGGGCGATCTTCGAGATCTTCGCACACTACACCGAGCTGGTAGAAGGTCTGAGCGTGGACGAGGCGTTCCTCGACGTCACGGCCAGCCGGCGGCTGTTCGGCGACGGCCCGACCATCGGGCGGACGATCAAGGACGAGATTCGGGCGAAACAGTCGTTGACGGCCTCGGTGGGCGTCGCGGGCTCAAAGTACGTGGCCAAGGTGGCCAGCGACCTCGAGAAGCCCGATGGCCTGGTGGTGGTCGAGCCAGGCACGGAGGCCGAGTTCCTGGCTCCCCTCGACATCAAGCGGCTATGGGGCGCGGGCCCGAAGGGACAGCAGGCTTTGCGAGGTCTGGGGTGCCGGACGATCGGAGATGTGGCGGCGCTCGACGCCGCGATCCTGGTGCGGCGGTTCGGGGAAGCAAGCGGCATGCATTTCCACCGGCTCAGCCACGGCCTGGACGACCGAAGGGTGAACCCGGGTCACGAGCGAAAATCACTGGGCAAGGAGCGGACATTCGGGGAGGACGTATCCGACCGGCGGGTCGTCGAACGCAAGCTGCTCGGGTTGTGCGAAGGTGTCGCCGCCTCCCTGCGCCGAAAGAAGCTCGCCGGCACGACCGTCACGGTGAAGCTGCGGTTCGAGGGGTTCGAGACCCTGACCCGGCGACGCACTCTGGATGCTCCGGTCGATACGGTAGAAACTCTGTGGCCGGCTGCGCGTGAGCTGTTCCACGACGCGGACCGGCCGAAGAGGAAGATCCGGCTGATCGGAGTTACGGTTTCCGGCTTCGAAATCGCCCCACCGCAGCTCGGACTGTTCGAGACCGGCGGCCCGGACATCGACCACCGCGTGGCGGAGGTGGTGGACCGGCTCTCGGAACGCTACGGTCGGGGGACTGTGACCCGCGCCGCCCTGCTCGAGGAGAAGAAGACCGATGGCTGATCTGCCGACCCGCGAGGATGCCCTCGCGCTGGTGCACGAGTACACGGAGAACGAGAACCTCCGCAAACACATGTACGCGGTGGAGGCCGCGATGCGGGCCTACGCCCTCAAGTTCGGCGAGAACGAGGAATTGTGGGGCATCACCGGCCTGGTCCACGATTTCGACTACGAGCGGTTTCCGAACGACGCGCTGAGCCCGACCGAGGAGCATCCGTCGAGCGGCGTCGCGATCCTGCGGGAGCGTGGCTGGCCGGACGAGATCCTGCATGCGGTGATGGCGCACGCGGAACATACGGGCATCGCACCGGAGACCCTCATGGCGCGCACACTCCGGGCCGTCGATGAACTGACGGGCTTCGTGATCGCCTGTTCCCTCGTTCGACCGACCGGGATATCCGACCTGAAATCGAAATCCGTGAAGAAGAAGCTGAAGGACCGGTCCTTCGCCGCGGCGGTGAACCGCGATGAGATTCGCGAATACACCGAGGTGATCGGCGAAGACCTGACTGAGCACATTGATTTCGTGATCGAGGCGATGCGAGGCATCGCCGACACGCTGGAGTTGGAAGGCAATGCGTAGACCGCGTCCGATCCACACCGTCATCGAGCCGTTTCGCATCAAGAGCGTCGAACCGATCCGCATGACCACTCCGGAGGAGCGCGAACGGAAGATCGTCGAAGCCGACTACAACGTGTTTCTGCTCGATGCGCGAGATGTGCTCATCGATCTGCTCACGGACAGCGGTACGGGCGCGATGAGCGCGGGTCAGTGGGCCGGGATAATGCGCGGCGATGAATCATATGCCGGCAGCGACAGCTTCTACCGGTTCCGCGACGCGGTGCAGGACATCACCGGCCTCAAGCACGTGATCCCGACGCACCAGGGCCGCGCGGCGGAGAAGATCCTGTTCACCACCGTGTGCCGGCCCGGCGATGTGATCCCGAACAACACTCACTTCGACACGACTCGCGCCAACATCGAGTTCACCGGGGCGACTGCCCTGGACCTGCCGGGCGCCGCTGGGAAGGACCTGTCGAGCCGGGCTCCGTTCAAGGGGGACATGGACGTCGAGGCGCTGGACCGGCTGCTTGCCGACCCGCCGGGGCGCATCCCGCTGTGCATGATAACCGTCACGAACAACTCGGGCGGCGGTCAGCCCGTGTCGATGGCCAACATCCGGGCCGTGGCCGAAGTGTGCCGGAAGCACGAGGTGCCCCTGTATCTCGACGCCTGCCGGTTCGCCGAGAACGCGTACTTCATCCAGCAACGCGAGGACGGGTACGGGGAGACGCCACTGATCGATATCGCGAGAGAGATGTTTTCATTCGCCGACGGGGCCACGATGTCCGCCAAGAAGGACGGCATGGCCAACATCGGCGGCTTCCTGGCCACGAACGACGACGTGCTGGCCGCCCAGGAGAAGGACCTGCTGATCCTCACCGAGGGTTTCCCCACCTACGGAGGGCTCGCGGGACGGGACCTCGAGGCGGTAGCGATCGGCCTGTACGAAGCGCTCGACCCCGACTATCAGCGCTACCGGATCGCGTCGACGGCGTATCTCGGCAAGCATATCTCCGACCACGGCGTGCCGATCGTCCAGCCCCCGGGCGGGCACGCGATCTACATCGACGCCGCCGGAATGCTCCCGCACATCCCGCCGCTCGAATTCCCGGGCATCTCGCTCACGGTGGAGCTGTATCGTGAGGCCGGGATCCGGGGCGTGGAGATCGGGAGCGTGATGTTCGGAGCAAAGGACCCGGAGACCGGCGAGCCGGTGCCCGCTCGAAGCGAGCTCGTGCGGCTGGCGATCCCACGGCGGGTCTACACGCAGAGCCACGTGGACTACGTGGTAGAGGCGATCCTCAACGTGTACGACCGACGCCAGGAGATGGGCGGGTATCGGATTACCTACGAGCCCCCGTTCCTGAGGCACTTTTCGGCGAAGTTCGAGCCGATCGGGTAGACATCGGGGAGGCTCTGGCTGGAGTCGAGTTCCGCTTCGTCCAGCGGCCCAGCGACGCTCCGGCAGGAGATCGACGCGGACCGTATACTTCATGGTCGGAGCACAGAGTACATGACGTCCGATCGATTCGGGCGGCGCATATCACACGGGAAAGAAGGTCACCATGAGCTCGCTGTTGGAAACGCTAGCCGGAATGGCCGGCCAGGAGAATGCAAACCTGGCGGGTGCGATCGGCGCCGACGAAGGTTCGACTCAGGACGCAGTACTCGCGGCACTGCCCCTGCTCCTCGCGGCGCTCCAGCGGAATGCGTCCACCCCTGAGGGCGCCTCATCGTTGCAGGCCGCCCTCGAGCGTGATCACGACGGGAGCATCCTGGACGGCATTGGAGACCTGATCCGCGATCCATCCGTCTCGTCCGGTGACGGCATCCTGAGGCATTCCCTCGGCGACCGCCGGCAGGCCGTGGAGCAGGGACTCGGGAAGACCAGCGGACTCGACGCCTCTCAGGTCTCTCGACTGCTGATGACCCTCGCCCCGATGGTCATGGGCATGCTGGGCAAGGCCCGTCGGGAGCAGGGGCTGGACTCCGGTGCGCTTTCGGACATGCTGACGACCGAGCGGCGGGCTACCGAGTCGTCGGCACCGGACCTCGCGTCATTGGCCGGGCGCCTCATCGACAGCGAAGGGGACGGGCTGGATCTGGATGATATCGCGAAAGCGGGCGGAAGCCTGCTCGGAGGATTATTCAAGAAGCGCTGATCGACTGACGGAGCCGGGGCAACGTCACCAGGAGTGGGCCTGATCCTGCTCTCTATTCGTAGATGAGGTAGCCGGCGCGGCGCTCAAGGAATCGATCGAGATCCTGGCTCCAGCGACTCACGATGCGCTCGACCGGTTCGCCGGCCTCGATCGCCCGCCGCAGCCGGTCTGTGCCCGCCAGGCGATCAAACGCATCTTCCCGCCATTCCCAATGATCTCCGGCCTGCCGGCGCACCTCGGACAGGAGCGCCACGGCAGTCACGGTGGGATCGTAGAGGTCGCGGTCGGTCGTAACCAACCGCACGCCCTGGACCTCGATCCCGCCATACTTTCCGTCGTCCGGCGCGGCCGGGGTGAAGCGAACGGACTCGAACCGGACGCCCGGCAGGCCGTGCCGTGTGAGCGCCTTCACCAGCGCCTCCGGGTCGAGCCACGGCGCGCCGAGCTGCTGAAAGGGACGGTCCGTCCCCCGGCCCACGGAGATGTTCGTTCCCTCGAACAGGCAGGTGCCGGGATAGTGAACCGCGCTTTCCAGCGTTGGCATGTTGGGAGAAGGGGCGATCCACTCCAACCCGGTCTCATCGGCCCAGGCCTCCCGGGACCAACCAGACGCGGGAACAACCTGGAGGTCCGCATCGATTCCGTATTCCGCGTTGAACAGCAGAGCGAGCTCACCCGTGGTCATCCCGTGTCGCATCGCGACCGGAAAGGGCCCGACGAAGGATGCAAATTCCGGGTCGAGCACATTCCCCTGCACCTTGACGCCGCCAATCGGATTCGGACGATCGGCCACGACGAATCGAATTCCGGCCCCGGCTGCCGCCTCCAGGGCAGCGAGCATCGTGGAGACGTAGGTGTAGTAACGTGCCCCGATGTCCTGCATGTCGAATACGAGGGCGTCTATCTCCTGAAGGATGGTCGGATCCGGCGATCGGCGGTCCCCGTACAGGGAGTAGACGGGAAGAGCCGTCCCTTCGTCCGTGTCGTCGCCAAATCCCTTCCCACCAGCCGTCTGACCGTCCAGTCCGTGCTCCGGAGCGAACAGGGCCACGACCTCGACCCCCGCGCGACGAAGGGCTTCCGCGGACGGCGTGCCATTTCGGGTACGACCCGTGTGGTTCGTCACGAGGCCAACCCGGAGTCCCTCGAGCAGGTGCACGGAATCGGTGGCCAGTATTTCGATCCCGGGGCGAACGGCCGGAGATTGACCGTCAGGACCAGAGCACGCGGAGACCAGCGGTAGTGGCAACAGGAGGAGATACAGGACGAAGAGGCGCAGTGGACGGTGCTCCACTGGTGTCGCCGCGGACGGAACGAGCGGGGTCATGACCTCCACATCCGTTGAACTTCCTCCTGCTTTGTCCGCGTCTATGCGGCAAACCGACGCTGCTCACTGCCGGCGCCGCCATCCACTCGACAGCTTGACTGCTGTTGCGGATATGGTAAGTCAAAGTAGCCGGGCGCCGGTTCCGGTCCATACTCCGAACTGCGGAATGAAAGGATAGCTATGACCAGGAGAACTCGGATCGCGGTGGTCGCCACCGCACTGCTCGCGCTTCCCGCGACGGCTCCAGCCCAGGTCACCACCGAACTCGATGCCTACTGGGCAGAACTCTCTCGCACGGTCGAGGAGGGCGACTTCGAGGGCTACGCGGAGCTGTACCACCCGGACGCCGTCCTCGTGGCGGGGGGTTCCGGAACCTATCCGATCGGAAGGGCGCTGGCCGGATGGAAGCAGGGATTCGACGACACTCGCGAGGGCAGAGCCAAAGCAGGAGTCGAGTTCCGCCTCACGGAGCGACTCAACGACGAAACAACCGCCCACGAGACCGGCATTTTTCGCTACACCCTCGCGCCGGAAGAAGGAGACGACGTGGTCGCGCAGGTCCAGTTCGAGGCCCTGCTCGTGAAGAAGGATGGAAAGTGGCTGATGGTGATGGAATACCAGAAGGGACCGGCGACCGACGCGGAGTGGGCCGC
>Ga0114922_10006692_pt1 | contig 10557 bp, 10 predicted proteins | sample AartaG_FD_100975 | JGI IMG/M metagenome (GOLD analysis project Ga0114922, IMG submission 100975) | Deep subsurface microbial communities from Aarhus Bay to uncover new lineages of life (NeLLi) - Aarhus_00045 metaG | ecosystem: Environmental > Aquatic > Marine > Oceanic > Sediment | place...
GAAAAGACAAGGGATCCGAAGGCAAACATGGTCGTCAAAGACGTTAGAAAGATCGCCTTTCCCGTGCTGGAGAAGATTGTCTTGATCTTGCCCTTCCCCTCATGCTTCCAGCGGTGGATAATGTGAACACCATCATCAATACCGATTCCGAGAATCAAAGGAAAACCCATAACATTCATGACTGTCATTTTCATGCCCGTCAATTTCATGAGCCCGATCATCCAGAATACACCAAATGCCAGGGGAATCATGGCCATAAGAGCATGAAGGGGATTGCGGAAATCTATCCACAGCAATAAAAACACGACAACCACAGTCAACAGCATTGCATTCCTCCCGTCGCGCCCGATGACCTTGATGAGGGCCGCAAAGACCGGGGGCATACCCGTGGTTTTGTCGCTCACAATTTCCAGATCGGCCACAAAACGTCTTAGAAATTCCGCGTCTTTCCACACGTCGCGGGAGGGAAAAACAGTCACGAGAAATTGGTCGCGGTTTTTGTTGCTGTACCTGTCGAGCACAGACTCGGGAAGATCGGTGAGTTGGATGGATTTGGGTGAACTCATCTGGAGTACGGATTCCGCAAAATAAGGTGCAAAGCTTTGTTGGAATTCAGATAATCCTTTTGAAACGAGGTCCGTATCCAAATTGAGGAGTTCTATCAATTCCCGCATGATATTCTTCGAGCTGGGATTGTCGGGATCTCCGACGATCTCCTTGCATTTGGCGTCCACTTTGTCCTGTCCTCCGAGAAACGCCATGTCCTGAATCTCCATGATGTTCATCTGGAGCCGTTCGATTTCCCGGTTGAACTCAACAATATCACCGGTTTTTATTGCCTGCCTGAGAGGCACCGAAATGAGTTTGTCGAGAACCTCTTTGACCTGGGGCAGTCTCTCCTCCTGCTGTCTTTCGGAGGGGAAATAGAGTGAAATGTCTTCTGTCATTGCCACAGTGCCAAGATCTCGAATCCTTTCACCCAGCTGTCTGGATTGTTCGGGACTTTCCGTGAGAATCAAAGCATAGTCCATGCTCATGTCAAACTTTTCCATAACGGTGTCTTGTAGGGCAATTGATGTGAGCCCCTTGGGTTCAATATTCATGTAATTGTGGTCAAATTGGATTTTGAGGCCAAACAGGATAAAAAACACCGTGGCGAGAACAGAAACCAGAAGGGTGAACACATAGTGTTTCCCTCCCCAGCTGCACATATTACCCAGAAGGCGGAAAGTGATATCCCGCTGCACATGAGGTTTGAGGTCTTTCCTTTTATCAAGTTTTTTATCGAGCCGACGTTCCCTGAAAACCAGGAGAGTTGGCAAAAAAAGCATGGTGGAGACAAGAATTGCCAGGAGCCCAAAGCCTGTGACCAGACCTAGTTCTTTCATTCCGCGTGAGTGACTGATGGCCATCGCGAGAAAGGCGGCAGCTGTAGTGAATCCTCCTGTCAGTATACCTTTTCCGGTCTTCAAAAATGTTTTTTCCAAGGCGGTTTGGATGCCTTCGCCTGCGGCACGCTGCTCTGTAAATCCCGACATGATGTGGATCGAAAAATCGATGCCTAAACCCATAAGGATCACTGCAAACATCTGGGTCATGATGTTGAGCTGGCCGACTGTGAGTGCCGCTAAACCCACCGCCCATATTAATCCTACCAGCAGATTGCCGATGGCAAGAAGGGGTGCGACCCACATCCTGAATGACAACATAAGGAGCAGAATGATAGCGATAACGGCAATGACGGTGGTGATGCCCAGGCTTTTTTCGGAATAGTACATTTCATCCCGGCCGATAGCGATAAATCCAGTTAAGCCGGCTTCTACCCCGGGGAATTCCTCCAGGAGTTCATCCATGGTTTTCTGAACCATGTCTGTCCCAACGACAACAAGATCGATATCCATCATGGAGAAATTGGGAATGGCGTTCATCACGAGGGCTTTTTTATCATAGGAGAGAAAATAGGGATCGCCGATAAGAAGGCCGTCCGAAATTTCCCGGATTTTTTCTACAGAAAGCGTTTTTCCTTGTGCGGCCTCTTTTAGGGAAAGCAGCAGATTCTCGATACCGTTCAAGAGGGCAACAGCCTGGTCCTCTTTTTCTCGTGTTGAGATGGATTCTTCCCGGCCGACATATTCTTTTTCCATGGAATTATTGAGATTAAAGAGAAAGCCATCTATGTTTGGGTCCATAAAGAGGTCTTTGATATTCTCCAGGTCATCCTTTTTGATGAGAAGAAGGCCGTGATTTTTTAAAAAATCGACCTCATTCTTATAATCTACGCGTTTAAACAGTTTTAGATCTATCCGGTTTTGAAGTAATACAGTTTTGGTCTGCAGCTGGGCTATTTTGGAATTTTTGCTTTTTTGTGACTTTAATTTTTCGATGGTCTTTTGGATCTTTTCGATTTGTTTCTGGTTCTTTTCATTTTTTCCAGTTTCGACAAGCTCCAAGATCCGGGGAGCCAGCCTATCGGCAAATGACTTGATATGGGCCTCTTTTCCCTGCACAACAACAACAAGGCTTGTGGCGGAGGTGAATTCATCGATGACCTTGTTAAATTCCTCTGTTTTTTTATCTCCTGAAGGGAGGAGATCGGACCAGCGCATGGTGATTTCCAAGTGTTCGGCAAAACTAATAAATATAACTGTCAAGACAATAATGATGGCTAGCATTCTCCAGGGATGTGTTGCCTGCAGGATGGCCAGTTTTTTAAGCATCTTTTCTCTCATGTTATCTCCTCACTCTCCTGTATTTCGTGGCTGTTAAAAATAGAAGCGGGCGCGGATCATTCCGCCTCTGCCCAGAGATTTATCGTACTGTGTTCCTTTTTTGCCAACGTTGACGTTGAGGTAGGCAAATATGTCCACGTTATTAGATAGGCTGTATTCAAGTGTGGGAATGAGAACAAAACTTCCGTCTGTTATGCAGAAAATGGTGGACAGGCCGAGGTTTATCAAATCTGTGACAGGATGCTGGACAAGCGCATAAAATTGATCCCTGGCGATTGCCTTTTGCTCAGATACCATCAGCTGCATCCAGCCGTTCAAATCATAATCCTTGTGATCTGTTTTACCCAAGCTGTTCCTGTAGTATTCAGCCATAACGTATGTCTGAGAATTAAAAGTGTAATCGAAGCCGGACACAAGTTCATAAAAATCGTCAGTGGTGTCCAACCAGTTGTACGCGAATTCAGCCCAGATTCCAATCCCCAGGATTTCTCCGGCCGTGCTGAGTCCGAACAGATGTCTTTTTTCAGGGAGTTCCAGGAAATTCATTTGGACAAAATCAAACTGTGTGTAGTCATGGAACAACCAGATTTTTTCGATGGCGACAACAGTTAGGTCAAAGTGTGCGATACGACCTTTGAGCTGGACCATCTTGGCTGAACTTTTCCACTCGTTTTCAGGAGAGTAGAGGGCGGAAAGTGTTGTGGAGTCCGTGATGGGCACATCCAATCTGAGGGCGTTTTGACCGGGCTGTTCATAGGTCGGGTCAACAGGATCTTTGATGTTAAATATATCTGTGGGATTCCAGACGTTACCTGTGCCGAGCGAGATTTGCTGTTTGCCCGCCGTAATGTCGAAATATTTAAAAGCCAGTTTGAGGTAAGCGTTATCCAGAAATATGCGGTTTGAGAGCGGGATGACATAGACAGATTTTAATATATCCGGGATTGTGGCTGTCACTTGAGCCGGAAGGAATTCGAGGAAATTCCACTCTGTTTTACCATGATAGGTAATAAAGTCGAAATTGGCAGCAAAGGTGATGTTGTCGAGAGGGCCCCACTTCAAGTCCACGCGCAGCTTGTTGGAGGAAAGCTGGTAGAATTGGTCATGGATACTGATTCCCATATACTGTGGTTCGAAATAACCGAAGAGATCCACCTTGTCCTGGGCCAAAAGAGGGGAGAGGTTCAGAATTAGAAGAATAAGTACAGAAGCAAAACGTTTCATTTTTTTAGCTCCCTTTCTGTAAACATACTGTCTTCAAGTTCGATGTTGAATTTAACCTCGAGCATTTCCATCTCCGTCTGTGTGTTGTCGTTTCTGTTGATCATGACAAATTTCATAGCTGTGTGAACACCATCGATGACTCTAATATCACTCTGGGTCAATGTTTTCAGCACGCGATCTGGTGCATCTTCGTCGTAGTAGTCGATAACAACAGGAACAAAATTGTCTTTGTTCACCCAGAGGATGAGCTTGCTGTAAGAGACATCAGCGCCGTCGTGACGGATCAGCTCCAGTTTGTAGCAGTTCTGTCCTTCCTTCTTTTCGTCGGAGAGTCTTTGGGCAGAAAAATCCTTGATGAAAACATCTCCTCCGCCCATATCCTCATAAGAGAAGTCGCTACCCTGCATCTTCTGCTTCTTTTGGTGTGTGGCCAGCTTGCGGACACGCTGGGTGCGGGGATTGAACATCCAGATGTCGTCTGCATTGTTAAGCATCAGAATGGCCTGGCCTTTGATTCGTGTGGGCTCTAGATAGCGCACTAAATTCTTTTCCCCATTATCCTTGCTCCAGGAATCGGATATGAATGTTCTCTTCTGGCCGGAGGTGGTCGTGATGGTCATTTTTGACTTGGAATAAATCGAGGACACATTGATCAGGGCGTTGACTTTTTCAATGATGTTTTTGCCTGTCAAGTCCTGGCTGAACAGGCCGGGAGCAAGAAAAAAAACGACTAGAGTTAATATGAGGATATTTTTCATCAGATAACCTCCGTATCCTATTTTTGTTCTATTGCCGACTCACCGGTCAGTTTTAACCCATCGATCATGGTTTCAACAAAAAGCAAAACGGCCTTCTTCATGGTGAAGGCTTTTCCGTCCATAATCCACTGGATGAGTATGCCGTCAAGAGTACCGAGCATGATGGACGCGATGAGCTTGGTGTCCACCTGTTTGATCTCACCCTTAGCGAGACACTCAGACAGAAGGGTGTCGAGCATGTTTCGATTTTTTGAATAAAGCGTATTGAGATCGATCATCCAGGGATCGTTTCTTTCCCGGACGCCTTCGGCCCAGAAGTCGAGCACAATTTCCAGGTATTCGAGATGATTACCCTCAAACATATCGGCCCAGGCAGAGAAGTAGGTGCGTATTTTTTCGAGCGGATTATGGACGCGGAAAAGCTGGCGGGAGATACTTTTTTCAAACTTTTCCATAAAGTAGTAGAAGGATGCCGCAAAGATTTCGTCTTTACTTTTAAAATACTCATAGATCGTGCCCTTCCCAATGGCTGCATTTTCGGCAATATCAGAGATTTTTGTATTGTTAAGACCTTTTTTCGAAAATATTCTTATTGAGGCTTCAAGTATTTGGGCCTTTTTTTCTTCTTTGTTCACAATTTTTGGCATCGCTGTTTCCTCATATTGACCGACCAGTCAGTATTAAAATACAGCCGGTGAATATCTGTGTCAAGTCTTTTCTGGAGATTGGTACAAGAATTTAATCAGTTTTGTTTTTGATAAGCAGTTTTTGCATTTGAAACGTCTTTAATAATAGGGATTCCTTTTTTTGTTTAAAACTGTAAAATGTGTATTTCGAAGAATTTAGAATTTGGATGAGAAAAAATGCGGAAAAAAGCTATTTTGGTTGTTTGGGTGTCTTTTTTAGCAGCTTTAGTTATCGTCAGCTGCACTCCTGCACCTGATATCCAAATCGAGCCCGACCCGGAAACAAAACCTGCACGCCCTTCGCCTACAGCCGCATTTTCCATGGAGCCCTTTCATGAGGCGATGAATGCGGAAATGCGGATCAGTTTTGATAGCGCGGATGAGATTATTATAGGCGTCTATTCGGGAAGCCATAACGATGAACAATTTGGGCTCATCCACTATTTCGATGATTTTAAATCCTTTGACAAAACCAGCCTATCCTGGGGACCGGAAAAAAAAGTTATCGTTCAGGTGCAGGCGGAGGATCTGAAACCTGAGATCATAACAAGGAATGAGTTTAAACAGCTCTCCGATCTGGATAAGGTTGGGATTTGCTGGGATTCTTACGAACAAACCCGGTATGTGTATCTTGTTGAGGGCCAGAGAATGCTGATATTCCTTCAGTCAGGTTTTGATGAAGGCCACAACCGGTCCTACCGCAATCTGATCGATGCCTACCCTGTCACTCCGGTTTGCCGCGCCGATGACGTTTTCAACTTGATGATCAAATAACTTAATGACCCTGAATCATTCCTATAAATGTCGATGTTTTCAGTTTCAGATGCCGAGGATGGCGCCAATAACAGCAAAGTAAACAAACCGGTATCCGGCATTGATAAGAGTTAATGACATGGGGCGTTTTTCATATCCATCATAGGAAAAGTTTGTCGTCACAATAAAAGCAAAACTGAATAATGCTCCGGCTAAGAGGCCTTTTTCCAAACCGTATCCCATTATTCTTACTTCTTTTCCTTTTTGGCTGTGGAATTATTCTTGTTTTTGTTGTAAGTTTTTATGTCTGTGTCATGAGAAGAAAAATATCGCTCATTGTTGTCCTGTTCGGATTACTTTGCGCGGCAGTGGGGGCACAGTCCAGGGAAAAAGGAATGAGAACGTTCTGTTTCTGCTGGGAAAATGACACTTTAATCCATACCGATCGTGGATTTACTAACGGATTCAAACTGACCTGGATTTCACAGAGCTTTGATAATCCCCGCGATAACGTTTTGTTCGGATGGATGCCTTTTGTTCGCAAATCTGGATACAAACATGTGTTTTCCTATTCTTTAAGGCAGGATATCTTCACTCCGGACGATTTGAACCGGGTGGATCTGGATGAAAATGAACGCCCCTATGCTGGTTATCTGAATTTTGAGGCGGGAATTCACAGCCTTAATGATAAACGGATGTCATTCTTCAGCCTCAGCATAGGAGTGGTGGGACCGATGGCTCTTGCTGAGCAGGCACAAAAATTCGTTCATGACAAATCCCCGAAGGCACCCGATCCTTTAGGTTGGCCGCATCAATTGAAGAATGAGCCGGCTATCCAGGTTATGTATGAGAGAAGGGCAAAACGTTCACTTTCCGGGAGGAAAAAAGGGCTGGGCTTTGATCTCATTACCCATGCAGGAGGTGGATTGGGAAATGTCTACACCTATGCCAATGCAGGTTTGCAGGTGCGTTTAGGATGGAATCTTCCCGATGATTTTGGACTGCCCCTCCTCCGGCCTGGTGGTTCGAGTGGTGGGGTTGTGTTTGACCGCGGTTCTGGACGAGGAGATCAGGACCTGGACGGCCTCTATCTTTACACGGATTTAGATGGACAGTTTGTCCTGCGAAATATTTTTCTGGATGGGAACACTTTTACTAACAGTCACCGCGTCAAAAAGGATTTATGGACCGGCAATTACCAGATAGGATGCGGGATAAAAGTCAATTATTTAGACCTGAGTGTGGCCTATGCCAAGTGGTCAAGGCAGTTTAAAACACAAAAGAATAATCATGCCTATATAATTATCAGCCTTTCTTACTCTTATTAGCTTGTCGTTTTTTGTCTTAGAAGGTCCGTTTTCAATCAAGTAATGTGGTCCGATCCCAATTCGACATTGTTGATCTGGAGGGTGAAGGAACCGGGTTTTGAGGCGCCGATGAAGATCCCCATGATGTCAAAGTCTCATCTCTATTCCTCCTTTTTAAAGTGAAGAAGGTCATCCAAGGCCTCCAGGTACGTTGAAAACGCCTGCTTTCCTTTAGCTGTTAGGGAGCAGGATGTCTGAGGTTTTTTCCCTTTGTAGCCTTTTGCCACTTTAATATAGTTTTTTTCTTCCAGTTTTGTGAGATGGGTGCTCAAGTTCCCGTCCGTGGTCCCGATCGTTTGTTTCAGGTAGGTAAAATCAGCATCCTTGACTGAGATCAGGATCGATAATATGGCCAGCCTGATCCTGGAATGTATGACAGGATCCAGTTGAGCGAATTTCTCAGGATTCATCGGCCCGGCTTTCCTTGATCCCACCGATCACAAACAGAAGGATGCCCACTATCATCGAGATGACGACCGGTATCTCTCTATACGTGTATAGTTTGAGTATGGGGAAGACGAATCCGGCCAACCCAAAGGCGATCCCGCAGGCAAAGGTGAGGTGAGCGATGGCATTCTGGGCGTATGTTGTTGCGCCGCTTGTCTTTTCGATCATATCCCGGATGAGCTGGATATCCTCGCTGATTTGCGTTTGATTCATTTTGTCCTCCTGTATATTAAATCAAAGTACTTTGCATCACAAAGCAAATATAAGCCTCTCTCTCTATTCTGTCAAGTATTTTTTGTTTCTATAGGTAGTGACCGGCTACAGAGGCTTCTAATTCGAGGAAGATATCAAATTGGGAAAGAGAAGCGAAACTTGTCGTTTTTGGAGGTAAATATTGAAGGAGGTTCATACACCCAATAAGTATCGTATTTGACTTTTTCAAAGTTGAGAGTGGTATTACCAAGATAGGGATCTTGTACGACATCTAAGATTAAGTTTTTTCTTAAATCGCAGTTTTTAAAATTTGCCACAACTTCATCGAGAACTCCATACCAATTCCCCTGCCAAATTCCATATGCATTATTTTTTACTATTGTGTGTTCAATTGATGTGTTTTCATCGGTTCCTTCTAGTACTATCCCGGTATCCATATTGTCTTCAATTTTGTCATCCTTAGAGTTAAGCATGGCAATCCAACCATAGCCAGAACTTGCTGTATAAATACCTTCAAAACAATTTTTAATACTGTTGTGAGAAGTATCAGCGGTTCCCTCAGCGAGAAGAATTCCGTTTGAAGCCCAAGTTGGATCAGGGTGTGCAAGACAGTCGAAAATCTTGTTGTGTTTGATTTCAGCGTAGGCTCCCCAGTTGCACTGGATTCCATCTTGAACACGGTTAGGATTGTCAAAACTTCTTCCATAAATTTCATTATGCTCGATAACGGCTGAAGTTCCCGGCACCGCATAAGAATGAACAACAATTCCAATTTTTCCGAAGTCATGGATTTTACTATGTTTGACTTTTACAATACTCGGAGAACCTCGACCCATAATCAATAGGCAGCATGCTGGGCTTGGTGAGCCCGGTGTATCCGCTGTAGCCGCAATATCACAGTGATCGATTTCACCAGTGCTGGAAGCATACCAAACTCCTGCATCATCCAGAACATCTCCTACAATTGTTAATTCCTTCAATTTAATATTCGTGGAGTTGTGAATAAATATGGTAACATCGTTTTTTTTGTCTACATCAGTGACATTTAAGCTTGGTTCGGCAAGTATGCTGTTCGAGATAATAACCTCGCCATCATTCTTTTTATCCTTTTTCCCCTTGATCTCGATACAGTTTTTATCTACAACAAAAAAACCTGGGTAAATCCCAGGCATCACTTCAATCTTGTCGCCTTCAAATGCGGCAGCAATTGCGGATTGGATATCAAAGTATGGCCCTTCTACAGCATCGACGACTAATTTGTTTCCCTTTGGACATTCTTTTTTACTGACTTTGGCAAAGTTCGATTGAAGTTGCATAAAAGTTAAGGTTTGGCCTTTTTCAGCACCTAAAAAAGGACTTGGCTTCAGCTTTTTAATCTCCTGAGCAAATCCTCCAAGGACTAACAAAGATCCGACAAGAAAAACAACTGTAAATGCTTTTAAGAAAATCTTAAATGGTAATTTCATGCTCTTTTTCTTGCTGGGCCGGCCGGGTACTGCGGCCGCTCGATTATTATTTCAAACCTAATCTTATAATAGCTTTTTTGTAGGCTTCTTTATCTCTTCTGTAGCCCACCATAATGACATAAACTATAATTTTATCTTTCTCGATTTCATAGGTGACTCTATATTCACCGATTCTCAATTTCCAATACCCCTTCAACTCTCCTTTGAGAGGCTTTCCGAACTCCTGAGGTTTAGAGGTTAATTTTTTCCGGATCGTATTTATGATCCTCAGTTGATCTGCCTTATCGATTTTTTTAAAATCTTTTTTTAAAACCAGCTCGTCGATTTGTACTTTGAACACTATTTTTGCCCCAACTGCCTTTCAGCCTCCTCCAGTGTAATCCATTTTTTGTTTTTCCTCCGAGCTCTCTCTTTGGCTAAATAGCCTAAAACATAATCTTCAAAAGTATCAATTATTTCTTCCATTTTTTTGTACTCTTCATAATCGACGATGACTCCGACAGGCTTATTTCTCCTGGTCAGTATGACTTTGTTAGATTTAACCTTCTCTAATATATCAGATATCATTTTCCTTAGTTCCGCCACTCCTACGATCGTGGTCTTTTCTTCAACTGTAATCATTTGTAACTCCTAAATGTACTGTTAATTACCCAATTTAAATGTACGATTAAATGTACATTATGTCAAGGTCTTTCACTCTCAGGAAAGTTCATGCGGTGCAGCACACTCAGAACAAAAGCGTAAGAAATCAGGATTATTGGAATGACATTTAGGACATTTTATCTATAAATTTCCATACCTTTTCACATATTCTTCATATCTCACTTTAGCATCTTGTACAATTTTTTCGAAACGAGCATCATTCCGCAGATTGTCATAAAAATGATTATTTTGTAAGATAAGGTAACGGAATC
>Ga0114922_10006693_pt1 | contig 10556 bp, 7 predicted proteins | sample AartaG_FD_100975 | JGI IMG/M metagenome (GOLD analysis project Ga0114922, IMG submission 100975) | Deep subsurface microbial communities from Aarhus Bay to uncover new lineages of life (NeLLi) - Aarhus_00045 metaG | ecosystem: Environmental > Aquatic > Marine > Oceanic > Sediment | place: Aarhus...
ATCCCTTTACGGGTCTTGATAATTTGGGCAAGGCCTATCTTGGCTTCGCCAGAAACGAACCCTCTTTATTCGCAGCAATGTTTGAATCGGGATTGGTTCTTTCAGAGCACCCCAAAACGGCTGCCGCGGCAGACCGTTCGTTTGAGGTGTTGCGATCGGCGTGCGAAGCCTTAGCCGTGACCAAGGCCGAGGGGCAGCGGCCGCCAGCTTTGATGATGGCGCTGCACATTTGGTCGCTCAGCCACGGCATTGCCGCTTTGTTTGGGCGTGGTGACGCAACGCGTCGTGCGATCCCGATGCCGGCGGAGGACCTTCTGGAGGCGGCCGTACTGGTTTATCTCGACGGGCTTGGCATTACCCGCGTGTGACGTTCGGATCGATTGCTGGCCGATGCCTATTGTTTACCTAAATTGTCGGGTTTTAGCTTTGAGGCGGGCGGTAAAACGCAGTAAGACAGACTATGTCCTGGAATGCGCTCATAACCCGGTTCGGATTTGGACAGGGCGGCGGCCTTCGCAAGCAGGCTTCGAGCCTGTCGAGCTGGCTTAATCCGTTTAGTTGGCTGCAGCCGAAGCCGCCAAGCAAGCAACTCGCCTTCACGATAGCGTTTGTCGGTCTCGCCGCGAAGATGGCGAAAGCCGACGGAGTGGCCGTGGAAGTTGAGACGCAGGCGTTCGAGCGGTGTTTTTATGTGCCGCCGGAAGAGCGTGCCAATGTCGATAGGGTCTATCGGTTGGCCGCGCAGGATGTTGCCGGTTACGAGATTTACGCCGAGCGGATCGCCAAACTGCTGGCCGACGAACCGGCGTTGCTGAAGGATGTCTTCGAGTGCCTTTTCAATATCGCTGCGGCCGACGGCGTTTTGCATGCAGCCGAAGAGGCGTTCCTGCGCACGGTTGCCGAGAGATTCGGCTTTAACGAAACGGATTACCGGCGGGTGCGTTCGGTATTCGTGCACGACCCAACAAGCCCTTATGAGATTCTTGGTGTGTCGCCAGACGTCAGCGATGCGGACCTGAGAGCGCGCCGCATGGACCTTGTTCGGCAAAACCACCCTGACCGACTGGCTGCCGAAGGGGTGCCGGAGGAATTTCTCGTCCTTGCCGATCGCAAGCTGGCGGCGATCAACGTGGCGTATGATGCCATTTTGAAAGAGCGGGGGCGGCAGCCACGGGAGAAAGCAAGTGGTTGAAAATTGTTGCGAGGGTGAGCCGGAGAACGGCCAGCCTGTGGGACTTCGCGTGCCTGATAGTCCGCTGGTCAGCCGGGTTCAGCCGGCGACCAACTTTGAACCGAGGCGAAACGGTCTCAGGCCAACGATCCTGCTGATGCATTACACGGGTATGCCGTTGTGTGAAAAGGCGATCGACTGGCTGTCGCGACCAGAAAGCAAGGTCTCGTGCCATTACGTCATCGATACAGACGGCAGCGTAACGCAGATGGTCAGCGAGGAGCTTCGAGCCTGGCATGCCGGCGTTTCGGGTTGGTGCGGCGAGCGGGACATCAATTCCGCCTCGATCGGAATCGAAATCCATAACCCGGGTCATGGTGACGACTATCACGATTTCCCCGACCGGCAGATGCAGGCGATAACCGAGTTGTCGCGGGAGATCATCGGGCGCTGGGGGATCGCCGCGGAGAAGGTTCTTGGGCATTCGGACGTGTCGCCGGGACGGAAGATCGATCCCGGCGAGAAGTTCGACTGGGCCGGACTGGCGGCCGCCGGAGTTGGTCGTTGGGTCGAGCCGGAGCCACTTGGTCCGCTAATTGGAACGCACTCACGTCAGGCTGATGCCGACGAAATCTCCGATGTGCAGCGGTTGCTGACCCGTTACGGATATGGTGTCGAGGTCAACGGCCGGCTCGATGCGGACTGCCGCGAGGTGATCTCGGCGTTCCAACGGCATTTCCGCCCGCAGCGTGTGGATGGTGTGATCGATGCTTCTACTGCCGCGACCCTGCGGCGGCTGATCGAAGCAAGCGGTCCTCCATTGACGTCCTAGCGCCCGTTCACGTTGGTGCGGCGAGGCTGTCCATACAGGATCGACGCGATCTCAAGCGAACGGGTTTGGATTGGCGGTCGTAGGCATTGCTGGCTTTCGGGTTTACTTGACGAATAGCTCTCCGCACGCCTTATAGGAGATACACCAGTCGGCCGGACGGTTGCTGTCGGTGGGACGGCTTTATGGCACAGTCCCGTCGATAGAGGAAAGTCCGGGCTCCACGGAAACACGGTGGCGGCTAACGGCCGCCGGGGGTGACCCCAGGGAAAGTGCCACAGAAAGCAAACCGCCCGCAGTGCGGGTAAGGGTGAAAGGGTGCGGTAAGAGCGCACCGCGCGGCTGGTAACAGCCGTGGTCCAAGGTAAACCCCACCGGGAGCAAGACCGAATAGGGGTGGCCGGATGCGCGGATCGTCGATCTGCGGCATCGAGCCTGTTTCCAGGTGAGCCACCCGGGTTGGTTGCTTGAGGCGTTCAGCAATGAGCGTCCCAGATGAATGACCGTCGCGGAAGGGTTTATATCCTTCCAAACAGAACCCGGCTTACAGGCCGGCTGGTGTCCTTGCTTTTCATAACTCCGCCATGCTGCTGACCATTGCCGTTTCCGGATATCGCTCACTCAGAGAGCTGATCCTGCCGTTGGACCGGTTGAACGTGGTGACCGGTCCGAACGGTAGCGGGAAGTCGAGCCTTTATCGGTCGATCCGGCTGTTGGCCTCGGCCGCGCAAGGGCGGATCATCGGATCGTTAGCTAATGAAGGCGGATTGAGCTCGACTCTTTGGGCGGGGCATGAAGCATTCTCCGGGGGTATGAAGAGCGGCGATGTGCCGGTGCAAGGGACCGTCCGCCGTGATCGGGTCAGCCTGAAGCTGGGATTTGCCTCCGAGGATTTCGGTTACGCCATCGATCTTGGATTACCGGTGCCAGGACGTTCGCAGTTCAATCGCGATCCGGAAATCAAGACCGAGACTGTTTGGGCGGGCGAGCGGATCCGGCGCAGCAACGTGTTGGCGGAGCGCAAGGGGCCGGTCGTTACGGCGACCGGCGAAAAGGGGGCCCGTGACGTCATCCTTTCGGGCTTGCCGCCTTACGATAGCATGATGACGCATGCCACCGATCCGCGCGGTGCTCCCGAGATCCTGGAGTTACGGGAGCGGATGCGAAGCTGGAGGTTTTACGATCATTTCCGCACCGATGCCGAGGCTCCGGCGCGGCGCCGGCAGGTTGGGACGCGAACTCGGGTGCTAGCATCCGAGGGCGCGGACGTGGCGGCGGCTCTTCAGACGATCCGGGAGATCGGAGATGTTGCCGCACTCGATTCGGCTGTTGCGGATGCGTTTCCCGGCGGCTCGCTCGACATATCGGTGAGCGACGGCTTGTTCGAAGTGGAGATGCATCAGCATGGCCTGCTGCGGCCGTTCCGGGCTGGAGAGTTATCTGATGGCACATTGCGCTATTTGTTGCTGGTGGCGGCGCTGCTGTCACCACGGCCACCGTCGCTGATGGTTCTGAACGAGCCGGAGACGAGCCTGCATCCGGATCTGCTAAAACCGCTGGCGCGACTGGTGGCGCAAGCCGCCGAGAGGTCGCAAGTCATTGTCGTTTCGCATGCGCGGGTGCTGGTTGAGGAACTGGCGAAACAACCGCATGCGCGTGTGTTGGCTTTGCATAAGGAACTCGGCGAGACGATCGTCGAAGACGTCGAAGCGCCCGGTTGGAGCTGGCCGAAGCGGTAGTTCCAACCAACTCATGCGGGTTCGCGTTCGCGGTATGGCTCCAGCACTTCGACCGGTGGATAGAGCACGTCCATCGGGACTGAGCGGCCGGTGTCCTGGACAATACGGCAGTGATGGCGCTTCAGCGCCCGCAGATGCGGTACGCCGCACGAATGCGCAATGGTTCCGACGCCTGTGCGGATGCCGTTGACGAAGTTGGCGACGCGTACCGCCTTGTCTTCAGGATCGAGCCCACGCTGCAAGCGCCTGTCGTGGGTCGTGACGCCGGTTGGACAAGTATTTTTGTTGCACTTCATCGCTTGAATGCAGCCAAGCGCGAACATGAAGCCGCGCGCTGAGACGACAACGTCGGCGCCAGCGCAATAGGCCCAGGCGACCTCGGCTGGTGTAATGAGCTTGCCTGATGCGATCACCCGGATGCGCCGCTTCAGCCCGTAACGGGTCAGAATGTCGACCACCATCGGCAGCGCTTCGCGCAACGGCAATCCGACATGATCCATCAATGCCATGGGTGCGGCGCCGGTGCCTCCGTCACCACCATCAATGGTGATGAAATCCGGTGCGCAGTCTTGCCCGCGCCGATGGATCTCCTCGCACATCATCTCCAACCAACCGTAAGCGCCGATGACGGTCTTGAAGCCGGTTGGTTTGCCTGTGATATCGCGGATCATCTGGATGTAGTCGACAAGCTGTCCGACGTTATCGATCTCGGGATGCCGGTTGGGTGAAATCGATGGCTCGGCGGCCGGTATGCCGCGGATCTGGGCGATCTCGGGAGTGACCTTTGCCGCTGGTAGAATGCCGCCTTTACCGGGTTTGGCGCCCTGGCTCATTTTCAACTCGAACATCTTGACCTGCGGCTTGTCGGCAATCTCGCGCAGCTTAACTGGATCAAGCCGGCCATCGGGCGCGCGGACACCGTATTTCGCCGTGCCGATCTGGAAGACGACATCGCAATTGCCCTCCAGGTGCCAAGGCGACAGAGCGCCTTCGCCGGTGTTCAACCAGCAGTTGGCCATCGCCGCTCCCTTGGAGAGGGCGCGCACGGCCGGCTTGGACAAGGCGCCGTAGCTCATGCCTGAGATGTTGATGATCGATTGTGGTTCATAGGGGTTTTGACATCCCTTGCCGATGACCACATTAGGGGCTGGCGAGGCGTCCTGGTCGAGCGTCGGGAATGGGCAGTTGACGAATATAGCCGTGCCAACCGGCGTCAGGTTTTGCGTCGAACCGAAGGCAACGGTGTTATCGACACCTTGCGAGGAGCGGTAGACCCAGTCCCGCTGGGCGCGGTTGAACGGCATTTCCTCGCGGTCCATGGCGAAGAAGTATTGGCGAAAGAATTCGCCGAGCGTCGAGAAGATGTACCGAAACCGCCCGATTACAGGGTAATTACGCCGTATCGCGTCCTTGGTCTGGCTGATGTCGATGAAGAACAGGACAATAAACAGCAGGACGAGAATACCCATCGCGAAGACGAATATTGATGCCAGGACACTCAGCCCTTGCGTGGTGAACAGACTGAGCCAACTGTTCGACATTGGGTTTCTCTCTCGATCGTGTAGGAGGCGGTTGAGTGTGAGTGTTCGCGGATAGCCGAATATGCCGCGCACGGGCAAATCAATTGGACCTGAGCTGCCCGTGAAGTCCAATCTGCGGTGCCCTGTGGACCCGCGACAACGGCTGATTGCCGCCACGTAAAGCCTGGTATACTGGCCCGATGACAGCGACTCGCAAGAAACGCGCGGTAAGCCCGGAAGCTCCGGAACTGCCGTTCGATGAACATGTGCCTTTTGAGCCTGAGCCCGAGTCTGGGCCAGATGAGGATATTCCTTTCGACCTGCCGCACAACGATGCGGCTGGCGGCCCGGCGCCGGCTGCCGCGGCGGTGGGCTTTGAAGAAGCTCCGTTTCCCGTTGATGAATCCGAATCTACCGAGGATTCACCAGAGCACGTGCCACCGGCGGATGATTGGCCGTACGGAGATGAGCCGCCGCCGCCCGCACCACCCGCATCTGCCGGCTCGATCTCGGAACGCGCTCTACGTGCCCGCGCCGGCTCGCCCGTTGCCGCGTCGACAAGCTACCTCGATAATCTCAATCCTGAGCAACGCCAGGCCGTTGAAACTCTAGAAGGCCCGGTGCTTGTGCTGGCGGGGGCTGGAACGGGCAAGACGCGGGTTCTAACGACCCGCATCGCCCACATTTTGGCGACCGCCCGTGCCTATCCCTCTCAGATCCTCGCGGTGACGTTCACCAATAAAGCGGCCCGCGAGATGAAGGAACGCGTTGAAGGTTACGTCGGAGATAGCGTCGAGGGTATGCCGTGGCTTGGCACGTTCCATTCCATCGGTGTCAAGATTTTGCGCCGGCATGCTGAGCTCGTCGGGCTGAAGCATGGGTTCACGATCCTTGACGTCGACGACCAGCTGCGGCTGATGAAACAAGTTATCGAGGCGGAAGGTCTCGACAAAGACCGCTGGCCCGCGCGTCAGCTTGCCGGTCTCATCGACAGCTGGAAAAACCGGGGCCTCACCCCCGACAAGGTGCCGCACAACGAGGCCGGTGGATTTGCCGCCGGAAAAGGCCGCGACCTGTATACCGCTTATCAGCGCCGCCTGAAGGAACTCAACGCTTGCGATTTTGGCGACCTGCTGTTGGAGAGCCTACGCCTGTTCTTGGAGAATCCGGATGTCCTGGCGCAGTACCACCAGCGCTTCCGCTACATCCTCGTTGACGAGTACCAGGATACCAACGTGGCTCAGTACTTGTGGCTGAGGTTGCTTACCGGGAATCGTGACAGCGGAGGCGGCCCAACCAATATCTGTTGCGTTGGCGACGACGACCAGTCGATCTACGGCTGGCGCGGTGCGGAGGTTGACAACATCCTGCGCTTTGAAACGGACTTTCCCGGTGCCACCGTTATCCGTCTGGAGCGCAATTACCGGTCGACGGGCCACATACTCGCGGCTGCTTCGCACCTCATTGCCTCCAACGAAGGTCGTCTCGGCAAGACACTTTTCACCGACGGCGAACTAGGTGAGCAGGTCACCGTCACCGGGCTTTGGGACGATGAGGAGGAAGCGCGTACGGTCGCAGATGATATCGAAGCGGCACAACGAAATGGCGAGCGCCTGAATGAGATCGCAATTCTGGTGCGCGCGTCGTTCCAGATGCGGGTTCTCGAAGACCGCTTCATCACAGTGGGAATGCCCTATCGCGTGATCGGTGGTCCGCGCTTTTACGAGCGCGCGGAAATCAAAGACGCCATCGCCTATTTCGAATTGACGCTCAATCCCGATAACGATCTCAAGTTCGAGCGCATCGTCAATGTTCCGAAGCGTGGCATCGGCGATACCTCGGTACGGCGTATTCGCGACCTCTCCCGCACCCGCGACGTGTCAATGTTCACGGCCGCCCGGATGATCGTCGAGACAGAAGAGATCGCCGGCAAGGCGCGCCGTTCGTTGGCCGGTCTCATCGCGCACTTCGAGCGCTGGCATGAGCGGTTGCCGCAGATCCAACACACCGAGCTTGCTGAACTCATCCTCGATGAGTCGGGCTACACCGCGATGTGGCAGAACGATAAAAGCCCGCAGGCGCAGTCACGGTTGGAAAACCTGAAAGAACTTGTCCGCTTTATGCATCAGTTCGAGACGATGGCCGGGTTCCTGGAGCACGTCTCGCTGGTCATGGACGTCGACCAGGCTAACGATGGCGACCGCGTCTCAATCATGACGGTGCACGCCGCCAAGGGCCTGGAGTTCGACACGGTGTTCTTGACCGGCTGGGAAGAAGGTTTGTTTCCCAGCCAACGGACGCTTGATGAAAGCGGTAAGGCCGGCCTCGAAGAAGAACGCCGCCTTGCTTATGTTGGCCTGACGCGAGCCAAGAAGAGCGCCCGTGTGTCGTTCACCCAGAACCGGCGCACCCGCGGGCTCTACCAGTCGGCGGTGCCATCGCGGTTCGTCGATGAACTGCCCGAAGCGCATGTCTCGGTGAAGGAAGCGTCAAGCCCATTTAGCGGCGGCTACAAGAATTTCGCCAGCACTAGCCGCTTCGGTAATCCTTACGGTCAGAGCCGTTTTGACCGGGACTCGGCGGAGACTGAATGGCGGGAGCGTTCCAGCTACGAGACGCCGGGTTGGAAGCGGGCTCAACGCTGGCAGGATCAGACACGCGCCGAATTCGATGCGAAAGCAAAAAAACGGGGACCGCGCGGGCCGAGTGGGCCGCAAACCATCGAAGGTGAGTTGGTTGCCTCTTCCACGGTCGTGACGGACTTCGTCACTGGCGAGCGCATCTTCCATCAGAAGTTCGGTTATGGCCGCATTATCGAAGTCGACGGTAACAAGCTGACCATCGAATTCGAAAAGGCCGGACAGAAACGCGTCGCGGCGGATTTCGTTGAGCGGCATTAGGGGTGTGGGAGGCTGAAGCGGCGCTGATATATTTTCAAAGTGGCGATGGCGCGCCTGCTTAGAGGTCTACGTCTAAGAGGGCGGCGGTCCCAAGACCAAGACGGCATTGAAGCCTCCCAGTGCAAACGAATTCGACATCACGTATTCCAAGTCCTTTGGCCGGCCAACATTTGGCACGTAGTCCAGGTCGCAGTTGGGGTCCTGAACATCAAGCCCAATCGTTGGCGGCATCCAGGCTTCATTGATCGCTCGAACGCAGGCGATGGCCTCAATTGCCGAGGTGGCTCCGAGAGCATGACCGTGCATTGACTTTGTCGATGAAATTGCAAGTTCGTTGGCGTGGTTGCCAAAAACGCTCTTGATGGCTTGGGTCTCGTTAACGTCGTTGACTTGGGTTGCGGTGCCATTTGCGTTGACATAGTCAATCGCGGACGGTTGCAGCCCGGCGTCATGCAGAGCAAAGCGCATGGTCGCAGCGGCAGCCTCGGGGTCCACGGCAAGCATGCCCGTGGAGTCGAATGTCATACCTACTCCGCAAACTTCAGCGAAGATTGGCGCCCCCCGCGCTTTGGCGTGCTCGAGCGACTCCAGGACCAGAATACCGGCGCCCTCGGCAATTACGGTTCCACTACGGTTCTGGGCGAATGGAAAACAGCCCTCGGGTGAAATCAGTTTGAGTGCGTGACTGGCGAGCAAGGCACCGAAGGTGATCGAGCTATCCGTGCCTCCGACGATCGCAACATCGCACACACCTTGCCGGATATAGTCGCGACCGATGGAGATTGCCTGCGCAGCTCCGGCGCCGGCGCTGCAAATTGAGAACGTTGGTCCTTCAACGCCGTATTCGATACCGACATGCGCGGATGCCGAGGCGCAGCCAATGCGCGGAAGAAGCCTGGGGTGCACCGCACGCTTGTGGTCGATGAACCGATCACGGCAGGCCTTCTCACCGGAGATCTGGCCGCCGAGCGCTGAGCTAATGATGCTGGCGGCACGGCCTGGGATGCTGAGCGGCATTTCCAGCTTGGCGTCGAAGATCGCCTCACTCGCGGCGGCGGCGGCGAGCCAGGAAAACCGTTCGGCCTGCATAATGGTCCGGTCACGCTTCCAATTTTTCAAGCGTGCGCCGTGATCAAATTCTTTTACTTGTGCCGCTATGCGGATGGGTAGGTCTTGGAATTCAGGAGCTTCTAGGGAGTTAACTCCGCATTTGCCCTGCTTAAGACTTGACCAAAATGTTTCTACATCCTGACCGACTGAGGTGACGGCCCCCATTCCGGTCACGACAACGCGGTTGACCCTACCTGTGCGTCCCATAAAAATTGTCCGCTAAATATACTGACTACTCTTGAGAAATATTCTTTCGGGTCAGGATATTTAGATTGAGTAAACAATCTAAGAACAGGCCGTTTCTCGGTATAGGGTTAAGCAGTACGATCGACCTCCCGCGCCCGCGTCGCAGAGGTCAAGTTTTTAAGCGATCATGTTTGCGAAAACGCAAAACGGGAGCCGATTTCGCGGCCCCCGTTTTATTTTGTTGGATTTTTCGATTGCAATCGGACTAGTTCTTGAGGCGCGTTTCCAATCCGGAGAGCTCAGCCTTGCAAGGTGTCGAGATCGCGTCCTTCTTGTCGATCAAGCATTGCGCGATGCGGCCTTCACCGGGTTGAACCTCCGCACAATTGATCTGAATGTCTTTTTCGCAGACGCTCGCAGCGCGCCAGAGGTTGCTCACGCCAAGTTCAACGCCGTCGACAAATTCGAATATAGAAGTGTAGCAGGAATCGCTGATTTTGTCCTCGTGAGCCATCATGCAGAGCGCTAGGCGGCCTTCTCCCGGCGTCACCTGGCTACAGAAGGAGTTGAGCTCCTTCTCGCAGTCCTTCAGTACTTTTTTGACGGAGCGTTCGGCTTTTGCTTTCGCGTGCTTTGCAACATCGGTTTCCGCGGAAGCTGGCCCGGCAATGGCCAATGCGAGGGCAAGGCCCAGCCAGATCGACGTGAAGGTCGAAACCATACGACGCATGATGATGTCTCCTCGGTAGGTAAAAGAGCAGGCGTATGAGGCACCCGAGTCAAAAAAACTGGACACTGTTGGAGCCGCCTAGGGTGCGCGGCAGGTAAAATAATCGAAGCTTAAATACGCGCTCACAGTGAGGGCAGGGCGGAGAGACCGGCACGGCAGTCGTCTGTGAGTGTTGCCCGGTTTTTCTTGATGCAATCGTAGATGCGGCCGCCACCTGGAGGCACCTGGGAGCAGTATTGAAGGATGTCGCTGCTGCAGGTTTTCGACATGGCGTTCAGCTGCTTTAGCCGACTATTCAAGTTGCCCGATGCCAAGTAGGCGGTGAGACGGCAACGTGGGGAAATGCGGTCTTCGTAGGCGATCAGACAAGC
>Ga0114922_10006694_pt1 | contig 10556 bp, 7 predicted proteins | sample AartaG_FD_100975 | JGI IMG/M metagenome (GOLD analysis project Ga0114922, IMG submission 100975) | Deep subsurface microbial communities from Aarhus Bay to uncover new lineages of life (NeLLi) - Aarhus_00045 metaG | ecosystem: Environmental > Aquatic > Marine > Oceanic > Sediment | place: Aarhus...
CCGTAGGGCGCGCCAGCGCTTCGGGCGACGTTGCGCCGGAGCCCGACAGCCTTTCTCTTGAAAAGCCCTGCAAGAGCATTGACTTTGACCTCCAGACTGTTGCATACCCTCCTTAGGACCTCGTAACCGACCATGGCCCATGAGGCCCTATTTCAAGGCAAAGGCAAACGGCAGGCGGCTTTGCGGTGTTGCTCCGAGCACGAACAGTACAATCGTCCATTCTGCTGCAGGACCGGACAGACCCAGTTGCCGACCACGCGAAGGCCGCTGCTCGTCGATTACTGGTTTCGGGTAAGCCGTACCCGAAGCGAACGGCAGTCGGGCTGCATGTCGCCTTGGCGGCGCACTCGCCCGGGATCGCTACGCTCCTTCGCGCCCTTAAGCGCTCCTATCGCGGCCTTGCCGGTTTTCACGGCCGCAACCGGCCGGCGTCCGGCCGCGATAGCCTGATCGGGAGGCGCCGGGGAGCGGCCGAATCCGGTGTCTGGCCGCACTGCCAATGGGCGCGTCCCGCCTCAGATGGACCCCCTGCACGTCACGGAGGCCACCGGTCCCTCGGCTGCTCAGCGCCGCACGGGCCGGACGGCTGCGGGGCCGATCTGCCGCCACGTTTCGTCCATGACGTCCATCACGTCGATGGCCTCCTGCACGGTCACGGGAGGCGTGCGTCCCTCCTGGAGGGCAGCGTAGTACTCCCGGATCAGGACGCCCATGCCCTCGTAGGGCGTCCAGCGCTTCATGAGCACCTTGGCCATTGCGCCGAGCGTGCCGCTCGTGATGATCCAGCCGTGATGGAGATTCGTCAGCGCGCGCGAGGCGGCCTTGGGCACGCCCTTGAGGGAGCGCTCGGCCAGCACCCACTTGTTCAGCAGGTCGACCGTCAGGCAGCCCTTCGTGCCGACGACTCGCAGATACTGGGAACGCGGGTTGGCGGCCAGGGAAACGCAGACCAGACCGGACGCCAGCGGCGTCTCCAGGAGGATGCGCAGCTCGTCCGTGTCCGCATGGGGCAACACGCGGCCGTATCGGGCGTGGGCCTGGACGTGTTCGGGCGCGCCCAGAAGCTCGAGAGCCAGGCAGAGCGGGTGGGGTGCCAGGTTCTGGTATAGGCCGCCGGGCAGTCCGAACGTCCAGTGCTGCTCCCCTCCCGGCATCATGTAGCGGGAACGGGGATTCTCGCCCAGGTTGAATCCGTAGTAGCTTTCCACCCATAGCACGTCACCCGCCATTCCGGACTCAAGCAGCCGCCTCGCCCGCACCACGGCGGAATCGTAGAGGTGGTTGTGATCCACGCACACCTGCACGCCATGCGAGGCGGCGTGCTCGGCAATGGCGCGCGCCTCGGCGGCGTCCGTCGCCATAGGCTTCTCGATGAGCAGATGGCAGCCCAGGGACGCGCCGAGCCGGGCATAGTGGGCATGGGATTGCGGCGGAGTGAGGATGTGCAGGACGTCGGGCCGCTCGCGCTCCAGCATCTCGCCGGCGCTACCGTAGGCGCCCGGGACCCTGAACTCAGCGGCCAGAGCGCGGGCCGCCTCCTCGTTCGTGTCGCAGAGGGCCACGACCCGGGCGTTCTTCATCCGGCCCAGGAAGCCCAGATGCTCCCTGGCGATGACGCCGCAGCCCACAATGCAGGCCTTCAGCGGCGGGCAGCCGGCAGGCGCTCGGCCGAGAACTCGGATGTCCGCCCGGCGGCTCAACCGCTCCCGCGCGGCAATGGCCGACATCGTGGCGGCCAGGGCATCTTCCTTGCATGTCTGGGGCCGCCAGCCGAGCACTTGCTTCGCCCGTTCGTTGCTGTAAGTCAGTCGCCGATGGCAGGCGATCATGTGCGCCGGGTGGAAGGGGTTCCCGCGGCCCAGCAGGCGCATGCCGAGCCCGAAGCACCAGCCGAACGCCCGGGCAATCGGGTAGGGCGTTCGGAGGATCCTCAGCCGTGGCCGCGCTTCGGCCTTCAAGCGCTTCAGGTACTCGCTCTGCGTGAAGCGCTCGTCATCAACCACGTTGAAGGCCTGACCGGCCACGCCTTCCGCCTCGGCCGCCCGCAGCACCGCCGCCGCGCAGTTGCGCACGTAGCAGACGGGCAAGACGTTGCCGCCGTTGCCGACGATGACGTAAACGCCGCCGCCGAACGCGTAGCCCATGCGGGGCAGGTTCCAATTGCCGCCCGGGCCGTAGAGCAGGCCGGGCCGGACGACGACAAGCTCCAGCCCTCCCGCCTCGGCGGCCTCAAGGGCCCCCTCCTCCGAGCCAATCTTCGACTTCACGTAGGTGGTGAGGAGGGCGGGGGCGGTTTCGTACGGGCTTTCCTCCGTGACAGCCCGGCCCGACGCTGAACCAAGGCGGTGAACCCCGATTGAGCTGATGTGCACGAAACGCCGCACTCCCGCCTCTTGCGCGGCCCCGAGCAGGCGGCGAGTGCCCCTGATGGTCGCTTCCCGATACTCCTCGGGGACGCCGGCCATCGTGGAGGCGGCGTGGACGACAACCTGGACGCCGTCCACGGCCGTCCTGAGTGCTTCCTCGTCCTTCAGGTCGCCCACCACGATGTCAACGCCGAGCTTCTCCAGCCTCTCGGTGCGGCTGGTGCGGCGCACGAGCGCGCGAACCGAGTGCCCCGCTTCCAGGAACACCTCCGTCAGGTGTCCCCCGAGGAATCCGCTTGCCCCTGTGATGAGCACGTTCACGCGTTCATGGCCTTTCCAGCCCGGCCCTCGAGGCCTTCCACGGCGCGAAGGAGTCGCCGGGCATTCGCTGACCAGGTATGGTTCGCCAGGACGCACGCGCGGGCGTTGCTGCCCAGGCGGGCCCGCAGGCTGCCGTTGCTCATTAGCCTCTCCAACACATGGCGGCAGGAGTCGGTGTCACCTGGCTGGAACAGCAAGCCGTTCGTTCCGTCCGTGATGACCTCTTCGATGGCCGCCACCCGCGGAGCAGCGATCGCGCGCGCCATGCCCATGTACTCGAACAGCTTCATAGGCGAGTTGAACGCGGCCGAATGGGGCAGCAGGGCTACGTCCATCGCCGCCACGTACTGCGGGACCTCCTCGTGCGGCACCTTACCGGGCAGCCAGAAGCGGCTGTGCAGTCCGTGCCGGTCAATGAGACTCTCCAGCCTGGGCCTCTCCACGCCGTCGCCGACCAGTAGCCAGCGCACCTCCGGCCGGGCCGTGGCCATCTGTCGCGCGATGTCCACCAGCGCGTCCAGCCCGTGATAGGGCAGGAATGAGCCCACGTAGCCCACCACGAGGTCGTCCGGACGCACGTGCGGCGGCCGCGCGGCCGGTGTGACCACGTCCGGGGTGAATTCGTCAGCGCGGATGGCGTTCGGACAGACAATGATCCCGTCGGCCGGCCAGTGCGCACGGACGAGCATCGCCCTGAACGCGTCCGACACCGTGACGACCAGGGCGGCCCGCCGTGCCACCCACTGCTCGATGGCGGGCGTGAGCCTGCGCAGCACGAGAGCTCGGAAGCGCCCCACCTGGGCCGTCACGTTGACTTCCTGCACGATGGGCACGCCCAGCCATCCGGCCAGAAGCGTCGGCGCCACGCTGTTCGATGTCGTCCTCTCGTAGATAAGATCCGGGCGCCGTCGGCGCGCCAGCCTCAGCATCTGGGCCAGGGCGCAGACATTGTAGGCCAGTTCGGCCAGTTCGAACAGGACGGGCGGCGCGCGGCGGGCGAAGCGCTTCAATCGCGGCCTCACTCCGCTGCCGCCCTGCGCCTCTGCGGCCTTCCTGCTCTCCGGAGAGCAGCCCGGCGGACTTGCGATGTCCACCGTGCAGCCCAACTGGCGCAACGCTCGCACGAGGCCCATGATATGCACGCCCTCAACATCGTTGCCACTCGTGCGATGGTGATAAAGCACGTGCATGGCTCTGACCGCCTGCCTGGCACCCGGGGCAGGGCGCTTCGCCTTCACTCGGCCTGGATGCGAGGCGGCGGAGTCAGCTTCGTTCATGCCTTCGTGCCTCAGCAAGGTCGAGTGTAGCGCTCAGCCCCCCAGGGGCAGCGTAAGCGGAAACGACGCTTGAAACAATAGAATGCAGGCGGGCTGCGTTAGCGTCCCAGGACATTCCCGAGGCCCTCTGGCGCAGAGCCGACCGGTCCCACCGGCGGCCCGCCGCCTCGCGCATCGCCAGGGCCAGGGCTCCCGCCTCTCCGGGCTGAACGACGAGGCCGCAGCTCCGGTCCAGCAGGTCGGGGACAGCACCCACACGCGACGCCACCACCGGCGTGCCGCAGCTTAACGCCTCCAGGAGGACATTGGGGCAGCCTTCCTTCTCGCTCGGAAGCACGAGCATGTCCGCCGCGTTCATCCACAGGGCCACGCGCTGTTGGGGGATATGACCGAGCAGCTTGACGGCGTGCCCTACGCCCCGCCGGGCGGCCTGCCGCTGAAGCCGCCGGCGCAGGGGCCCGCTGCCAGCGATCGCCAGCAGGCACCGGTCCAATGGCTGCTCGTGCCGGCGCATCGCCATCGCGTCGATCAGCACGTCCACGCGCTTGACGGGCAGCAGGCTGCCGACAAACAGGACGATCCCGTCCCAATCGGCAGCGACGCCCAACTCTCGGCGCGCGTCCTCACGGGGCACGGGGACGAACCGGTCCACATCCACGCCGTTAGGCAGGACGTGGACCCTATCCGCAGGCGCACCCAGCTCGCGGGCGATGCTGGCCAGATTCCCGCTGACGGCCACGACGGCGGCGGCCGCCGCGAGGGCCTCTGCAGTCCGCCTGCCTCGGGCGCTCTGGAAAGGAAGGGAATGCAGGTCGCTGCCTCGCACCTTCAGCACGCAGGGGACGCCCAACTCTTCGGCCAGCCGTATTGCCGCCGGACCGTGGGGATAGGCGAACGTAGCCATCACCACGTCGCACGCTCCGACCGATGCCGAGCGGAGCGCCCGGCGGGCGGCGGCGAGCACGGCCCGCCAGGAATGGTTTCGTCCCAGCACCGGCACGTGCCAGAGGCGCGGGTGGAACAGCGCGATCCCGTCCAACACGTCATGGGGCCCCGGTGGCAGGGCGTGCCAGCGACGCCCGGGCAGCGTCTGGTGCCACGGCAGTGGGTTGATCACGGTAAGCCGGCAGTGCTTCGAGAGGCATTCCATCTGCCTGCGGTTATAGGGCCCGCGCTCCGGCTCGACCCGGTTCGGAAACGTGTCACTGAGCACGAGGCAGTGCATAGGGATCACCATGCAGCGAAAGCCTGACAGTCTGACAGCAGCCCTGCCCATTCCAGTGGCCCATGCAGGCCGGAGGGTGCAGGTGCGCTGCGGCGTTCCGCGGTGGCCGCCCCGGTGCCAGCCAGAGGTATGGCCACCTCCGCCAGGACCATTCTGTGGTCCGAGCCCTGACCGGTCACCGCTGCAGTGTAGTACACGCGCGCGCCGAGCGGTACGAAAATCATGTCGATCCGCAAGAGCGGCAGGTCCGCACGCACGGTCTTGCCCCACCCGTAGCCGTTGGCCGCAAAGCAGTCCTTCAAGGAGCCGGTTGCCCGTCTGAGGTCGGGGTAGTGTGCCGGGACGTTGAAGTCTCCGGCCAGGATGACGGGGCCTCTACGCTGCCAAAGTAAGATGTCAGCACACAGGTCTCCCAGGCGCATGCGGGTGCTGGCAGCGGCCGTCCGTACCTGCCCGGGACGCCAGTGCCTCAGCAGGTTCGGCGTCAAGAGATATCTGCCCATGTGCACGTTGATGCAGTAGAGCGTCACGCCGGGGGCCGCCTCTACGGCCCAAACGTTGCCACGCCAGGCGGGCAGCTCTGCGTTCGGCATCCTGACGAGAGGGAATCGGCTCACAATGCAGTTCTCGCTGCCGTCGACGAAGTAGCCTCTGAAAAATCCGGTCCTCATGAGGGCGTCTCGCAGGGCCCGCGGGTCGCACTCCTGGAGGAAGAACAGATCGGGGTCGAGCCCCGCGACTTGCTCAATGCCCAGGTCCGAGAGTCCCCTGTCATCATGTACGTTCCACGAGACGAGCCGAAGCGGAAGCGTCGGCCCTCCTTCCGCCCATGCCCCCGAGTCCAGCCCTAGCTCGTGTCGCGCGCGCTTGAGGGCGAACTCGCGCCGCGCCCGCCCGGGAAATGGCTTAAGCCACTGCAGGCATTCCTCCAACGCGACCACTGCGCCGAGCCATGCAGCAAAGCCCAGCACGAGCCAGACTCGCCTGACCGCCGGAATCCCTGCGCACAGCCCCGGAAGCAACGCAAACAGACACACGAGCGGAGGCACGGGGGCCAATGTGCTGACCAGCAGGTTCGCCGTCGGCCAGCGGTAAATGCCCGCGACCACGGCGATGCCCACACACGCCCCGAGAAAGGGAAGAGCCAGCAGACGGTATGGCCATGTGCGCCGCCGAAGAAACCATCCGCGTGTGTCCTCGGCGCAGGTCGGCCGTTCTTCGGCCATGTCAGCCCTCCTTCCGCAGCCAGGAGGGCTTACCATGCCTCGGCGCCACAATTCCCGCCTTGCCTGAGTAGACCTGCCAGTACAAATCGACGTAATCGCTCACCATCCGCTCCAGTGAGAAGCTCTCAACCACGCGACGTCGGGCCGCCTGCCCCATCGCGAAGGCTGCCCCGTTATCCGCCCAGGTGTCCTGGATGGCGTTAGCAAGGGCCTGGGCGTTGCCGGGAGGCACGAGCCGCCCGGACCTGCCTTCCGCAACGATCTCGGGATTGCCCCCCACCGCCGTCGCGATCACGGGAAGCCCGCAGGCGCAGGCCTCCAGGATCGTCAGCGAGATGCCTTCTGTGTAGGAGGGCTGCACGTAGATGTCCAGCAAGGGATAGATCGCCGCGACGTCATCCCGCATGCCCAGGAAATGAGTCCTGTCGCCTACGCCGAGCTCTTGGGCTCGGGTCTGGCAGGCCGCCCGCTCTGCCCCGTCGCCCACAATCAGCAGGCGAGCGTCGGGCATGGACGGGGCCAGCCGCGCAAACGCCTCCAGCAACGTCGGCACCCCCTTCTCCGGTGAGAGGCGGCAGACCGTGCCTATCAGGGGCCGCCCCTCGATCCCCAGGACCCGCCGCCCGCCCGGCACCAGCTCCTTCGAAACGGAGCCGAAGCGCTCTGTGTCGATCCCGTTGACCACCAAACGCACCTTCCCTGGCGCGAACCGGTAGGTTCGCATCAGCCCTTGCCGGACGTCCTCCGAAATGGCCACGAGGACGTCGGACAGTCTGTACGCGGCCCCTGCAAGCCGACGACTGCCCCAAACGGTGGGATACTGGGCGCCGTGCTTCGTGTGCACCAGGACAGGGACGCGGGCCCACTTTGCGGCTGCGGCGGCCCGAACGTGAGAGAAGAAGTTGTGCACGTGGACGACGTGAGGACGCTCGCGGCGGAACAGTCGCGCCAGCCGCACCGCGGCGCCGACAATCGTCTGGCAACCGTTGCGCGAAACAGTCACACAGGGGACGTCCCGGTGCTCCGGCCGCTGCGCCAGGCCATCTCCCGGCAGCAGGGCGTAGACGCTTGCATCCAAGCCATGTGCGCTTCGCATCCGAGCGCAGCTCTGCAAGACCAGGGACTCGAGCCCCCCTGTCTCGAGAGCACGCACCACGTGGATGACCTTCATGGGCTCACCGTTCCTCATCTTGCCGTCCCGGAACGCATGGGGGCGCGACCTCTTACCATTTCCATCGCGGGTTGCTCCGGCAGTACGAGATCACTTCGTCCGTGAAGGGCCCGAAAAACGGGGCGCCCGCATACTGGGCGAACCTGATCGTCTGGTGCTCCAGGTTGATCTCCACGCCGCGCCACCTGCCGCGCGAATCAAGGCACATGTCCAGGCTCACGAGCCGCGCCAGATGCACCTGGCCTGCCAGATCCTCTGCCACCCGCTTCAGTTCCCCGAAGGCCGGAACCGTCTCAGGAGCCGTCAGGTCAATGCCCGAATCGGGGTGCCTGGCATATTTTCCCCCGTAGATGTCGAGCGCGTAGCGATTCAGCGTGCCGTCCGGATGGATGTAGCGGACCAGGCCCCCTTGCTTCAAGTTGTCCAATCTGCCCTCGCGGCCTATGCGGAGCGCGCAGTTGAGCACGTGGATCTCATCGGTCGCGACGGACCGGTAGGTACAGACGCGGACCGTGTTCAGGCCGTAATCGTTGAAGCGCCTGAAGAAGCCGGAAGGCTCGATCTTCTCCTGGACCACGAAGTCCGGCTGGCCGGCCATGGCATCGCGCAGCTCGCCGGCGGTGGCAACGAAGCGCACGCCCCTGCCCCCTGCGGTGCCCCTGGCCGGCTTCAGGACCAGGGGGAAAACGAGTTTCTCCACGTACCGGCTCACCTCGTCGGGGCGCAGCGGCCCGTAGTCCTGGCCGTAGAGCACGCCACCGATGCGGTACAGGCGCACGGCCGGGAACAGTCCGTCGTCGAACCAATGATTGTGGGCCGTCTTGTCCTCCAGGAAGAGGCACGCGTCATGGCGGTTCAATGCCGGCTCGATGTCGGCGGCGAACACCTCCTCGGGCACCGTCTCCGCGTCGGCACGGCCCGAGATGTGGAAGCAGACCCGGAGCGTGTCCGGGCTGAAGCGCCGGTCCAACTGCCGCCACAGCTTCAGGTGGCGCCCCTCCAACGGCCGGGGGCAGGGCCTGGCGTACTCGGGGTGGAGCGCAAAGACGTGCCTATGCCTCTTGCGCCAGGCCCGCCTCTCCCGGAAGCGCGACCTGGCCTTCAGCAACGCGCGCTTGAGGCGCTGTGGCCATGCCATGTCGCCGTCGTTCATGAGGACCACCTACATCCTCCGGGTCGAGCCTTGTTCGGCTGCGTCCGTTCAACGCTGGCCGCCGTTGGCCAGCGGCCACGCCGAGCCCTTCGGGCATTCACACCCACCCCTTGACGCATTCCGGCAACGGCACCCCGAGCATTTGGAGCACCTTCGCCAGGCGCAGGGGGCACGAACCTCGCCTGTTGAAGCAGCCCTCCTCGAAGCGCCAGGAGCGAGCTGGCTCGTCGTACAGGTAACGTCCGGGCACTCCGTCCACGTACATCTCCGAAGGCTCCTCCGGGCCGAACACGGGATGCAGCTCGTTGACGAGGAACTCGCCGCCCGGCGTCTCGAACACGTCCAGGCTCATGCTGTAGAAGGGACCGATTTCGGTCACTCTGCGGCACAGCTCCAGAAGGCCGACCGGCGGCGTATACCATCCGCATAGGTGCGACCCGCTGTGGAATTGGCCTTCTTTCAGCTTCTGGTAACCGAAGTAGGAGTCGGCAAGGCGTATCACGCGCCACTCATCGACGTCCGGCACGTACTCCTGGAACAGGGCCGTCCCCCACGCCCGGTCCCGCCGGTCATGCCGGCGCGGCAGGAAGCCCTTGCCGAAGCAGGCCCTCACCACCTTGATGGCCTGGCGCCGGCTCCGAAGCAGACGGACGCCAAAGGCGGACGAGCCCACGTCGGTCTTGAAGACCAGCGGGTAGGAAGCATTTGCGACGAACTCCTCTGCTTCGGAGCGGCCGGTGAATACCCACGTACGCGGATGCGGCACGTCGTGCACCTCCAGCCAATCCCTGATCCGGTGCTTGCTCTCGTAGAGCCAGAGGGCCTTATAGGAGGGGAAGAGCAACTGCCCCAGGTCCTCCACCAGCAACCTGAGCCGCTCGTCGTAGAGCTTCTTGGCGCGGCTATCGATGTAGGCAGGCCAGACGACGAACGCATGGCATCCGGAGGCCCGGACCTCCTGGATCCAGCCATCTACCGTGATGTCGATCAACTTGTAGGGGATGCCCATCTCGGCGCACGCCGCCTCGAAGCGACCGTACTTGTACATGTAGTCCTTGATGATGCCGATCGTTACCGACGTGCAGACAGGACGGGGCTCGACGTCCGCCGTGAAGCGCTGGTAGTCGGCCAGCCGCATCTTGTGCTCCATCATCTGCCTGGGCACAAGATGGTAGCCAACGGCCTTCAGCCGTTTGGGCACGCGGTTGCGGAGCGTGGAGTTGCGGAAAGCCACGACCAGGTCAACAAACCGCTCCGTGGCACCTGCGAGCAGCGCCGGCCTCTGTGATGACTTCTTCGCCATTGTGCATCCCGTCCTCAAAGACGCTTGCGAAACAGAACGGGCAGATCCACGGCGCGCCCGAAGCGACACGCCGGCCGAACTCCCCCCGTCCTGGCTCGATCTTACGGCTTTATGTCATTGGCACCTTCGCCCAGGCCCGAAGCGCCAGGCCTGGATCCTCGGCCATCTGGAGCCCCGTCGCCAGCGCGGAAAGCCCCAGGATGCCCATGGAGAACGAGTTGTTGCCGTCCCTCTGCATCCCGACGAAACGTTCCACCTCCCCGGGCGCCAGATAGGGGGCCAGCAGATCGCGGCAGTCCAGGATGTGGTCCAAGACGCCCCGCGAAGCCCCCGACAGGTAGACACCGTATATCTCCTGCTGCTGCCCGGTATTCCTACGCGACGGGAAGACCCGCTGCACGGGCTGCACCGCGAACCTGCGCCACTGGGTGCCGATGAAAGTGCGCAGCACCTCCGACGTGGACGGCAGGACGGGCATGTCGTTCGTGTTCGGTATCTTCGCCAGGTGAGGCAG
>Ga0114922_10006695_pt1 | contig 10555 bp, 7 predicted proteins | sample AartaG_FD_100975 | JGI IMG/M metagenome (GOLD analysis project Ga0114922, IMG submission 100975) | Deep subsurface microbial communities from Aarhus Bay to uncover new lineages of life (NeLLi) - Aarhus_00045 metaG | ecosystem: Environmental > Aquatic > Marine > Oceanic > Sediment | place: Aarhus...
CACGACGAACCTGCCTCAGAGCACGCCGGGGACGGTTTCTTTAGGGACGATCGCGGTTGGAGAATCGAGGACCTTTGACGTGATCATCGCACCGCCGGAAGACACACCCCTTGGAGACCACAGCGATGCCTTTGTCATCACGGGCTCCAACTCGGTGCGGGATTTTGATGTGAACGTCTATGCGCTGGTGACCTCCCAGTTGAAGGGTTCGGTGCTCTTTACGGTGTACAATAACTTGGGTCTGCGGGTGGAGGGGGCCACGGTCCGGATCTTTAATAATGTGGTCCATGAACAAATCGTATCGCCGGACACCGATGTGAACGGCGAGGTGGTGATCTACGGGATGGATATAGGCGAGTGGACCTACCAGATCACTGCGGCGGGCCACAGATCCATCAGCGGCGTGGTTGAGATTGTGGCCGATCAGGCCGTTTTGGTGGAGGAAGAGCTGGACAGGGTTCTGGTTACGGTGACTTTCAATGTGGAGCAGGTGCCTTATACGGATAGATATGAAATCAAGATCGAGCAGACATTTGAAACCCATGTGCCGATGCCGGTCTTGATTGTTGACCCGCCTTATGTCCAGTTCGAGAATGTGAGCCCTGGCTTTAAAGCACATATTTTGGTTACTGTGCAAAATTGGGGATTGAAGGCCTTGGATGACGTGACGTTTGAAATTGCTGATTCCGGGGTTGCCAGGCTCGAACCGCTCATTACCTACTTGCCTAGAATAAATGCCATGGCGACCATTGAGGTGCCCTATATGGTTACCTATCGGGGAGAAGAGGATTCCTTGCCTGGACATAGTTTTATAGATTGTTTTGTCGGTGACTGGCTAGGTGTGGCGAAAGGGATAGCTTCCTTGATCCAAGGACGTACATCTTCCATCCAAATGACCCAAGAAGAGAGAGTAAGCCGGGCAAAATTTGCAGTTTTTCTTTTGGGCTTTGCTTCGGGCGCACAGGATGCTTTATCCAATCTTTTGGGTTGCGCATTACAATGGGTTTTTGGTCAAGTAGGTTATGATTTTCCTGACCGCCGCCCCGCAGACTATCCAGAGTATGGTCCCATAAGAAACATCGTGTGTTTCGTCGCCGGAACCCCCATCCTCATGGCGGACGGGAGCCAACAGAGCATAGAATCCTTGCAGGTGGGTGATCGGATTATGGGTTTTGACGGTTCTTCCGGCCTGGTCATGGAGCACTACACCCGAGAGTCCGATCATACCCTTGAGTTACGGTATCTGGAGTGGGGCAAAGAGGGCGTGGGTGTGCTAAGACGTCTTGAGACCACGGATGAGCATTTTTTCTGGGTCAAGGATCAGAACAAATGGGTGCCCGCCAGGAAGCTGGCACAAGGGGATTCCCTCCTTACGGCCAACGGATCGGAGGCGGAGGTCACCGAGGTGTGGCGCAGGGAAGAGCCGGCCATTGTGTACAGTTTTGATGTGGATGAATATGAGTCTTATTATGCCAACGGCGTCCTGGTCCGCCAGAAGTGTGGAGGAGCTGCAGAAACCGAGGTGGAAGAAAAATTGCGTGATTTTCTGAAAGGCGGTGGAGAAGCAAAGATCCCCTCCCTCGAAGATAAATTAAGGGAAGGGGGTGATGGACGATGAAAATGACGGCATGCAATAGACTCAGGTACGTCCTTCCTCTAATCCTGTGGATGTTGATTCTCACAGAAAATCACGGTCATGCTGCGCAGCAGTATCAAGGACTGTGTTCTTACGTCAAGATCGAGATACTCCAGCAGTTGACCTTGGAGCGGATCGGGTTCCTGGCCACCCTTACGGTGACAAATAACGAGGGCGATGGAAGCATTACAGACTTTTCTGCCTCCCTGACCTTTGAACGCGAGGGCCAGGGCGGGGTCATGGAGGATGCATCCCAGTTTTTCTTTGTTCAGCCTCCGAAGATCAAAGGCGTCACATCCATAGACGGCGGCGGCATTATTTCTCCGGGTCAAACTGCCGTTGTGGAATGGTTTATTATTCCAAAGCTTTCTGCCGGAGGGACAACCCCGGAAGGGTTGTGGTATCAAATCGGAGCCCTTCTGGCCGGCTCCATCTATGGGATGGAAATATCGCAGGACGTTCTCAAAGTGCTTCCTGATACCATCCTGGTGAAACCTGAACCGGAGCTTGAGATTACCTATTTTCAGCCAAGGGACGTGGATGGGGACAATCCCTTTACCCTGGATATTGTGGAAAGTCCTATCCCCTTTACGCTGGGCGTACTGGTGAAAAATGTGGGTTATGGTACGGCAAGAAAGGTCAAGATTGCATCTGAGCAGCCCCGAATCGTCGAGGACCTTCAGGGTTTGCTGGTGGTGCCACAGCTCATTGGAGCCCGGGTCGATGACGAACCCACGGACAGTACGACGTTGACCGTGAACCTGGGCGATATTGAGCCCGGCAAATGCCGCAAAGGCGCCTGGGACATGATTACGACCCTTTCCGGTGAATTTACAGAGTTCCGTGCCTCCTACACCCATGCCCCGGAACTCGGGGGTGAGGAGACGTCCCTTATCAGGAGTATCAATGCCTATTTCATGGTCCATGAGGTCATGAACGACCAGCCTGGCAGGGATAATTTGCTCGATTTTCTTGCAGAGACACTCGGGGGCGAACAACTGATTCCCGACACCTTATACGAAAGTGACTGCAACACCCTGCCGGTGAATCGATTGACCGATGTCGAGGTCCTGGACTTCAGCGGGCTTACTGCCACGATTCGGGCGAATGCCGATTTTGAAAACTGGGTCTTCATGCGCGTCGATGATCCGGGCCAGGCCAAGTATCCCATTGCCAGTGTGGTCCGATCCGACGGCAAACCGTTGAATCCGAATAACTATTGGACACATATTCGTTATCGGGAGTCGGACAATGTTAAGCTGACCTATCTCAACATCTTTGATTTTGTGGGACTGGGAGAATATCAATACACGGTAACCTATGAACCCGTGGGAACCGATACGGAACCCCCTGTGACCTCCCTTCTCTTATCAGGGCCTTCCGAGCAAGAAAACGGGACATATTATGTCCTGCCTGAGACCCAGCTCTTTTTCATCGCAGAAGATGACAGCCCGATTGCTACATACTACAGGTTAGATGACGCCGTTGATTTTCTCCCCGCCTATCCTTTCACCATTCCCGATGCCGGGGAGCACACCCTCGAGTTCTACTCGGAAGACATTGAAGGCAATGAAGAGGTGACCCAGATTGTGACCGTTGTCGTTTCCGTAGATGATCCGGGTATCGAAAACCTGACGAGCGATACGGAGGAGCTCTTTATTGCAGGAGACAGCATATCTGTGCGGCCTACTAGTGTGACTGTCGGCTTTAATGGCGTGGTTACAGCAGATAGCCTTGAGGCCATCGCAGAAGTTTTTCGCGGTATCTTTGCCTATCCCACGGTAAGTGGTGTGCCCTCTTCACCCACATCGAGTGACAGCGCGACAATCACTGTTGGAGGTGAGAATGTCGACTTTTATCGCTATCGAATCGGTGGAGGAGACTGGAGTGATGAATATGCCGTGTCCGAGCCCATTCAATTGAGCGCTCTTAGCGGGACTGTGCAGCTTTCCGTATCGGGCCGGAGTCAATACGGCGACTATCATCCTGATGATGAGGCGGTCGCTGTGTCCTGGACGGTTGACCCTGGAGCACCGGCGATTGCGATTACAGGGACCCCTGAAACGCCAAGCCGGTCGCCCCGGGCGACCCTTACGGTATCAGGGAGCGACTACTACTGTTATCGGATAGATGGGACTTACTACCAGCCGGACGCGGGTGCCGGGTCTCCTATAACGCTCACGCGTCTTAGTGATGGAGAACATACCGTTGAGGTGGTGGCCCGAGCCGATGAGGAGGAGTCCTGCCCCGGGGACGTCGCCGGCACAATTGTCCGCTGGACGGTTGATAGGCAGTATGGCCTGAGATTCCCCGTGGAGCGGCGTGTGCGCTATGAACCGCTAGGACAGGTGGATGGCAATGCCACGGAATTTGTCTGGGATGGTAGGACCGACAGTGGGGCCATCGCTCCGCCCGGCTGGTATTCTGTCAAGATAACCGTCACGGACGGTCTTGGTCGATCAACCAGTGTGGTAAAGCTGGTTTATGTCGGTGACATGGTGGCCGGCGGCATGCCTTTGTCAGATGCCGGCAACGCCAGTCAAAAGGAGGCCCATGCCTTTGGGCGATGGGCCGTGTGGCAGGATCAGCGGGCCGGCAATTGGGACATCTATGCCAAGCATCTGCGGGACGATGCCGCGCTTGCCTTTGCCGTGACGAGCAATGCCTATAACCAGGAGCGCCCCCGGTCCGATGGACGGTACGTGGTGTGGGAGGACCGGCAGGCGGACGGCACCTGGGATATTTGGGCAAAAGATCTGGACAGTGCTGATCCCATCTTCCCTGTGACTGAAACCCCTGCATTTGATGAGAAAAAGCCGGTTGTTTACTGGCCCTGGATCGCCTATCAGTCCAAGCCGGTTTCAGACCCCGGCGCCCCCTGGCAGCTCATGGCCCACAACCTGCTGACCGGGGCAACGGATCCGGTAGATGCGACGACTCAAGACCAGCTTGATCCTTCGGTGCACAAGCAGCGCGTGGTCTGGCAGGACTTCAGGGATGTGGGGTATGGGGAGATTTACCTCAAAGACCTGGAAAGCGGTGCGGTGCGCCGTATCACGGACGATCCCGGAGGTCAGTACTACCCGGTGATATTCGAGCACTGGATTGTCTGGGCCGACAACCGAAACACCCAATTTGATCTTTACGGGTATAACCTGAAGCGCCAGGCGGAGATCCAGCTTACCAATACGCCGGAGGATGAAACCAGGCCTTATCTCAATGGTGATTGGGTTGTATACCACGAAGATTCCGGGGGTGAACTCAATATCAATCTGAGGCTTCTTCATCTTGCCAATCTGGCCAGTGTGCAATTGACCAATGAAGAGTCTCAGAAAGAAAACGCCTGTATGGCCTCGAGCAAGCTTGTCTGGGTCGACCTGCGCAGTGGCCACCGTCAAGCCATGGGTGGCCCTGTGCCGGAACTCCAACCCGTATTTAACAACCGCAATACCGTAGCAGTCACAGAAGGGATGATAGACAACCTGGGAGATGCCTACTCCCTGCTCAGGCTCTGGAATGAGCAGGCGGGCATCCTTGAGATTACCCGGTATACCTCCCTGCTGCCGCAGCCGGTTGCCGATACGGTGACGTGGGGAGGCAGCGGACCGGTAGGGACCAATTTTGCCTTAGAAGCGGGAAACTTCCTGTGGGTGAGGTTTAACGAAACCCATATCCTTGATCTCGGCCAAAGTACCTGTACTCCTCTCAACCTTGCTGCCGGGGTAAATGCTTTCAGCTATTCCTGCTTTCCCGACAGCTATTCTGCATACCGGATGATCCGTGAACTGGGTCCAGCGAATGTCAATGCCCTACGAGTCCTTGATTCCAATACAGGAAGGTGGCAGGCTGCCATTGTCAATGAGGGCGTGATCGTAGGTGAAGACTTTAAGATTCCATCCGTTGCAGTCCTGATGGTGGATTTGAATACAACGATAGGCCCATGGCGGCCAGGAGAGGCTTTATAATGAAAAGAATATGGCTCACTGCAATCGGCCTTGTTGCCGGGATTTTGATCATGTTGGAGACAGGTTGGGCTGTTACGCCCGAAAGGCTCAAGGAAATGATGGATCAGGGCGACAAGGTGACCATTATTGATGTCAGGGGGACCGGGATATATTCGCAAGGCCACATACCAGGCGCCATCAATATCCCATCTTCCATCATTGCCATGAAGCGCCTTCCGCCTATTGGGGATGTCATTGTTTGCGGGGATGGTATCCGTACCGATCTCACGGTTGAAGCGGTTGATGAATTAAACACCAGGACCGGCATTCGGGCCGAGATGTTGGAGGGCGGATTTGCTGCCTGGGAAGCGCTTAATTTTTCAACGACGCATAAAGCAGGTCTTGGGAGAATGAGGGTTCAATATCTGACCTACCAGGACCTTGAAAAGGCCGCAGCCCATAATCCCGATATCGTCCTGGTGGATTTGCGGAGTAAGACCTTTTCAGACAAGACATCAGCCGACGTATATACCGATTCAACGCAAGTATCCCCCGAGACCTTCACCGATCTCTCAGAGAAGTTTCCCGGGCGACCCATCATACGACCTGACCGAAAGAGGGGGTCAGGCGGGAAACAATGGGATATTGCTTCAAGTATTTTGAAAGGGAAGAAAGGGTCACACCATCGTTATCATTATGTGATCATTGATAATGGTGATGGCGAGGGACAGGAGGTCGCATCCCGCCTCTTCGCCGCAGGCGTTAAAAGGGTGGCCATATTAACCGGGGGTGAGCAGATACTGCGCCGGGAAGGGGAGGCAGGTTCTATAAAATTAAAAGAAAGCCAGGATCTCGAGTGACATGATTGCTATTCCGTGCAGCAAATCCCCCGCGGTCGTAAAGGCATTCTTGTTTCGAGGATGTTTGGCGGGATTGATAATGGGCATCCTGGTGGTGATTTGCATGCCACGGTTTTGCTTCCCCGCTGATATTAATGCCATAGTCGCTGAGACGCTCACGGGACGTCTGTCGGCAAAGAATGGATTTTCCTGGCGCTACAGTTACGACATCGCATTCCGAGAAAGTAAGGTTTTTGTCCATGTGGCCATTCACCTGATTCCCGCCGGTGGTGTGACCAAACTGGAACTGGATAGGGCCAAAACCACATGGGAACAAGGAATAGAGGAAACGTGGAGCAATGAATTTTCAATAGGCACAATGTCAGGGCAAAAGTATCCAATCATCGTGGATGTGACCTTCAATGGCTCTTGGTTTCATCACGACGTGATCGTGCGCCCAGGTGGGGGGAGAAGCGAGGTCATTCACTGGAACATTCTGGACAGTCCGGCCATTGTGGCCCATGAATTTGGGCATATGATCGGGGTCTATGACGAGTACAAAAGAGGAGCCATAGACCCCCAATTGAAAACGATCGATGCCACGAGCATTATGACGAGCAATCCGACCGCTGGTGTGACCTACGCAAGACACTATAAACAGTTTCTTGCGTGGTTTTCGGAAAAGACGGGATGGCATGGTGCGGCGTTGTTTTCCGTTGATAGCGAGGCCCTAACCCTACCGTAGCTTTTGTCCGCTCAGTCCCGGTGTGACGAGAGCCCCTTCGGGGAAGGGCAGTGTAAGTTTGCGAGTGTCTGCGTGCGTCTGCGGTTTCATAAAAACAACAGTAATGAAAGAGGACAGGACATGTACAGGGTTTTCGGATACTGTTACCAGACATTTCTGATTGTTATGTTGTTGGTGGCTACAACAAGCACGGCAAGGGCCCAGCTCACCATCCAGGATGTTCAGCCAACCGACGTGACACCTTCCGGGTTTGCCGTCCTATGGCAGGCATCAGAGCCTTCGACACCCCTCATTTCGATATATTCTGACGCTGTAGGCACGGATGAGATCACCTCGCAACTGGAGATCACACCCTATCCCCTATGGGGCGGCGATCCGACAATTGTTCAAGAGTATTACCGGGAGGAGGACATGGACGCCCTCCGTGAGATCTCAAGGACATTGGGGATCATAAAAGTCGGGGTTCATGGCTGTTTGCCGGATACGGATTACTTTTTCAGGGTGGGTGCGGATAACGGCCTGGGCGACGTGGTTTGGTGGCCCGAGACCGGTACTTATCAGGTGACAACCACATCGATGAACGCTTTCGTGAGCGAGGCGAAGCAGGTGTTGGTAACGCTTGTCAACAATGCAGGCGATCTAGCGGCCGATGGCTGGGCCGTCCTGGTCTACACAGAGGAAACCCTCTATCCCATCAGCTCTTTTGTGGGAGATGGAACGGGTCAGAATGAGGCCTGTTTAAACCTCAGTCAACTCTTTGGGTCGGATGGCCTGGGCTGGACCCCGGTCGGTTCCTATGAAATCGAGATTGAGGCGAGAGGAGGGGCATCTGACCCATACATCCAAACGGTCACCATTGATTTTACCGGTAATTTCCAGGTCGCCTCTCTCCATGCCATAGAGATAAACGTGGATGGACCACAGGATCGTGACGGGGATGGTCTGACCGATGGTCTGGAAAACCGGGCGGAGAGTTGCACGGATTCTCTTGATGCGGATACGGATGATGACGGCCTAGCGGATGGTGTGGAAGATGCCAACCATAATGGCATGGTGGATGAAGGCGAGACCGACCCCTGTAATGCTGACACAGACGGCGACGGAATCCAGGACGGCACAGAACTAGGCATCACAGTGTCCGTGCCAGATCCTGATGGGGATGGACCTCTCCTCGGAACGGATACTGATGTATTCATTCCTGATGCAGATTCAAACACCACTGATCCGCTGAATAAGGACAGTGACGAAGACGGTGCGTGGGATGGTGCGGAAGATGCCAACCACAATGGCAGCGTGGATGCCGGAGAAACTGATCCTTCTAATGCATTGTCTTACCCGGCGGCAATTATTCACCTGAAGCAAGGCTTTAACCTGATCGCCATTCCTGCGGACGTATCAACCCAGTCTGATCTTAAAGACTGGTTACCGGTTCTGGGAGACAGCTCAGAAATTGAAAAGGTGATGGTATATGATGAAGCAAACAGCAGGTTCGTCACCCTGGTACCCGGAGACGCTTCAAGCTTTATCCTCCAGGGAGGCGAGGGGCTTATCGTCTACGCTATAGTGGAAAAGCAGGTTGGGTTTGCGACTGTCCAATGCTCAAGCCTTGATTTGGAATCAGGCTTTAACCTGATTGGGATTGCCTGCCCACCAGACGGGTACAGTGCGTTTGATCTACTCAGCAGTCTTGGCAGCGCATATGTCTCAAGCATCCAGAGATATTCCACAGAGAGGGGCGCCTTTGAAACAGCCGGCTTCAGACCGGACGGACGGCCTGCGGGTGTTGACTTCCCGATCATTCCGGGTGAGGGTTACTTCATCTTCATGAAGCTAGCAGTTTCGGACTTTGGCCCTTAGCAGAAGCAAGATTCACCGCAGAGACGCTGAGATCGCAGAGATGAATAATTTTTCTCTTGCCGGTGAGAGGCCGGCAAAAGAAAAGAATCGCAGCCCTTTGGGCGATCGCATGCCACAATGCCGGAGCCGTAGGTTGGGTTGAAGAATGAAACCCAACAATCACGATTGCACCCCCTCACCTGGGGGCATAAGCGCCAACTCGATTTCCCCTCCCCTGACGGGAGGGGCTGGGGGAGGGGGAAGCCTTGTAGGTTGGGTTGAAGAATGAAACCCAACAATCACGTGCCCATCCATAAACTCCCCCTCCCCTGGAGGGAGGGGTCTGGGGGGAGGGGGAGGCATTTACTCCAACCGGAGGCAGCGCCCCTGTGCCGGAACCCTCCACCGTGCTACTGCTCGGCTCCGGCCTGATTGCTCTTGCACGATTCAGGAGGAAGCCTGAGGTTTGAATATCACAAGACCATCGATATCGTCGAAATCATCATCACGGGTAGCAATGGCGGGGATCGCATAACGTCTGACGAGGGCAGCGTTGATGGCATCGTTTGGAAGCAAGTTGTAGCGTTTTACCATGTCGTAAGATGCCTTCAAGATGACGTTGCTAATGGAGAAAACCTTAAAGATAGTAAACAATGTCTGTGGCTTTTGGAAATCGACTTCTTTGATAACTCCACGATGTCGTTTAATGTAATCCAAAACCTTTTTTGGAGCTATTTTCTTGTTCGCTATGACCCAGAATCGAAGATAGAGAAACAATGTCTCAGAAATGACCACCGGAGAAGTGAATGCCCTTATACTCTTTTCCTCGGCACGCCTTAAAAAACTTCGGCAGGATGCACCATAAATTTCATCCTCTAATAGATGATATATTAGTATATTGGTATCCACGAAGATGGATATCCCATCAGGAGCATTATCAAGGACCTTACTCTCCATATTTTGCCTGTTCCATCACTTGTTCGATAAGCTTATGGTTCTTTATGGGAAGGGCTGCAAATGTTTCTTCGGTGATGTTTTTGAGTCGTTTCTTGTGCCCAGCCTTAAATCGTTTAAGACCAAGCTTTAAAACTTCTTCCAGCTCTTCCCGATTTGCAGGAAGTCTTCGTGCTAATCCTGTGGGAATTTCTATCTTGATTCCGGCCATTTTATTAACCTCCTATGGCGAGGTTTATGAATATGAAAATTACTTTTGAACATAAGCTAAAAATGCCAGTTTGTCAAATGAAAACCAAGATCTCAATTGCGGGAAAAACCAGTTACCCTGTTCTAGTTTTTCCTCCTTGCCCCGTTAAATGTTTACCCTGCTTGCCCCGTAGGTCTTTTAGATCGTACCGGGGTGAAATGCGACACATGTTCCACCGGGGCGAAGCTTATTTAACCGGAGTCGAAAAATCAGACAAAGAATTCAAACGGGCGCAGATACTCTCATCTCCCTAAAATCAAATTATTGGGAACGGGAATATATCAGTAAAATTCATTAGATAGCTAAGAAATAAGTAACTTCTCAAAAAGTTCGGGTAAAAACAAGAAAATA
>Ga0114922_10006696_pt1 | contig 10555 bp, 7 predicted proteins | sample AartaG_FD_100975 | JGI IMG/M metagenome (GOLD analysis project Ga0114922, IMG submission 100975) | Deep subsurface microbial communities from Aarhus Bay to uncover new lineages of life (NeLLi) - Aarhus_00045 metaG | ecosystem: Environmental > Aquatic > Marine > Oceanic > Sediment | place: Aarhus...
AGCTGATCTTTCAACCCACCATCTCGCCGGGTGCATTGTATCACCTGGACAAACAGAGCGGCGGATTCGAGAGCACCTCTGCGGTCATTATCTCCCATATCTTCGATCCGGAGGTGTTTTCTACGGTGGATGAATCCCTGATCGGGGATACCCCTGTTGCCCTGGTTATGAACCGCAGCGGGTACTCTCAACAGGAGCGCAAGACCATCCTTCCCTATCTCTATTCTCTCAGTGAGCGGGGAGCCAACATCCGCTTTATCGACGGGCCGGAGGACATCGTCGAAGGACTGGAAAGGGGGATTCTGGGTTATGAGCGATAAGCTTCCGCGCTGGCTGCAGATCCTTCTCGCCTGTCTTGCCGCTGTACTGCTTCCCGGGATCCTGAAACTGCTTATACGGCCCGAGTTGTCCTGGCTGTTTCTATCTGTGCTCGTGTTGGGCAAAATCGTCCTTGCCGTTCTGTCCACTCAGCTGACCGGTATTCCCGGACAGGCGTTTCGCATCCTGTCAGTCCTCTACACCGTTGGGCTCGCCGCTGCGGCCCTGACGGGGATTCTTATCACACCCTACTCCGCTTACGGGATCTGGTTTGAATCCATCCGCGACGGCGAGCCCAGAGGGGTGGTGTCCCTCCTGATGGTGCTTCTGGCCGCCGTCTTCTCCTCCGCCCTGGCCCAGAGGTTTCTACACTCGGAAATCATCCTTCCCGTCTACGGCGAGTTGCTGATTGCAGCGGGCCTGTTGTCGCTAATCTATCAGAACCGTTTGTTTTATCTCCTCCTTCTCTGCTCCCTCGCCCTCGGTTGCCTGGTTCTCTCCCTTCGATTCGTCCAGCCGCGGAATCGCCTGAGGAATCTGGCAGCCTTTTTCCTGCTCTTTCTGGCACTGGGAGCCGTCTCCCGTCTGCCCCTGCTTTTTGCAGAACCTCGGGGAAGCCGCATCGTTGATCAGCAGCTGCACCCCGGATTACGGCAAACCGTGGTTGCTCTTTTTCCCCGTTTTCCCCTTCTGTACGGGATCCCCGGATTCGGCTACGGTTTCGAAACAAGACGCCTGGGAGGAACGCCGATCCTTTCGGAGGCGCCGATATTCGACATCCAGGGCCGACCGGGCCAGAGGTTGTACCTGCGCACCGCAGCCTACTCCACCTACGATGGACAATCCTGGAGCAAAATGCCGGACACCGAGGCAAGCGCGTCTTTCCGGCCGGAACAAATTCGCGCCCTAAGCCCCGGTAACACTCCCCCAACTTCGGTTCGAATTACCCTTCTGGCCGAGTATTACACCCTCGTCCCGTTCACTCTGAGCACTCAATCGATATATCTGCCGGCCGAACAGATAGAGGGGATATCGGGAAGCTTCGAGGAAGGATTTCAACTCGCCACTGCCCTGCGCTCCGGCCAGACCATCTACCTCGGTTACGAGCAACGGCTCAGGGACCGGACAACCCCCTTTTTCAACCTGCCGGCCAAGGAAGCGATGGCATACCTTCGACTGCCGGACCGCCTCAGCCCTGAATTAAGAGAGCTCGCCGCGCTCCTGGCGGATCCCGACGAGGACACCCGCCGCACCTTGAGAAACATCGAGAGGTATCTGGCCCAAAATTACGCCTACAACCTGGAAGCCAAGCGGATCCCCGCCGGTACAGATTTTGTTGACGGATTTCTCTTTCAGAGCAAGGAAGGATACTGCGTGCATTTTGCTTCATCCTTTACCGTATTGGCCCGGCTGAACGGGATCCCCACTCGGTACGCCACGGGCTTCCTGGTGACTCTCCCTGAGGGGACTTTCCCCTTTGAAGGGGATATGGAATCAGGCCGCGGCACCGTATCCGGATTATCCTCGCACGCCTGGCCGGAGGTGTGGCTCGGGGATCGGGGCTGGACCGCTTGGGAAGCAACAACAGCGGTCAACCCCTCCTACTACGAAGAGTTTGGCGAGGACTGGTTGTACGAATACGGGAGAGTGGAAAATCGTCTGACCAACCGGCAGCTGCGGGCAATCCTGGGAAGAGAACCGCTTTCACAGAAGCGAGCGACAATGCAGGGCTGGAATTTCAACTGGCAGGTTCTGCTCCTGATGATCCCTTTCCTTGCCCTGCTCTTGCCCACAATCCGGGCAGTACGCCGCTACGGCTTCCTCGTTCTGGCTATAGCTCGGCCCAACCGGCTCTCCGCTTTGAAGGTTCTTGCTAAAATCGCAGCCAGTCGGGCTCGGCGGGGTGCGGAACCGCCAGAGAGATGTGGCTGGGTACAGTGGGTCCACACATCTTTCCAGGCCTCACCCCAGTTGCACCCCAAGTTCCGACGCCTGCTTGTCGTGATCCAACGGCTGGTGTACAGCGATCGCCGCTTTCGCGAGCGGGATCTGAAATTCTTGAGTGCTTTTTACCTGAAGTACTGCGTATCTTCCCGCTCGAGCCGGTAGTATCGGTTCAGACACCGTCAACCGCGGCTCACCAGAAAGATCCCCAGAGCCACCAGCGCTGCACCGAGACCAAGGCCAACCGTGATCCGCTCCCCAAGGAGCAGGTAGCTGATCAGCAAGCCCCACATCGGCGCGGTGAAGAACAGGACCGATACCCGGCTTGGCGGATAGCGCTTGAGAACGGATAACCAGGCCAGAAAGCAGAAACAGCCTATCACCACACCTTGGTATAGCAAGGCCGCCACGACCGGCGGAGAAAACTCATAACCGCTCCCCGACTCAAAAAGGGCGTGCAACAGGAAAAACACCGGCACCGCTATCGTCATTTCCCAGACCAGGAGCCGGGGCGCTGCGATGCGTTGAACGAATCGCTTGATCAACACGGTCAACAGGCCGAGCAGAAATCCGCTTCCCAAACAGAGCAGATCCCCGGTAATACTTCCCCCCGCGCCGAGCGAGAGCTTCTCCCAGAAGACCACAACGATTCCGGCAAAGGCACCGATCACCCCGACCGACTTGCGCCAGTCGAGCCGATCCCCTGGAACGATGAAATGGGCCAGGAAAGCCACGAACACCGGATAGGTGTGGAGAATAACGGTTGCCCGGCTGGCCAGAGTCAGGCGGGTTCCCCAATTCAGGATCGAAATCTGCAAGGCGAAGATCAACCCGACTACGAGCAAGGGAAAAACTTCCACGGCACGAGGCATCAGGGTAATCTTCTTAACCCAAGCCCAGAGGGCGATCAACGGCAGAGCTATCCCAAATCGGATACCTGCAGCGGCAAAAGGGGAAATACCGCGCAGACCGATCTTGATTGCTACAACGTTTCCACCCCAGAGGGAGGCCAGGAGAAGCACGAACAGGGTAGTGCGAAGGGGAAGAGAGTTCTTTACCATAATCAGATGCCGCCCCGATTCTACCGAATCTACTATTGCCGTGTCAAAACTCTTGTACCCTCAAAACGAATAACCTACAATACCTCTACCCATGAACCGCAATGTGGTTGTCGTGTCCGTAGATGGGCTGTCCTCCGTGGATTTGCCTCGTCTCGAGGTGTTGCCCAATTTTCGGGAGCTGTTGGAACTCGGTTCGCTATGCCGGGAAATGCGGGGCATTTACCCGACCCAAACCTATCCGCTCCACGCCAGCCTGATCACCGGGTGCTATCCCCACAAGCACGGTATCAGCGCCAATACTCTTTTTCAGCCGGGCAGAACTTCCCCGGACTGGCACTGGTTTCGCCGATTTCTACGGGTTCCCCCGCTGTACGACATCGCGCGAAAGGCGGGATTGAAAACAGCCACACTCCTCTGGCCCTCCGCCGGACGTTCCCGCAACCGCTATGTGATCCCTGAAATCAAAACCACCCGCCCCGGACAGAGCTTCCCTTGGCTGCTGTTCTCCAGCGGCAGCCCGCTGTTCATGCTTCATATGGGCGTTCGCTACAGATCGCTGCTCAAGAGTTTGAGCTATGATCATCTCGACAACTTCACCACGGCCGTCGCATCCCACCTGATCCGAAGGAGAAAAACGAATCTCCTCCTCCTTCACCTTCTCGACCTTGACGGAACCCGCCACCGCTACGGTTATCGTGCTCCGGAGGTGGAGACGGTACTCGAGGATCAGGACCGCCGACTCGGAATGCTTCTGGCGGCGGCCCGGGAATCAGGATCATTCTCCGAAACCTCGTTCATCGTGTTCGGCGACCACGCCTACATGGACGTCCACACCCGCGTTCGGATCAACGCCGTATTGAAGGAGATGGGGCTGCTCACCTCCGATGCAAAGGGAAAGCTGGTATCGTGGAAGGCTTGGGCCAACTGCTGTGAAGGTTCGGCTCAGATCACGCTGCATGACCGCCGGGACAGCGCCACTCGAAGAGAAGTCGCCGAGGTATTCTCCGGGCTTCAGAAAGGACCTCGAGCTGTCGTCAAAACCGTGTACACTCGGGAGCAGGTCGAGAGCATGAAGGTGGGAGAGCGGATAGACTACATTCTGGAGGCCAGGGAGGGCTGTTACTTTGCCCCGGAGATCGCGGGACCGGTCATCTCCCCGGGAGAGGAAACGTTCCGCGCCGTCCACGGCTATCATCCGGACAGGCCGGGGTACAGCTCGTTGTTCTTGGCCGCGGGTGCAGGGGTGCGCCGGGGCGTTGAGATGGGTCCGATCCGCATCGTTGATGTCGGACCCACCCTGGCGCCCCTCCTTGGACTGAACCTGCCCGACGCAGAGGGTCGTGTGCTGACAGAGATATTGGAAGGAGGAACCTGATGAACATCACTGATAGGGAGTATCGTAAGCGTATCCGGGCCTGGACCATGTACGACTGGGCCAATTCAGCCTTCATTACAACGGTGGCCGCCGCGGTTCTGCCCGTGTACTACAGTCAGGTAGCCGCTTCCACCCTGGCCAGCCCCGCGGTGGCAACAGCCTACTGGAGCATGGGTTTGAGCATCTCCCTGTTCGTCGTGGCGGCGATCGCTCCGATTCTCGGTACGGTTTCCGATGTGATGCGGGGGAAGAAGAAGTTCCTCTCCCTCTTCGTCGGGATCGGCGTGGTGGCCACAGGACTACTCGTTTTGGTGAAAAGCGGCAACTGGCTGCTGGCTTCGCTGCTGTTTGTCTTCGGCCGCATCGGATTCGCCGGTGCCAATGTTTTCTACGATTCCCTGCTGCCCCACGTGGCAAAGATCGAAGACCAGGACAAGGTGTCCTCCCGTGGGTACGCCATGGGCTACCTCGGAGGCGGTCTTCTTCTGGCCATTAACGTGGTGATGATTCAGCTGCTTCCAGGAACCTGGGGACCCCGGCTATCCTTTCTGAGCGTAGCCTTCTGGTGGGCCCTGTTCACGATCCCTCTGCTCAAGAACATACCGGAACCGCATACACTGACGGCAGGATTGGACAAAGGTCAGACGGTGCTGTCTGTAAGCTTCAAGAGGATCGTCGATACCTTTAAGGACATCCGCCAGTACAAAGAACTGTTCAAGATGCTTTTGGCCGCACTGATCTATCTCGACGGGATCGGCACCATCATCGGCGTAGCCGCTATCTACGGAGCGGAGCTTGGATTCGGCAGCCTCGAGCTGATCCTGGCACTGCTGCTGGTACAGTTCGTGGGAATTCCCTTCAGCCTCATCTTCGGCCGCCTGCCGAGTAAGGACACCCGTCATCGCCACATCGTGATGGCATTCATCGTGTTCAACATCATCCTTCTACCTGTAATCGGAATCGGCGGCAAGAATCTTTTACCGGAAAACATCAGCGGAGCTCCTCTTCCCTCCTACACCTCCTCAGCCCGGGCGGTTGGGGAGGGGGAGTACAACGGCACCGACGATGCTTTCTCCTATCGCGGCAGCTGGACAGTACAAACCGTAGCCGCTGAAACAATCCGGGCTGAACAAGACCGTATCTATCGGAGAACCGGCGATCTGGGAGCACAGGTTGATTTCCCCTTCAACGGTCAGAAGCTCACTATCGTCTACGGCGTCGGTCCGGATCATGGCACTTGGAATGTAGAGATCGACGGCCGGCCTCTGGAGGACAAGGACGGCCGCCCTGTCACGATCAACTCCTACAACCCGAATACCCGATACGAAAGCACGTCTACCCTACAAGCCTCCGAGCCGGGAGAGCATGTACTCAGCCTGGTCAACCGGGGTGAGCGGGATCGCCGCAGCTCGGGGAATATTCTGAGCGTTGCAGCGGTGAAGGTGCTGCCCCCTCTGCGGCAGAGCAATCTCGGGATGGTCATCGCCATGATCTTCGCCCTCGAGGGGATCTGCCTGCTCCTGGCCCTGCTGCTCGGGAAGGTCCTGTTCTACCGGCTGGCGGAAAAGATGGACACCAAACGAAGCTTGCTCATGGCCTTGATCGTGTATTCGGTGATCGCGATCTGGGGTTATTTCCTCGACTCCGTCGTCGAGTTCTGGTGTCTGGCTTGGCTGGTGGCCTGTGTTCAAGGGGGCAGCCAGGCTTTGAGCCGCAGCCTGTTCTCCACGCTGATCCCGGCTCCGAAGAGCGGAGAGTTCTTCGGTCTGTTCGGGATCATGGAAAAGGTGGCTACGATCTTCGGCCCCCTGGTATTCGCCGCCGCCGCCGCCGTATTCGGCTCCAGCCGGCCCGCCGTACTGAGCCTGATCGTGTTTTTCATCGTCGGCATGATCCTGCTGCTGCGGGTAGATGTGGAGGAGGGACGCCGGATTGCCCGGGCAGAGGAAACGGAGCTGGAGGAACGGCTGACCTAACCTGACCAGCCGGTTGGCTTCGATGTTTTTCAAAGCATTGACTATGCCGTTTCCTAAACGGTAGCATTGGGTGTGATCGAGATCGAAGCGGCCCGACAACAAGAACTCGAAAAGATTCGGAAAAGATACCGTATCCGGCTCATTCTGGCTTTTGGGTCACGGATCAGGGGATTCGTCCATCGGGACAGCGACCTGGATATAGGCATCCTGTATGACGGGGGGCAGAAATCGCTTGAGGTAGCCGCGGATCTGCAGAAGGTGCTGCCTGGGTATCACCTTGATATCGCCAATTTGAATCACGCCGATCCTCTTCTTCTGAACGAGGTGAACAAGGGTTGTCAGCTGTTATCCGGGAATGAAACGGAATTCCAGAACTTCCGGATCTACGCCTTTCATCGTTACCAGGATTTCAAACCCTACTTGGAATTGGAGGCACAGACAAATGCTCGGCGCCTGGAAAGTTTGAAGAATGCCCATTAATCACGAACTCGTACAAAGAAAAATCAGTCTGATTTTGCAGGATCTGAAACGGGTTCAAGAACTGGCCAAACTCGATCTGTCACAGTACCTGGCTGATTTTAGAAACGAAATCCTTGCGGAACGATTTCTGGAAAGAATTATCGGTCGAGTGATAGACATAAATTTTCATATCGTAGCTGAGCAGTCACTTTCCACTCCAACAGACTACTACAGTTCCTTCACCCAGCTCGTGGAGTTGAAAATCCTCGATCGCGATTCCGCCTCACGATACGCTAAACTCGCGGGATTACGAAATCGCCTTGCCCACGAATACAACGGAATCGACGAAACGATAATCTATAAGGCGTTGAAAGATCTCGTTACAGACCTTCCGCGCTATATTGAAGCGGTGAAGGATTATATCAGCGGATCAAGCCCTCTTTCTTCAGATTCTCCCGGTTCAACACCAGAACATCCCGGGAAGCCGAGTTGATGTAGATCTTGTCCCCAAACAGGAAGAAGGCGCTGTCCTTGTCCACGCTCTGCTCTGACTGGCTGATCAGCTGGAGCGCCTCATCGTAACGACCGAGGCGATACTCGCTTCCGGAACGGAACACCGCGTAGATCGAGCTGGCCTGAAGCAGCACATAGGTGTCGGGATACATCTCCTCCCAACTGCGTGTTGTCTCCTTCAGGCTCAGTGGTTCGAGAAGCATCAGCCTAGCCGGAGAAGTGGCACTGCTCTCGTGACCGACGACCAGAATCGAATTTTTGAAGAAGTAGAAGGCCCGACCCCGGATATGGCTGACCGGAGAGGTGACCTGTACCTCTGAAGCCACCGGATCCAGTATCGAGAGAGTTCCGGTGATCGAGCCGCCTGATTCTCGTGAGCGCACCTTGAGATAGTAGAGTTGATCCGAGAATATGAACGTGCCCGCCTCCGGCCTCTGCGGCCGCTGGTCCTGAGAACGTTCATCCGCGATGATCTGCTCCCGTTCCTTCGCGATCTCCTCCTCCTTGGCCTCAATCCCAGCCTCGGCTGCGGCAACGGCGGCCTCCCTGTCCCTTACCTCCTGCTCCTTCTCGGCAGTCTCCGCTTCCAGGCGCTCCCGCTCTTCCGGGGTGCGCGCCCCTTCGAGTTCTTGTCTGCTCTCGACCAGCTCTTCTCGCGCTTCTTCCAGCTTCGCTTTCTCCTCATCGAGCTGGTCCATCTTCTCTTCGACCTCTCGCTCTTTCAGCTCTACCATATCCTTGCGGTCCTCTAAGCCCATGTCCTCCTGCTGGCGCATCTCTTCAATAACTCTGTCTTCGGTCAGCTCCGTCGTGCTCAAAGAACCCAGCACTCCCTTGCCGGCCTCCGATGTCAGTGGGATAAGCAGTCTGGTGGACCCGGGCCACTCGAAGTACTTGGTCGAAAGCCCGGCATTCTGAGCGCTCAGATAGGAGAGAACCAGTGCTTTGTACTTCTCTGAGAAATAGTCCAGATCTCCTCGGTACACGGCGTTGTAAATCGTGGCAAAGCGAGCCAGAGTTCGGGCATCCTCTGCGGAGTAGTCGAACGCTCCTTCAAGATACCCGGCCAGGATCCGCCGTACATTGTCGATGTGATCGACCTTGGCATCCGCATCGATGGAAAAGATATCCGAATCGAATTTACCCGTTTCTTCAGGATCCACAGCCCGGATTACCGAATACTTGAACAGGAAGGAGGCCCGCTGGTTGTTCTGGGCCAGTACATTGGCCAGATACCGGCCAAGCCCCTTTATCTCGTCCGCCGTATCTATGCGATCGTACGGCCCTTCGTAGTTAATGAATACGATCTCCCGGTCCACGCTCCGCAATTCCTGCTCGGCCACATCCTGGGCATACAATCCCAGAACCGCAAGAAACACGAGGATCGATACCATCGCCTTTTTCATACCCGACTCCTCTCACCTTCTCCACCGTTGAGAAAGATCACTTAGATACCCGGAGGCGCGCTTACGAACATTCGCAGATGCGTCGCTTCGGGCCAGCATCCCCAGGGCACGATAGTTATCGGGATGCACGGCGCCCTCGGAACTCATGATGATCCGATACAGGGCGCGGGCACAGGCAAGGTGGAAACGCTCCTGCCCGCGCTCCCCCACTCTATACAGTATAGCACGGGCCAACTCCCCATCCGGATCAAATCCTACGGTTGCTAATGAGTTGACAGCTGCTATTCTGACTCCACTATCTTCATCGGCGGCCATCACCTGTAACAACACTGCCCTTGCTCCCTCGGAACCAACCTCCCCGAGAAGCCGGCAGGCTTCAACCCTGATCTGCGGATAACCGCTCTGCAGGGTATCGCTCTGCGAGCTTCTGTAAATCACTCCCTCCCCGGCCAAAAAGCCCAGGACCCCCTCCAGGATCACCAGATGTACGGCCAGATACCGCTTTCCCTGGAGATGAGCTTCTATGTCCTGAAGCGCCATCCGCTTCAGCTCCTCCGAGTCCGAGTAGGCCAGTTCCCGAAGCAAAACCGCGGCAGGAGAGTCCAGATCCTCCAGAGCTTCGGCTCGGCCGGTATGCTGGCCGTCGTGGTGGGCCTGAGGCCACGGGCTTGCCGACAGTCCCCCCGAACTGGTTAAGAGGGCGTAGAGGATCCAATCCTCCGCACCGACAAGAAGCGTGCCGTCCTTTCCGATCGTGGGGTAGCGTACAGACTGTTTTGCTCTGAATCGCCACAGTATCAAACCTTCGGAGGATACTGCTACGAGCTCTCTGGATTCGGTGGCTACATAAGAATTGCCGTCATCGCCGATTACGGCAGGCAAGGAAGCGGGAACACGCAGAGAGGTGCTCCAAATCAGCCGGCCCTCCGGACTAAGTGCGTAGAGTCGGCCGTTGCGGGCAGCCGCGATGATCGCTCCGTCGGAGCGAAGAACCGGATCAGCGGTGTCAGCGGGAATCGAATAGCTCCACTCAAGCGTCCCTTCCGGCCTAACTCTATGGATCCCGGCGGCGCTGACATACAAGGCATCGCTGTCACCAATCACGGGCGTTCCCACCCGGGCCGGCAGCTCGAGCTCCCACTTCTTTCCGCCGTCTCGGTTCAGAGCGAGCAGCCGGTGATCCGTGGTTCCAATATACACCGTGCCGTCGCTTCCGATCGAGGGACTTGCCGTCAACTCCCCGCGTACCTGGTATCGCCAGCGCTCCTCGCCTCGATAGGTGAGGTAATAGACCGTGCCGCTGCTTGTGACCAGCACGATCGATCCGTCTGCACCTAGAGCAGGAGTCAGACAGGCACCGGTCCTGGGGGAAAACATCCAGCGTAGACGTCCATTCGCGCCCGAGGCCAGTAGAATCCCACTCTGGGTGCCGACCAATACCGTGCCGTCATAGGTTACCACGGGCCCCGCGGAAAGCTTGCGGCCGACCGGGAAACGCCAGCG
>Ga0114922_10006698_pt1 | contig 10554 bp, 10 predicted proteins | sample AartaG_FD_100975 | JGI IMG/M metagenome (GOLD analysis project Ga0114922, IMG submission 100975) | Deep subsurface microbial communities from Aarhus Bay to uncover new lineages of life (NeLLi) - Aarhus_00045 metaG | ecosystem: Environmental > Aquatic > Marine > Oceanic > Sediment | place...
GGTTGAACGTGAGCCGCCAGGGAATCGAACCCTGAACCTGCTGATTAAGAGTCAGCTGCTCTGCCAATTGAGCTAGCGGCCCATGCTGGCTAGGGCAGAATCCATGCCACCATTCTCTCTTGTAAACCCGGCAAGACACGACTATCAGTATTAGGCATAATGCCCATATTAATATGCCCCAGCCTTTCACTTACTATTTTAGGGTGTACACCGCCTTTTAGCAAGGATATCTATGAAAGTAAGGGTGTGATATAACAACTGGTCCAGTTTAAAATTAACAAGTCTCATTTTGTAGTCTTAAGGCTAACACTAACTGCATCTGTGCCCTTTCTAAAAGGCAGACTGAAGAAAAAGGTTGAACCTTTACCTTTTTTGGACTCCACCCAGATTTCTCCACCATGGGCTTCCACCAGCCTCCGACAGACCATCAAGCCAAGACCGGCTCCTCTCGCCTGGTCAGGTCTCTTATCCTCCAGACGCTGGAATGGGCCGAAAATTCTGGCCTGCTCGCTTGAGGATAAACCTTTACCACGGTCACTAACCCCTATAACCAAACGTTGTGGCTCTGCATTAACTGAGACCTTTATCTGGCTGCCCGGCGGAGAATACTTGGCTGCGTTGTCCAGCAGGTTATAAAGGATGCGTTCAATCCTCAAGGGGTCACCGTTTAATGATGGTAATTTATCGGGGATAGAGGTAACGAACTGGTGTGCAGTACCTTGCCGCTTTATCTTGGTTAATGTCTCTCTAATCAAGCTTCTAACGTTAATCAGTTCCGAATAAAGGGATAGTTGCTGAGACTGAGCCCGTGAAAGCTCAAGCAGGTTTTCTATCAGGTGAGAGAGAGACTCGCTTTCCAGAAGGGCATCTTTAAGGAGTTGCTGTACTTCGTTTTCTGACAAGCGGTCCCACTCGGTCAGTAAAGTGCTCAAGCAGCCACCGATTACAGTCAATGGTGTCCGCAATTCGTGGGATACAAGTCCAACAAACTCATCTTTAAGCTGGTCGATTTTTTTACGTTCAGTGATATCCACAAAGGAAGCCATCATACAAAAGGGGTCGCCATCAGCATCGTTAACCAGATTTGCCAGAACCTGCACATCAAAGGTCGACCCATCACTCCGCCTAGCTTGGCCTTCGTCCTGCCAAATACCTTCCTCCAAGACCGTCTTCAACACCACACGAAACCTCTTTTTATCTGTAAAGAAGTCAATAGCAGGCTTACCGAGCACCTCTTCTTCTTTTTCGTAATCCCACATACTGAGACAGGCAAGATTTACGTAAGTCACAATTCCATCCAGGTTCGTAATAGCTATGCCACTAGCAGCTGAACTAACAGCAAAGTCTTTGACTCTGAGTTCATTTTCTATTCTTTTCCGCTCGGTAATATCCTGTACAGTGCCAAAACCGCCTTTAAGTTCACCCTTCGAATCGAACTCCAGCTCAGCCCTCTCGCGGACCCACTTTACCGCGTTGTCCACAATGATACGGTGCTCAATGTCATATGACTCACCCCTGACGGCTGCCATCCATCTATGGTTAACGTATTCACGATCCCCTGGATGAACACTTGAGAGGAAGGTTTCGTAGGTCATTGATGTTTCCCAGGGAATGCCGAAGATTCGGTATGTCTCGTTTGACCACAGTAGTTGGTTCCGCCGCACATCCAGACGCCAACTACCAACATGAGCTACAGCCTGAGCATGGTTCAGGTCTTGTTCGTTCTCTAATAATGCTTGTTTGGCCTGCTTGTAGATAGCACTTTCGATGATATCCCATTTTCCCCCTTGCTTAATCAGGGCAAACTGGTGGTTCTTGACCACGTCGATCACGGCGATGCCATCACATTTATCAAGATTATAGGTACATGCCGCCATCATCCGATACTTGCCAATGATGTCGTTCACTTTTGCTTCATATTCAGTGAACGCCTGCCAATGGTTTCGCTCAAGCCATAATGTGTTGCCCGTCAGCCGCAGCCCGGAGTAACCCCTAGCCAAGGCTTGTTCCAGCTTGTCGATCCAGCCATTGAGCACACGGTCATCGTCGAACGTACCACCCAGCAGATACCATTCGTTATATGGGATTATCTCCATATGCCCGCGGCGTAGATATCCGTCAAAATCATTAACTGCCTTCCTCATGGCTTCTTCTGCTTCAGCTACCATGAGGGGTTCGGAGGTAACCCACATGCAAAATTCATTATCCTCGAGGCCGGCTTTGAAGTAAGGAACAAGTATATCAATTAGATCCTGCTTGGTCTGATAAAACTGGCAGAAGTGGGTACCCCAGGGTACACCGCCAATCACATCAATGCCGCTGTTTCTAAGTTGATCTTCCATTGGCATCCTCCTCTTATCAGCCTGCTGTCTGCTAATCAGGCTAACTGCTCATATTCTAGTTATACTTATTTAGTCAGTCAACAAGATGCTGAAAAGTGCTTTGACATCGGTTAACATTTACATATATGATTTGGAGTAAATAGGCAATCAAAGTGTCAGATCATGAAAAAGTTCCAGGTGCTGGTAGTCGACGATGAGCAGCGCATTCTTAATTTTCTGAACTCCAAACTAAAGGCTTCAGGCTACGAGGTTCTTACTGCCAACAACGGCGTTGAAGCTTTAGAGCAGGTGCAGGCGCAGGAACCGGACCTAGTAGTGCTCGATATCTTGATGCCCAAAAAGGATGGCTTTGAGACGTTGAAAGATCTCCGCACATTTTCCCCGGTACCGGTTATCATTCTCAGCGCTAAGGGAACTAATGCCGATAAAGTGAAGGGACTCAGTCTTGGGGCTGATGACTATCTAGCTAAACCTTTCAGCCCCGACGAACTGATAGCACGGATTGAAGCAGTGAGGCGGCGTTTATCACCAGATGGTAAACGGAAAATCCGCGACCAGCTTTCCGTTGGTGATCTGATCATTGATTTCAAAAAGCGCCTTGTTATTATAAGGGGGGAAGAAATTCGCTTGACCCGCATCGAGTGGCTTCTGCTCAGTGAACTTGCCCAGAATGCCGGAAGTCTTATGCTATACAGTGACCTTCTTACACGAATCTGGGGGCCTGAGTATCGAGACGATATACAGATACTGCGCACCTGGATTAGCCGGCTAAGAGAAAAGATAGAGAGTGAACCCGACAATCCCAAGCTTATTCGCACAATATCCAAGACAGGCTATATCATGGACCTGCAGGCCACCTGAAAGTGCTTACTAACCAACTCCTCTAATAATCTTCAAAATGTCATAGTTTTGTAACTTTTTCCCCTTACATTTTATGACTTTTCCATCGCCTGCTTTATAGAATATTCATACTTAAGTATTTTTGGAGAAAACCAATAGTCGTGACGTTAACCAACTTGGTGTATTACATTATATAACAAATAAAGGATTGCTTTGAGTCCTATCTTATCACGGCGTAGCATCGTTCAGAAAACATGGGAGAATGAAGAGGTGCGAGGAAATGAGCGTACGAGCTTATATGTTGCTTGATATTGTAGATAGGAACTGTGAAGACGCGGTTCAAATGCTGAGAAGCAGGTCAGAGGTTATTCTGGCTGACCGGCTAGAAGGGTATCCCAATATCATTGCCTTGGTTGAAGCTGTAGACAGACCAAGCCTGGCTGAAGTGATAATGCCAATCCTCGGATTTATTGAGGGCATTACTGAGAACCTGCATCTGCTGGTGACTCGAGACAATGAGATTTCGCCTGACTTTCTGGCTACAAGTAATTTAGGATCACACAAGAGGAAGCTAAAAAAACTGGTACTAGAAGAAAGATGACCAATTCGGAAAGGAGATAAAGCATGCTTGCAGGAAAGCGCATTGTCATTCTGGCTGAGGATAATTTTGAGGACTCCGAACTCACAGAACCGCTACGGGCAATGAAAGATGCCGGCGCTAGAGTGTTAATTGTGGGCAGTGGCTCAAAGAAAGGTTACAAAGGAAAGAGGGGCCTGGCCGAGGTAAAAGTAGATACAACCGCCGATAAAGTTGAAGCCACCCATTTTGATGCCATAATCATCCCAGGCGGCTATGCTCCAGACAAGATGCGACTGCACCGGCCGATGGTTGACCTGGTAAGAAAGGCACACGCTGAGGGTAAGATAATAGCTGCAGTCTGCCATGGCCCCCAGCTTCTGATCTCAGCCGATATAGTTAAAGGGCGCCGCGTAACTTCATGGCCTTCAATAGCTGTAGACCTGAAAAATGCCGGTGCCATCTGGGTCGATAAGCCGACTGTCAGGGATGGCAATATCATCACCGCGCGTAAACCTGCTGACCTGCCGAAATTCAACAAAACGATAATTGAGGCTTTAGTCTGAGTCAAGATATGACAGAAGGAGGGATTCATACGCTAGGGGTATAATGAAAATCTGAGCTGTATCAGGTTAATTGTTAGATAAGATTAAGAGGAGATTAAAATGTATAAAAAGATTCTAGTTCCATTAGATGGATCAGATTTGGCGGAGTGTGTTCTTCCTCACGTAGAGTCTATTGCCAAGGGATGTGGAGTGCAAGAAGTCGTGTTTATTCGCGTTGTCGAGCCTTTTCACCAGTTTTGCGACTATGAAGGTTGTCTCAGCCAGGAAACTATAAATAGCATTGATGTAGATAATAAAGCGGCCGCGGAGAGCTACTTGAGTCAACTGACCAAACGGATTAGATACGACGGAGTATCTGTTAAACCAGAAGTAATAACCGGCACACCTGCGGAAAGCATCACTGACTATGCTACCAAAAATTCAATAGAAATCATTGCCATCGCCACGCACGGACGCTCTGGTATAAGTCGCTGGAGCTGGGGTAACGTCGCTGATCGGATTCTGCGTTCTACATGCGTACCCATCCTGATGGTAAGAGCACCTGGTTGTATACCCGAGATAGCTGAATAAGCAATTATAGAATCAATAAAAATAAATGGAGGTAAAAGATGTATAAAAAAATTCTTGTTCCATTGGACGGCTCTAAGTTGGCTGAGTGTGCACTTCCCCATGTAGAAGAGTTAGTAAAAGGTTGTGGCACAGAAGAGGTCATCCTGGTCAGTGTTACTGAGCGCGTTCAGGGCTATAGAGCAGTTGAGGGCTTAAGCGAGCCAGTCGTAGGCTCAGGGGGTGGCTGGATGGGCTCTAGTCAACCACCAGTGCAACAACTTGTACCAGAAGCATTCGGCAAGAAAGAAAAGCAGGCACAGAAGTATCTTGACAAAATAGCCAAAGGAATGGCAGCCAAGGGAATCAATGTAAGTACAGAGGTGCTTCTTTGGAAACCTGCAGAGGCAATAATTGGCTACGCGAAACAGTACGGATGTGACCTGATTGTTATGGCGAGCCATGGTCGTTCGGGACCAAGCCGGTGGGCTCATGGCAGTGTTGCTGACAAAGTTCTCAGAGCCAGCGGCATTCCTGTATTAATGGTCAGAGCACCCGGATGTATGTAAAACACTTAAGTAGATGAAACATGACATTCGGGCGATATTTTTTCCGAGCTGGTTAAGTTCGTCCTTGAAAGTAATGAGAAAGGAGATATATGATGACGTACTTGCCAAATATTTACAAAGAATTTCAGCAGCAATTTCCTGAAATAGCCAAAGCCTATGATGATTTAGCTCTCAGATGTCATAGCTGGGGTCCATTGAATGAAAAAACAAGGCGGCTAGTGAAGCTAGGTATTGCCATCGGCCTAAGTTCAGAAGGCGCGGTAAGGTCACATGCCCGACGGGCGCTTGCAGAAGGCGCAACCGTCGACGAACTCCGCCATGCTGTGCTTTTGGCGTTTACCACAGTCGGTTTTCCCACCATGATTGCTGCTATGAAGTGGGTGGATGAGGTCATTCAAAAGCATGGTTAAAACGTGTATACAGTATAGAGGTGACCAATGCCGATTGACTTTAATTTCATGATCGGTGGAGAAGCCGGACAAGGTGTGCAGTTCTTAGGATTCCTGCTGTCTAAGGTCTTTGCCCGCGGCGGCTATAATATCTTCGCCGACCAGGATTACGAGTCAAGAGTAAGAGGTGGACACAACTTCTTCCGTGTCAGAGTCAGTGACAGCAAGGTGCATGCCGTCGCTGAAGGTGTGGACATACTGATTGCACTTAACATGGATAGTATCGAATTACACCAGCCGAAAATGGTTGCTCAAGGTACTATCATTTTCGATGGTGAAAAGATAAAGGAAGTCAGCGATGATAATGGTAGCTTTTTAAATATACCATTGGAGAAGCTGGCCGAAGAAAAGGCTGGAGACAAGCTCATGATCAACACCGTCGCCCTCGGTGCCGCCCTTTGTCTGGTAAATTACGATTTGAACATTTTAAACGAGGTTCTGGAAGACCGGTTCGGGAAGGGCAAAGTTGGCGATAAGAATATTGCAGCAGCAAAGGCGGGATACGAATATGTCCAGTCTGAGCACAAAGGCAAGTTTCGTAAGCTCAAGCCCCCTTCTGATACTAAGAGAATGCTGCTCAATGGTAATGAGGCCATATCTCTGGGGGCTATTGCCGCAGGGTGCAAATTCATGGCTGCCTATCCTATAACCCCTGCCAGCTCTATCATGGAATATATGGCTGCTAAGTCAAAAGACCTTGACCTTGTAATGATTCACGCTGAGGACGAGATAGCTGCCATCAACATGGTTATTGGGGCTGCCTACGCCGGTGTCAGGGCCATGACTGCCACTTCTGGCAGCGGCCTTTGCCTCATGGTGGAAGGTATAGGGCTAGCGGGTATTACTGAGACGCCAATTGTGGTAATTGATGCGCAGCGACCGGGTCCGGCTGTGGGTCTGCCCACCCGCACAGAACAGGGTGACCTTCAGTTTGTGCTTCATGCTCACCACGGCGACTTTCCCAGGGCTATCTTGGCACCCGCTACCATTGAGGATGCTTTTTGGATAACAGTCAAGGCTTTTAACTGGGCAGAAAAATATCAACTGCCGGTTATTATCTTAACCGACCAGCATCTGGCAAGTTCACACGCCACTATTGACCCGTTAAACCTCTCGCAAGTAATAATTGACCGCGGCATGTTATTTTCAGAGAAGAAGGATGACCCCCTGGAGTACATGCGACACAGGGTAACAAAGTCTGGTATTTCTCCCCGAGCATTCCCCGGGCTAGGAAAAGCCCTGGTGGTCACCGATTGCGACGAGCACGATGAGGAAGGACACCTCACCGAAGATGCTGGAGAGAGGACAGCACAGGTGCAGAAAAGACTGCGAAAGCTTATTTCACTTGAAAAAGAGATTGGAACACCACTGAAATACGGTTCTAAAAAGGCCGAAACAACTCTTATAAGTTGGGGCAGTACTTATGGAGCTATCCATGAGGCAGTGGATATGCTGCGCAAGGAAAACGCCAGTGTTAATATGCTTCACCTCAATGAACTATGGCCCTTTCCAACAAAAGCAGTAGCGGATGCTGTCAGCAAAGCTCGCAATAGCTATGTTATCGAGAACAATGCTACGGGACAGCTTGCCCGTCTCATAAAGGCCGAGACAGGATATCATGTTAGTGGTCGAGTCTTGAAATACGATGGCCGACCTTTTACCCCCGGTTATATCGCCCAAGCGGTGCAAAAGAAGGTGCAGTAAAGATGGTTACAATGTCAGATTATGCCGGACTTAAGCCAGCATGGTGCTCGGGTTGCGGCAACTTCGGCATATTGAAGGCATTAAATAGAGCACTGGTTGAGATGAAGATTGAGCCTCATCAAGTCTTACTGGTCTCCGGTATTGGGCAATCCGGCAAGCTACCTCACTACACCAGAGGCAATGTGTTCAACTCCCTGCATGGCAGACCAGTTCCGCCAGCTATCGGTGCCAAGATTACCAATCCTGATTTGATAGTCATTGCCGTTAGCGGCGACGGGGATGCCTACGGCGAAGGGGGCAATCATTTTCTCCACGCTGCCCGTCGCAATCACGATATCACCTACCTGGTACATAACAATCAGGTCTATGGGCTGACCAAGGGACAGGCGTCTCCAACAAGTGATGTTGGTTTTATCACCAATACAACGCCTAACGGGGCAGCCAGCCCGGTAAATCCGATCGCCGTGGCAATAGTCAGCGGTGCCAGTTTCGTCGCCAGAGGTTTTGCCGGAGATATAGACCATCTTTCCAATCTTATCAAGAAAGGTATTGCTCATCGTGGATTCGCCCTCATTGATATTCTGCAACCTTGCGTATCCTTCAACCATAAGAATACATTCCAATGGTATCGGGAACGGGGATATAAACTGGAAGATGAAAGGTATAACCCCTGCAGCACGAAGGTAGCATTGGAGAAGGCGCTTATGTGGGGAGACAGAATTCCCACCGGGATTATCTACGAGGACAATCTACCGGTTTACGAAGACCAACTACCGGCACTAAGTGGTGGACCACTGGTAAAACAGAAATTCAACATCCATCGAGTTGAGAAACTACTGGCGGAATTCATGTGATTCGGCGTGATTTTAACGATATGTGATTGACCAATATGAGAAATGGAATATTTTAAGGAGGTTATAATATGCCAACAGCAAGAGCATTTTTCACCAATATGTCGGTGCCTATGCCTCTGGGAAGAAAGCTGAAATTAGTGTTTCGGAATAACTTTATAAAAATCAGGCGAAAGCAGAACTGCTGCGGCCATCCAGGAGAACCGGGATGCTGCGAAGGATCTTCAGCTAAGCCCCACTCGCATACGTAGAGACGAGGTTAAAGGGCGGAATATAGCCCGAGGTCCCTATGCCTACTCCCGAATCAGAGCGTATAATATACGGCCGTGACGACAGTGAATTGTTGCATGGCAAGAAGAAAGTCTAAGTTAGGTCAGAGACGAACTGTTTTACCTGAAAGGAGGGTAATGGAAACAAAGAAGTACGAAGTGCCCGTTGACAAGCTTCGCTGGGAATGCAACCCTAAAATGTTTAGTTTTAAATGTACCAAGGACTTAGCCCCGCTTCGGGAGTTTGTTGGTCAGGAGAGAGCAACGCGTGCAGTAGAGTTCGGCATAAATATGGCCAACGCCGGGTATAACATCTATGTGGCCGGTCTCACCGGAACAGGAAAGACAAGCATGGTGAAAGCCTATATTGAACGAGTTATCAAAGACCAAGAAGCTCGGGGTGAGACTTTCCAGTTGGACGACTGGTGCTACCTCTACAATTTCAAGGAACCCGATAGTCCTCAAATAGTCAGCCTGCCCCAGGGTAAGGGTAAGGCGTTCCGTGAAGATATGGCTTTGCTGCTTAAAAAAATTCGCCAAGGGCTCGGGGAAACTTTCTCCAGTGAGGATTACAAAAGCCAAAGACAAAAACTGGTGGAAAAAGCACAGGCTGAGCAGCAGAAGTTATCGGAGGAGATATCTGATGAGGCTCGTCGTCAGGGCTTTATCTTCCAAATGACTCCAGCCGGGCCAGCCTTGATTCCCATGAAAGAGGACAGCCCTATGCAGGAACAAGAATACCTTGCTCTCGACAAAGGTACAAGGAAACAAATCGAGTCCAGGCGAGCTAAGTTACTCAAGAAACTGAAGGCAAACTTTGAAACTGCCAGCAGTGTGCAAACGAAGGCCGTGGAGAGACTAAAGAAACTGGACAAAGACATCGGCGAGTATGCCGTCTCCGACTCATTTGGTTCATTATTCAAGCAATATTCTAATTGGCCCAAGATAGCGCAATATCTTACCGACCTCAAATCTTATATACTCGATAACCTTGAACTCTTCAAGGGAACCGAAGAGCCTGTAAATCCAATGTTGGGAGCACCGCTGAGTCAGGTTATCGGTGGAAGAGATCCTTTCCTTCCTTTCCAGGTGAATGTTTTTGTAGATAACAGAGAAGCCAAAGGTCCCCCCGTCATTGTCGAGAATAATCCCAATTTCGGCAACATTTTCGGCAAGATCGAGCGGCGGTTCCTGTTGGGCGGTTACCTGAGCGATCATACAATGCTGAAGGCGGGTGCTCTCAATAAAGCCAATGGTGGTTATGTGTTAATCAGTATAAGTGATGTGTTGATGAATGCTGGCGTCTGGCCAGCACTTAAGCGAGCGATTAGAAACAAAGAAGTCCGAATAGAAGACCCGTTCGAGCAGTACGGGTTCATCGCGCCCCAAGGATTGAGGCCAGAACCCATGCCGATAAAGATAAAGGTGATACTCACCGGTGATCCTATGCTTTACCAGTTGCTATCGATTTACGATGAAGATTTCTGGGAGATCTTCAAAGTCAAAGCTGACTTTGATTCCGAGATTGAAAACACCAAAGACAACATGATGGCTTATGCCGCCTTTCTCTCTGGCTGTTGTGATGAGTGTGAAGCCAAGCATTTTGATCCCAGCGGTGTTGCCAAGATCATTGAGTATTCTGCCAGAATGGTGGCTGACCAGGAACGACTGTCCTCTAGATTCTCTCAGATCAAAGACTGGATCCAGGAAGCCAATTATTGGGCCCTGGAGGATAATGCCAGATTTATCTCGGCGCGTCATGTGCAGAAAGCCATGGATGAGCGGTTGTTCAGGCATAACCTTATTGATGAACGAATTCGAGACTTGATAAATCGCGGTAC
>Ga0114922_10006699_pt1 | contig 10553 bp, 2 predicted proteins | sample AartaG_FD_100975 | JGI IMG/M metagenome (GOLD analysis project Ga0114922, IMG submission 100975) | Deep subsurface microbial communities from Aarhus Bay to uncover new lineages of life (NeLLi) - Aarhus_00045 metaG | ecosystem: Environmental > Aquatic > Marine > Oceanic > Sediment | place: Aarhus...
ATGTCAATTGGTTACAATTACGACGGAAAGCACGATTTTATCCCCTACCAGATTATTGAAGAAAACCCAGAATCTAGTTATTCCACCTACGATATCACCGAACGAGGTTGGAAAAGACCAACTTCTTGCCCTTCTAGACTTCTAGACTTAGTAGACATTAAATATTTAGACGTTTTCGATAACCCCGTGCCGGTAAAAGACCACATTTTTGAAATTTCTAAGCTAATTGAAAAATCTGAAATAGCAGAATTAATGCCGGAACTATTTTACGAAGTTTACGAAAGACAATACGCAAACGCGTGGAACGATTTCAGCTTAATAAAAGTAGGGGCCATTATCCAGCAAATCGCTATGACAGTTGCTGCAGGAGGTGCATCATCTGCATTAATAGCCGGCGTATCGGCCTCATGGGCTCCATATGCTGCCCCATTCGTGTTTGCTGCCGTATACTTTTTGTTATCGTGGGCAAATAGCGAAGAACAGGCAAGAGTTTCCAAAGCCCTAAACGACGCGATTACGTACTATCCAAGCGACGGTGATTTTAGCGAACCTACTTCGTTAAGCGAGAAAACCGCAAAAGACAGACTATTTGACGATTCGTTAGCCGCATACAATCAAGGACATCCAGGTGCTTATTATACCACCGTAGTTGGAGGCAAGCCTGGAGACATGTATAGAGGGGAACTAATGGTCACTCCTCCACATTCAGGTGGCGATATAAAATCGTTAATTGATGCGTACGAGGAATATAAAGATGCGTACGAAGAATACCTTGGTAATCCTCTCGAAGAACCAATAACGCAAGAACTTTTGGATCAATTATCAAGAAATCAAAAATTATATAACGCATTCTTAGCAAGCGCCAGAAATTCTGTTATCAGGAAAAATTTAGATTACTTTATCCTCTCCAGCGAACTACCTGCCTTAAACGGACAAGAATTCTACTCGTTTAACTCCGGTTTTTCTACTTCCGGAGACGCTCTGATAAACTATTATCGATACAACACTTTAGGGTATTTAGAGAGCGAGATCGAAGTAATTTCGGGCGGAGAATTAGACGCGATTCGTCCAATGATTATTAACGGAATTCCGCAATATAGATACATAGACACGGGAGAAGAAGTTGTTGACTTAACCCAACCCTTGTCCCCATTATACGGTCCTATAGTTGTTAGTAAAGAGAATTACGACCAGTTGGATATAGAAGACGCAAAAATATCAGTTAAGACTCGAATTGATTATTTAAGCGACGAATACACGGAAGGTATAAACCCAACAGATTTAGACGTGTTCGAGCGGGCGCGATATCAAGCAAAAATTCCAATTTCAGAAGGAGATTTTGCGTACGATATAAGTTTAGTTACTATTGATTTATTGAGAATTGTATATGTTAAAGTGTACGAAGCTCCTACTCCCACTCTCTTCCAGACCACTCCTCAACTTACTAAATGGCACTGGGAGAAAACTTACGAAGTGCTCGAGACCGTCACATTAGACTCAGACGATTATCGTTTGGAAGGCGGTACCCTATATTTCTACGATACTTTAGAAAATTCGATGTTTTACGGTTTTGTTGATGATTATATAGGGAGAGGAAGTGCGGGTTTATCGCCAATTTTAACATTCGATGATTATTGGGACGGGGAGACCGAATTATTATTTAGCGTAAATATTAACTTTCCAATCATAATTCCTGACACCTTAACTGAAGGATTATCACCAGAAGAAAGTATAGTCGCAGAAAGGATAGTTCTCGACACGACTACCAACGAATTTGCTCGAAATTCTTTAGCGCAAACCACTCAACACGCAATAAACGACTACTTCAATTTATATACAGTAGCCTCTACCAACGCAATGTCTCAAGCGGAGCTTGATTTCACGATAGAAGTTACCTTTTGGTCTACTTTAATTTCGACCGCAATTCTTCTACCCATTTCAATCTATGCTCAAGCATCAAGAGCTGCAATGTTAGGAGCATCTATTGACCTTCCAACTATAGCGCTCAAGCAATTAGCTGCTCTCAGTACAGCTCCAATAGCAGAAATAATAGAAGAAGTCTACGTCGATTCCTTTATAGAAGCGTGGATAGAAGGTCAAGTTGCTATTAACGGAGGAGACGAACGACTCGCAAGGTTCCTTTCAATGCTCGTCACTTCGCTAAGGGAGGCTTCAAACACGGGATTAGATATGGTGGTAGGCGCGTTTGGTACCGACTCCACTAGCGATCTTCAAACTCAAAAAACTAAACTAGAGCAAGACATTAAACTCTCTTGGCAATCTTTAGTAAGCACTGAAACCGTCGTCGGGCTTACATTAGCAGCCCTTAGTTTCGCATCCGGCAACGTTGCTTTCGGTATGGGTTTCCTCGGCGGCACGTTTGCCGACACTTTAGGGGTTCCCGTAGAAGAGTACGCGAGGATTCAAACTATTAAACAAGCCCTTCTACAAGTTGATAAACAAATAAGCGATATGGAAGGACAAATGGACGATAGGCAACTTTTCGGGGAAATTATAGAGGCCGTTTCCCAACCTGGAATAATTTATTCAACCTCCAAAGGCACAACAGTGTCTCCTAACCTTCAAGGACTCGCCTCAATGGGAGCTATGATGAGCACGGCGTATTACGCTGAGACTTTGCAAAATAACATTATTACTAAAGAAACTCAAAAACAAAAACACGAAGCTATAAAAATTAAACAAAAGACTGTTCGAGCCATAGAAAGACAAATTCCGCTAGACGAGATCGATTCTATTGATGCCACGAAAGTAATAACTAGGGAAGAAGCTTTAGCTTTTGATCCTGTATACGAAGATAAAGACGGTGTAAGGCATTGGATCCAGCCGCTCCCAGCTCACCTTTCAGCTTTAGGACGAGACATGACTCTCAACGATTTTCTAGCACTAATTGGAGTTCTAAACGATCCTGATAAGGGAGCTTTTTACAACGGTCGCGAATTAAAAGATGGCGCAGAAATAACAGAATATGTTGTATTAGACGGCAATAAACCGCTTACTGAAGCTTTGGATCTTTTAGGATACGATCGATCTAATTTGTTTGAGCAGTATAGCGATCCAGCAGTCGAATGTATCAAAATTAGAGATTATACCGATAATTACGATGAAATAACGCCGTACTCTTATGTTACTTTAAGCTCTGATCAATTAGAACCAATTATTGCTACTGACTACATCAAAGCCAAACACAATACTATATTTGAAAGCGAAATAATCAACACAGCTTTTAATGATCCTGAAGTTCAAGAACAATTAGAACGAGTTTTAAACGAAGTTATGCGTCCTACCACAAATTCATTTTCTACATCTCACTTAGAACTCTTCGAGATGAAGAATTCCTTTACTTGGGTCTCTAGCGCTGTAGAATTTTACTACAGACTTCAGTTAGAACGTTCCGATAATTATCAAGCAGCTGCAACCCCTGCTGACAAGTTAGCCATCAATAAGAAATTTACCACTTATATTACAGCCATAAAAGATTTCGTGTTAAAACCTCGATTCGATTTTACTTTTAGTGACGCAAAGGGTAAAGGATTTGAGTTCATTCAACAAATTTTAACTGAAAGTATAGAATACGCGGTTCTTCAGCAAGTTTTAGACATTATAACTCAGAACGGTGTTAAAAAGCTAGACGGTTCGCAATTAGCAGCTGAGTTAAAAGATTTTCTAGATAACAAATTCGACAAGAACGACTTTATAAAAGAGTTCAATAAGAAAGGTTTAAAATCTACAATGCTACGATTCATGGAAAGCATGATAACCGGTGAAAAAGACTTAGGTCTACGTTTTGATTACAACGATGTGTACGAGATTGGTTGGTACAGGGAGACTTTCTCTTTTATGTATTTAATAAGTCCGTTCTTGATCCAAATGTTTTTCGATTCCGATTTCCAAAGTCAGATCACCTACGATTCCGCAGGAAATCCTGAGTTCGACTTTTTAAAGCTTTTCCAAACAATAGCGTTCAGTCCAAATAACGTAAACGAGGATTTCAAAAAATTACTCTCGATGCCTTTAGGTAGGGTTTACGATATTTTAAACAACGACATAGTTGGCGCTTTTTCCACGCTCAGCAAGCAAAACTTTAGAACGACGGATTTATTACAAATGTACGTCGAAGGAGTAGCATATCTTAACATCGCAATTAAAAACTCTAAACACGCTGACAATGAGGTTATACTCGACAGCATCGCAATTGACACCGCGAGCGCAATATTCGCGCCGTTCTTTAAAAAAATATCTGACAACGACAACAACGCTGAAATCGAGAAACAAATCGAACTTTTAATCGTTGCTAGTAAGTTGGGAGATGAAGGCGCTGTAGGTCGAATAATAAATAAGATCGTTGGAATTCGGGATTTATCCGGTCTTCACACGGCGAGTAGCGCACTCGTCGAAGGAGAGGGGAAAACCAAAGGACCTCGACAGATGGAATTCTTTATAGAAATATCGAAATTAATAAATCAAAAACTAGACTTAGAAACCATTGATAGCTCTAATTTAAACGAGGTTAAAAACAAAATTAAAGAATACATTAACGACAAAGATTTCGAAAAATTAATTAAAGACACTATTGCTCTTGAAATTCTTGGACACAAATCATCAGAAAAGCAAGTTAACGATGCGTTTACTGAGATTTTTGAAATTTTTACCAAATTTCTCCAACAAGCGGGCATCACGGATACTACTTCGGGCGCAAAACTCAATACTTTATTGGTAATGGACAACGAGGGAAGATACCGCGTCCAGTGGAGTATACTTTTTAACGCGTATAGACGGACTGGCGTTTTAATAGACGAAACCATACTAAAGCAAAGCAATCTGTTCTTTGTAATCCGAGACAATAACGGCGTACGAAAGAAATTTTCATCTTATACAGACGTTTGGCTTTTCGATTTAAATTTTAACTTTAAACAATCGTGGATAGCTGTTCGGGATAACACAGGCAAAGATGGTCTGATGCTCGTTGATAGGGCTATTATGGACATACCAAGCTCTATAGTCAACGAGATTGAAATCTTAGAGGGCGCTTACATTTCGGATCGCTCTGGAGAATTGCTCGAAGGAAGAGTGTTTCTCGATTTAGATGATAGGAATAGATATCAGTTAAGTACCATGGCAGAACAAGAGATCGCTGACCACTTAATAGACAGCGTCACACCACACGAAGATGGCGACACAGATATTTTTCCAGGTGCTGACAAAATAGATTCGTATTTCTCTTACGAATACGTTCGATCCTTAGTTTGGCAAACGGGCTCCAGATTCTGCTCGATATTGCAAGATGTAGAATCGAACATCGTTCCAACAGGGGCTCACAAATCGTTTTTCAATATTATAAGGGAATCATTAAGGTTGGAAAATAAACTACCTCCTATTCCTATTAAAAACGATCAAATTTCTCAGACGGCAGAGCAGAATACTGTCTTTGTATCAAATCTCGTCGCTCAATTAAGTAGAAGAACAAGACCGGAAAATCCTGATATATTCTTGCTCGATAATGTATTTCAAGTAAGTAAGGAAGGGCAAACATTCACTGACTCCCAGACTGGCATTGAAGTCAAAACTAAATATTCAAGAGCTCATTTCAACAATATTTTTAAACGGATGGGCCTTTCGGCTAATTTATTAAATCAAATGACTTATTATAGCATAGACGCAGATGGAAAGACCATTTGGAATAAAAACCCTACAACAGGCAAATTAATCACTGAAAAAGATTACTGGAGTTCTTGGTTGGAAGCTATTAAAAACGCAATTAACAACCCCCACAGTTCATCTCTCCCTAATTATTTCGAAAGGTTTAGTTTCCTCTCTAGTGTTAGTGGTTTCTCGTCCGGCGATAAACTTATTATGCAAGTAGATCCTTCCAATCCTTCTAAATTCCTCATAAACGATTATCAAATCATAGAATGGGTTCGCGATGCCATTGTAGAAGCATTCGGGTATGAAGCTTTTACGCTTCTTGACCATGGAGTTATATCGTTTTCCAAAAATAATTATGATTATGTACTTCATTCTCGAAGCCACCAAAGAGCTTCTTCAGTTGATTCAAATCACCAATTTTTTGATTCTCGTTTAAGAGACTTTGGTATGGGAACCTTAATTGATCAAAGAAAGACTGCGTTGGCTACTAAAACTGTTAAAGCCTTAAGGTCTATTCCTTATAACCGCCCTACAGTGTTTTGGGCTTCAAACCTTATTTTAGGACATAGACAGGACTTAGAGATATTGTTCGTTGATGAGAACGGAAACAGGGACCCATCATATACGAAAACCTTAGTAACAGTAAATGATCGATCTCTCATGGCAGAACTTTATTCCAATTTTCCTCAAATAGTATACCAAGGAAGATTTTTAAGATATAATCGCGAAATCCTTAGCAATTTCTTTTCAGATTATTATACTGCTCTTGTTCCTGAAGTTTATTCTAGTGGGGTAATGTATAGGGGTACTAAAGACTCAATAATAGAAGGCAGACAATTGCTTCTAGAGATGTTATGGTCCATGATTTTCGAGACAGTTAGCAAGATGGACATTGCCGGAATATTCCCTTCTCAAACATTGGATAATACTTATGCCCAAGAAGTTACGAGAGATTATGCAATGTTGATCTTTCTGGATATTTTATATCACCCTGTAGCTTACCAAAGAGACGGAATATTAAATCGCGATTACATTGATTTAATTAAAAACGCGATTATACACAATTCTGGTTCTATATTTTTAGGTTCAACTTCTTCTTCAACAAATAATCCTATTTTTGACGCTACTAATCCCGACATTGGAAATCGAGGTTTAGAAATTCCAATTGATGTGGCCAGATTTACTCCTGATGTTTTAGCTAAAATTATATGGACTCTTCAATACCATAGTTTATTACGAATCGATTTTACAAACAGTATTAAGAAGATCGAAAATATTCAAGACAAAATTAAAGATCCAATTATCCATCTTTATACCACGCTATACAACACCTTGAAAAATTACCAATCAAATTATTATGCCGTAGGACCAGATGCTCAACCTAGAACAGACTTTTCCATATCTTTTTATAGACCATATTTAGGAGGTATGAGCAGTTCAACTAAACTAAATCTTCAATTTTCTGATGTTTCTAAAAACACAATTTCAGAGATAGATCCTACAAATGAAGACGAATTCAGAAAGAAGATTGCCGCAGTTGTTTTTTACATGGTTAAATACATTGCTACGATATCTGTGAAACAAGGTTTTTCCAATTCTCATATAAATGTGTTGTACGCCAATCTTATAACAATCCTAGAAGAGGAGTATATGAAGCAAAACTTCTTTAGTGGAGCTGATGCAATTGGCGGTAAATTAATAAATCCTAACAACATAAACGCTTGGATTAATTCCGAAGATTTTGCTAACCTACCATCCGAGTACAGGGATGATGGTTTCACTTTTGGAACGACTTTTCCAATCTATCGGTTTACAGATGCAGATAGTTTCCAAGTTTGGTTTGCAGAACTTTTCAATGTGATGGCTAGAGATTATAAAGGGAGCAATAACATATATCCTACTATTAGCCCTAACGATCTTTTGATGTTGAAGTAACATCCTTCTTTTTTTTTACAATCGAAGAAATTTTACAAATTTCAAATCTTCTACGAAGCTAGGTGGACTTTTTAATCGATTATTGTGTAAATATAATGTTTCTAACAAAGTCAAATTCTTAATTATTTCGGGGATTTCGTGTAATTCATTATTATCCAGTCTAAGCTCTGTAAGCAACTTAAGTTTCCCTATCGCGGGCGAGACATTTTTTAGCTGGTTTTTGCTCAAGGTTAAAATTTTTAAAGAAACTAAGTTTCCGATACAATCTGGAATTGAATCTAATTTGTTACCACTTAAACCAATCGTTTTAAGACGTTTTAAATTACAGAGCGTATTAATGCTTGTCAATTCGTTATTGCTTATGTTTATCCATTCTAATTGGCTTAGCTGGCTAAGAGATTTGGGTATTTCTGATAGTTTGTTGTTGTTTAAATACAACCATTTGAGGTTTTTCAAGCGTTTAAAGGACTGGGGAAGATCAGTTAAATTGTTATTTGACAAACTTAGAACTTCTAGCGAATGTAAGTTTTCAATTGACGGTGGTATCGATTCCAACTTATTCTCTCTTAAATCAATGCTTTTCAAATTTGATAACTGACACAAAGATTCAGGAAAATTAGCAATATTGTTAAAACTCAAGTCAACATCTTCAAGCGAGCTTAACTTTGATGCAGATTCCGGAATAGTAACGATGTAATTTTCGCTTAAATTAAGCTTTTTTAAAGATGTCAAAGCGCCGAAAGATTTAGGCAATTTTTCAAGCCTATTATTCCCTAATTCAAGTTCTTCCAACGATTCTAGTCTAGAAAAGGTTTCTGGAAGGTTCGTTATTCCACTTTCGTAAAGCGTCAGTTTTTTTAAAGAACGCAGGTTCCCTATGCTTTCGCTTACTTCCGTTATATTATTAAAGTCTAGATTTAAACACTCGAGGGATTTAAAATAAAAGATTATTTGTGGTATTTTTGTGTAGTTTGATTCCTTAAGATCCAATTCTCTAATCTTCTCAATACTTATTTGTTTAGCTAAAGTTTCGGTCTCTTCATAGTTCAAATAATCTAAATATCCTCCCCTAAGCAAAAACAACATAGTTGGAAGAAATTGACTCGAAAATCTTTTCGCAATTTCTTCTTTAAAAACTCTTCGCGCCAAAGGATCGTCCGCTTCTGTTAACTTTTTGAGTAATGGAAACGCCAGATTTGAATGTATTAGCCCCATGTTATAATCATTCTCGTACCACGCTTGTAGATTGCTACAATGTGCCCAAAATTCTGTTTCGGGATCAATTATATAATCGACACCTTGCTGACCGTCTTCAACCCTGCCCAGCGCGTCTGCAGCTTCATCAATAGACCGTAACTTGGAAAGCGAAGGTATTCCCTCGAGGGGAATGTTTAATATCAGAGATCTACACTGTCGAAACTTTTCGTCCTTTAGATATAGTATTGTCTGCTTTTCTTCTAATTTGAGTTTTATATATTCATTTACTTTAAATTCTTGCATTGGAACAATAAAATTAAATAAATTTATGCTTTTATATCTACTCTTTTAATATGAAAATACTATAAAAATTTATTAGAGTTTCTAAAATTTCTAAACCTTGAAAATAACTTTTATTTGTAATTATTAATTATTTCATTCAAACCAGATATGAGAATTGTTAGGAATTAGATAAAAAAGAAAAAAAAATCGCAAAATTGGGCCTATAATCTAGCCTGGATAGGGTACCCGCCTTCGGAGCGGGATTTCGCAGGTTCAAATCCTGCTAGGCTCACTTTTAAATAGTGTCATTATCGTATCATTAATTTGTTCAAATTTGGATAAGCTCTTAAATTGACAGAGCAATATAATTACGGTTTAAAAAATGGATTGGAAATCAGATTATATTATTTACGATGAAAACAAAATTCATTACTTTCATGGTAATGAAAATGGAAATAAAAATCCAATAATTCTTTTACATGGAGCAATGGATAACGGTTTATGCTGGTCTCCCGTGGCTCAGAAATTATCTGAAAACTTTCGCGTCATCATGCCCGACGCAAGAGGCCATGGTTTAACGGAAATTCTTGATAATTCTTTATCAATTGATTTGATGGCGAAAGATATTGCAATGTTAATTCAGAACCTTAAATTAGAGACCCCCCAAATAATAGGGCATTCGATGGGAGCTCAAATGGCAGCATTACTCGCCTCCAAGTATCCCGAATTAGTGAGTAGAATTGTGTTAGAAGATCCTGCGATTAGGTTAAAAAATATTCCAAAACTAAGAAAGGGATTATTTAAATTTATAGCAAAAATAGTTGTCTCTATTTTACTTAAAGGATCATACGAAAAATTAATAAAAAGAGCTCGCAAACAGAATCCCAAGTGGTCTGATGAGGAATTACAGCCATGGGCGGAATCTAAAATACTCTTCAGAGAAAAAAATCCAAAAATTCTCCTTGGAATTCTTGACAATTCTCCTGATTGGAAGGATGTCATTCAAAAAATCTCGTGCTCGATTCTCTTGATTACTTCAGATAAAGGGCTCACCTCAGATAAAACGGCACGAGATATCGTGGCTTTAAGTAAAAATTGTAAATGGATCAAAATTGAGGACGCGGGCCATAACATCCGTCGCGAGCAGTTTGAGCGATTCATGCAAGAGATTCAAGACTTTTTCATACCATAATTAGTTTTTGAATAAGTCGTCAAAAAACTGTTCACTTAAAACCGTTTCTTTTTCTTAAATATTTTTCAAAAATGCGAAAAAGCTTTATATATCTTAATCCTTGGGAGAGAGAGCCTTCAACTTTAATCTTTCCCTTCATAAAAGCGTCTGTACCGCTTATATCTTCTCTAAAAATTTTTACGATTAAATCCTTAGTAAGATTGATTGTAAATAACGCTTGAGGATTAACCCCCTTTTCGTAACAAAGTCTCCCGTCTGATACTTCTAACCAATAATTAAAGTC
>Ga0114922_10006700_pt1 | contig 10553 bp, 9 predicted proteins | sample AartaG_FD_100975 | JGI IMG/M metagenome (GOLD analysis project Ga0114922, IMG submission 100975) | Deep subsurface microbial communities from Aarhus Bay to uncover new lineages of life (NeLLi) - Aarhus_00045 metaG | ecosystem: Environmental > Aquatic > Marine > Oceanic > Sediment | place: Aarhus...
CGTGATCGGCGAGATCTTCGGGATGAACTTCTTTTCGTACCACTGTCGGTTCTTGACCTTGAGCATCACGAAGCGTGTCAGCATGCCGGCGATGAACGGAATGCCCAGGTAGATGAAGACGCTCTTCGCGATCTCGCCGATCGTGATCCCCTCCACATCCGCACCTTCCAGGCCAAACAGAGGCGGCAGGATGGTGATGAAGAACCACGCGTAGATCGAGAAAAACAGCACCTGAAAGATCGAGTTGAAGGCGACCAAGCCGGCGGCATACTCGGTGTCGCCCTTGGCCAGGTCGTTCCAGACAATCACCATCGCGATGCAGCGGGCCAGCCCGATCATGATCAGTCCGACCATGTACTCGGGGTGACCCCGCAGGAACAGTACCGCCAGGGCGAACATGAGGATTGGGCCGATGATCCAATTCTGAACGAGTGACAGGCCGAGAACTTTGAGATTGCGAAAGACGTCGCCCAGCTCCTCGTACTTCACTTTCGCCAGTGGCGGATACATCATCAGGATCAGGCCGATGGCGATCGGGATGTTGGTGGTGCCGACCTGAAAGCGGTTGATGAAACCCTCGATGCCGGGAAAGGAGTATCCGCCCCCGACGCCGATGGCCATCGCCGAGAAGATCCACAGCGTCAGGAACCGGTCGAGGAACGAAAGCCGTTTCGGCTCTTCACGCTCCATCTTCGCTCTCCTTGGTAGCGAAGTGCGTTGCTGCCTCACAAGAGAAAAAGCACCCAGATGCCCACGACGATGATCAGCACGGCGGCCAATCGACGCATGATATCAATGCCGCGGTTCCAGCCTTTTGAGTCGGCCATTCTCTGCACGAGGCCCATCGACGTGCCGCCCACCAATACAAGACCACAGTGCCCGATGCTGTACGGGACCAGCAGCATCGCGCCGAAGGCGGCGCCCTTTAGCGGCACCGCCGTCAGCAGCGCCAGCAGCACCGGCCCGGCACACGGGAGGGACACGAGCCCGAACAGCAAGCCGAGCAACAATGCGCCGATGAAACCTTTCTGCTTGGGCTGAACGCCGGACGGGGCTGGAATCTGGAAACGGAGCACCCCCAGCAGGTGCAGCCCCATCAGTAGGCACACGCCGGCGGCGACATAGTTCCACCAGCTCGCCCGTAACACGGAACTGGCCGCCCATGTCGCCAGGAACAGGATCGCGAACATGATCGTCAGGCCGATCGCGAACGTGAGCGACAGCAGGAACGAGTGAACGACGTGCCGCTTGGCCTCGGTCCCGTGCCCGGCCACGTAGGCGACCATCAACGGGACCATCGCAATCACGCATGGATTCGCCGCCGTCAGCAGCCCGCCCACAAACGCGGCCAGGGGTGCTATCCACGGGTTGCCCTGCATGGCCTGGGCGAGGTTTTCGGACAGCGATTCAAACACTACTTGACTCCCAATTCCTTGAATTTGGCGATGATCGCCTCTTTGGAAAGGAAGCCTTCGTGCCGCCAGACTTCATCGCCCTCCCGGTCATAGAAAATCTGTGTGGGGATGACACGGATACCACATGCACGACCGGCCGCCGGGTTCTTCCGCACATCGATGAAGTCTACGATCGCCCGACCGGCGTACTCGGCGCGCAGCTCCTTGAGGATTGGAGCCATTTTCTTGCAGGGAATGCATTTGTCGGCGCCCAGGTCCACGACACGCGGGAGTTTGGCCTCCGCCGGCTGTGTTGTCGCCACTTCCTGTGTGGTGGCCGGAGCCGTTGTCGGCAGTGCGGCGGCCACCGCTGGCATCTCAACTGCGATTGGCTGCGAGTCCTCTGCGCTACCGGTCTGCTCCGGGGTAGCCGCGACCTCCTGCATCTCAGGCGCGGCGGACTGCCTGCGCTGCGTCTTAAACCAGGCCACGCCGGCCACGATGGCCACGATTACCAGTACAATAAGGACGTTGGCTGCGTTGCGGTTGCTCATACCGATAGCTCCTCACGTGTGTTCGACGACACGCCGGGTATCTGCGATCAGGCGCGGTTCGGACAGTACCGCCGGGCCGGCCTCGGTTGCAGTTAGCCCGTCGCCTCTTGCAGGATTTTCGTCAGCTCCGCCTCACCGACGGGCCTGCCGGACAGCTTGACTTGGCCGTCCACAACCAGCGCCGGCGTAATCATCACGCCGTACGATGCGAACTTCCGCAGATCGGTGACGTGGACCAGCTCGTAGTCCAGGCCGAGCCGGTCCGCCACGGTCCGGGTTGTCCTTTCCAATGCGTTGCACTTCGCGCATCCCGTTCCAAGCACCTCGATCTTCACGCTTATGCTCCCTAATTCAGAGGGTTGCCCCGTATGTCATCCCGACGATCGCGGCCATCACGATGACCAGAGCCGTGAACACGGCCGTCTTCTGGAGTCCGATGACGGAGCGGATCACCAGCAGGCTGGGCAGCGACAGGGCCGGTCCGGCCAGCAACAGCGTCAATGCCGGGCCCCCGTGCATGCCGTGCTCCATGAGCGCTTGGAGAATCGGAATCTCCGTCAGCGTGGCGAAGTAGAACAGGCAGCCGACCACCGAGGCGACCAGATTCGACTTGAGACTGTTGTCGCCGACCAGAGCGGCCACCTGCTCGTCGGGCAGCAACGCGCCCAGGAAGCCGACCACAAAGACGCCGCCGAACAACAGCGGCACCAGCAGCTTGGCGAAGTCCCACGTGTTGCGCATCCACTCGGTCAGTTCGTCCCGCCCGAACCAGCGCCAGACCATCAGCAACACCGCCAGACCCATCGCCCCGGCCAGGTACCACTTCACGTGGAAGACCGTCATGACCCAGCTCTGGGCCTCTTCGACCCGGGCGATCTCGGTCTTCGCCAACGTGATCTTGTCGCCGACCTTGAGGCTGGCGACCGGGCGATCCACCTGAAACAGGACCTCGTCGCGCGTTTCCTGGAGCATCACCGCCGGTATCTCCGTCCCGTCGGCCCTGTGCACGACCACGTTGCCCGGGTTGTACCAGTCGGAGAAGACCAGGAAGGCCATCATGCACGCGAAATACAGGACGGTTTGCCACAGGGAGCGGCGCGCCGGCGGCGGATCGGGCAGGGCAGCCGTGGTCTCTACACGCTGCTGCTCGTCCCGCCGGAAGACGACCGCCATAATCAGGCCGATGACGATACCGAAGACGATCGCGCCGACGGCCCGCGCGATACCGATCTCGAAGCCGAGCACCCGGGCGGTCAGGAAAATCGCCAGGATGTTGAGGGCCGGTCCCGAGTAGAGAAACGCGCTGGCCGGCCCGAGCCCCGCGCCCACCCGGTAGATCCCGGCGAACATCGGCAGCACGCTGCACGAGCAGACGGCCAGGACGGTCCCCGAGACCGAGGCGACCGAATAGGCCTCGACCTTGTTGGCTTTCGGGCCCAGGTGCCGCAGAACCGCCTCTTTCGAGAGGAACGTGATGATCGCCCCGGCGATGAATAGGGCCGGCACCACGCACGCCAGCGTGTGGTTGCGGGCGTACCACTGGAGCATCTTGAACGCTTCCAGGATCGCCCCGCTGACCTTCACGTTCGACAGCGGCAGGAAGTACGCCGCCAGGAAGATCACGACGAACGCGGCGAGTATCTTCCACTGTTTCACCAGTGAACTCCGGCACTTCAGGATCGGGACGCCGGCGTCTCTCGTCGCGGGAGTCGCCGGCGTCCCATGCGCTGACTTACTCAGGCGGCGATTGGCGATTCGCAGTCGCCTGGTACGTCGGGGAAACGGCTACACGTCAACCCGTTATCCGCCGCCGCACCTGACCGTGACCCTGCGGGCGACGAGCACGTCTTCATCCATCAGCCCGCACGCTGCGACGGTCATCCCAACCTGCAGATCTTCAAAAGGAAACGGTTTTCCCCTCATCCTAATCACCGTCTCCGGGGTCACTTGAACGGTGACGTCGGCCACAACGATCCATTGCGCCTCATAATCGATGGCGGTAATCGCACCCTCGACCCGAACACACTCCTGGACCGGGATCGGTCCGACTGCCAGCGCCAACGTCGACGCGACCAACACGAATCCCAATGTCAGTATCCCTGCCTTCCTCACAATAGAACCTCCTTGAAGATTGGCGGGTTTTGCACCCGCGGTTTACAAGGCCGCCATGGGCCATTCCCAGGGCGAGCCAGTGTTTCCCGAAGACTGCTTGTCGCGGCGGATGCCTTCCACTCTTTCACGCACGAACCTGCGAATCATGGCCGTATGGTCAGATAGCCATGAAATCGGCCCAAAAAAGAACGCCGCGTGGTCATGAGCCGATCGCCGCCTGTTGGATCTTGAGGTTCTCCCTGAGCACCGATTCGACGCACTGCCAGAAGGTCGCCAGACAAGGGGCCTTCAGCCGGTAGTGCATCTTCACGCCGTCCTTGCGGTCATCCACCAGGCCGGCCTGCTTGAGCACCGCCAAGTGCTTCGAGACGGTCGATTGGTCGGCCCCGACCAGCTCGGTCAGCTCACAGACGCACCGCTCGCCATCCTGGAGGGCGTCGAGCATAAGCAGCCGGCTCGGATGGGCCAGCGCCTTGGCAACCCTGGCCCGGGCCGCATAGCGCTGTCGCGAATGTCGGACCTTGAGCTTCATGCTTATATGGTAATATCGCCATAGAGCCCTGTCAAGCCCAATCTCGGATTTTGAGCAGTCGTCGCCCCCCGCCCGTCCCTCGGTCGGTAATCCGCAGCGCGAGCGCCCGGAACGCCGGGCCAGCAGGCCTGGCGGCCCCCAGAACACGCCGCCTGCGGCGCGACGGGACGCCAAGCACGTTGCGAGCTGCCCGGACTGGGCTTACTGTGAGCAGGCTGCAATGGGTTTCCTGGGCAGCTAGACCTTGGACGGGACGAGCAGGGCGCCATGGGCCACGAGTTCACTGCCAGAGCACTGAGGCCCTACCTAAGACGCTGTGGGTACAAGCAATCCCTGTTGAAAACCGGTGCGCGCTATGCCGAGCGACCGGACGTGGCGCTGATCGCTTTCGCCCACGAGCCCACGGATGCGCGCTCGGCCTGCATCGCCGCGCTCGACGTGCAAACCGACCCCGTACAGGCCGTCGCCAGATGTCTTCCCCTTGGGCCGTCAGTGGTCTTTTCCTGGCACCGCGATCGCGTGCAGGTGTTCAAGCAGGCTGTGCCGACCCCGCAACGGGTAGGCGACCCAGTCCCACCGGACAAGCTCGACGAGTTTTTTGCGACGCACCAAGAGGAGCTTCAGCCCCACACGCTCTATCGCGTGAAGACGCGGGGACTCCTGGAGGCGCCCAAGCCCAGGCAGTTGACGTTCGTCGACGTTGGGCTCATGCGGCTGGTCGACGAGGACATGGGCAAGGAGCTTACGAGGCTTGTCGAGCATGTTGTTGACAGGCTCAGGTCGGCCTTCACTGGACAGAGCGACGACAGCCAACAGGGAATGTGGATGCTCGAATGGGCTTTTCGGCTACTGGCCGGGAAGATCCTCCAGGACAAGGAGGTGAGAACATTCAAGGGTGTCGATCTGCTTGACTACAGAAGCATCTGGCGCCTTGTTGGAAGGCACTATGCTCGCACCGGCGGTCCCATCAGCGTCGGCGACCGCAAGCAACAGGCGGCGCTGGGTGAAGCCGCCGAGCTGGTCGCCGGGCACGCGCATCTTGGGCGCGTCACGACGGAAGCATTGGCCGACGTCTATGAGAGCGCGTTCGTCAGTCGGGAGACACGCAGGGCGCTCGGAACCCACAGCACGCCCGCCTACCTCGCGGATTACATGGTCTGGCAGCTTGCCGACTGGATTGAGAAAACCCCGCTGGACAAGCTGCGCGTGTTCGAGCCCGCGTGCGGGCACTCAGCCTTTCTCGTTTCGGTAATGCGCTTCATTCGGGAGGCGCACCCTTCGCTACAGACGGCGCGACGCAGCCGGCTCTATCGCGAGCGTTTTTGCGGCATCGAGGTGGATCCCTTCGCATTGGAGATCGCGAAGCTGTCGCTGACCCTCGCGGACGTTCCGAACCCGGACGGCTGGGAGCAGATTGTGCACGGCGACATGTTCGCCAACGCCTGCGCACCGCTCAGACAAGGTGCTGAGCAGTGCACCCTGCTGCTGGCGAACCCGCCGTTCGAGGATCAGAAGGCACTTGGACTCCTCGAAAGCAGCCTGCCCCATCTTCCGCCGGGCGCGGTTTTTGGGGTGGTGGTCCCAGCGACGTTGCTGCACAGCAAGGGGGTCAGATACAAGAAGATCCTGGATTTCCGTCGGTGGCTCACAAATAACTGTCAACTTGCGGAGGTTTCGCTTTTCCCCGATGGACTCTTCAGGTTCGCAGATCATGAATGTGGCGTACTGCTTGGGCGGCGCTTGGCACAGGCCGGTACAGCACCCACGGTCGTCAGGTGCAAGCGAGTACGCGAAGACGAGCGCGAGGGCTTCAAGCAGCGGTACGAGTTCCCGTCTGATCGGCGCATCCAGCAGCATAGGTTTGCCGAGCGCCCCGAGTGCATCCTCTGGGTTCCGGAACTGGATGACGAGATCTGGTCGTGGTTACGCAATTGCCCCAGGCTGACCGATGTCGCCTATGTCTCGCAGGGGATCGCCTACAAACGCGAGAAACGAGACTCACAGGACAGCGAAGGACGCCCGCGAGGTTCCAAGACGATTGAGGACGAACCGTTCCCTGGAAGTGTTGCCGGTTACGCACGAATCCGGGGCGACTGGATGACGCACGGTCAGCCGGAGCTGTCACACCTCAACGTCGCCGAAGATGTGATACTCCGCGCGAGATTGGGCGCGGACACGGGCTTTGCGCAAGTCCTCATGCCACGCAATCCTGGCCGCGGGATTTGGCGATTGAGGCCATTCATCGATCGGAAAGGCCGCCCGTTCGCGAGCAACTTCCTCACGGTGCGACCGAAAGACCAGGGCCACCATTTCTTGGAGTACCTCTGCGCCCTTTGCTGCTCACCGTTGGCGAACGCCTATGTGTACACGCATACGCTCAAACGCAATATACAAGATGGCGACCTGCGTGAGCTGCCGATCCCACACGCCGACCAAGGCGACGTCCGACGGGTGGCCACTGCGACACGCGACTATCTGGAGGCGGCCCGTCGCTTCCAGGATGGTTCGCCAGGTGATGGGACGTTGGCACTGTTCCCCGGTTCCCCGACGGCAGACAGGGTCGACAGGGAGACGCTTCACCGACTGTTGAGACGCATGGATGCCGAAGTGCTGCGGCTGTACGGCCTCCCGGTAAGGGCAGAGCGCGCACTGCTGGACCGATTCTCGGGCAAAGTTCGCCCCGGTGTGCCCGGGAGGTTCGCGGCGTACTACCCTGATGGTTTCAGGAACGTTCTTCCGCTCTACGTGTACCTGTCGCAGACCTACCAGCGATACCTCGAGACCGGGAATGCGGAGGTATCTGACGACATCCGGCGGCGCTACGACGAACTGATCGATAAGCGCTTGGCTAACGACCTGACCGCAGAGCAAGGCGACGAGCTGTACCGACTGGAAGCGGAGATGGACGCCAGTGACTACGCCTCGCGGCCGCTGGACGATTCGTGGCGGGAGGCTCGCGAGGCCGAGCGCCGACAAGCCGGAAAGAAGCTGGACAGGATCGCGAACAGAATCGTCGATCTCGCGCAGACCGGGGGCTCGGCCGATGCGAATCGTTCGTAGCCCGGACCCCGGGCCGTTTAACCACTATCGCGATTACAAGCCTCACCTGCGACCGCTGTTCCGTTACCGCTGCGCGTACTGCCTCTCGCACGAGGACTTTATGGGGCGGTTCGATGCCATGGAGGTGGATCACTTCAAGCCGAAGCGCCGGCCCGAGTTTGCGCACCTGGAACATGAGTGGGCGAACCTGTACTACTGCTGCCGCAGGTGCAACCAGCACAAATCGAATCACTGGCCGACAGACGAAGAAGCGCGGCGTGGCCTGCGCTTCGTTGACCCCTGTGCCGAGGATCCCGACGACCATTTTCGACTCTCCCGGCATCCGAAGCACGGGGACTTCTGCTGCGTGATATCTCCGACAGCAGCGGGCCGGTATACGATCGAGAAGATTCGGTTGAATCGGGACCAGCTGGTTCAAATCCGTCGATCGATCGCGGCTGAAGAACGCGAAGAGCAGGCGCTGTTGAGTCGTATCTCGCAATGGATTACGAGCTTGACCGCAGAGGTTGAATCCAGGGGACCCTCGGCCGAGATCAAGCAGGCATTGCGTGGTCTCACAAGGGAGCACGAACAACGGTCGGCAAAGTTGGCGGAGATCCGCTCCCTGCGCCCGTTCCCCGTGGAAGAGGAGTTCACATCATGAGGGGTGCCCGGGCGGACTAGACGTCGCCGGCGTCCCCTGCAATCTCGCTAGGAGCGACCGGAACGCCGGGCCGACAGGCTCGGCGAAGCCCCGGAAGACACTTGCATGGCGCGTAACCAGCCGACCGCCTCGGGTGACGGCCGGTGGTTGCTGGCCGGGTGTGTCGGCAGATCCTAGAATCCGGTTTCTGTGACGTGCGGGAGCGGGCCGCGCGAAGGCGAGGTAGACGCGGCCGGCGTCCTTGGGCCAGCCGCCGGTAGGGATTCGCGGGAAGCGGTCGGAACCACCAAACGAACTGGCGCGCGGGCGCGGGCGATCCATAGCCGAGGGAGCGACATGAGACTGGATACCATCATCCGCGGCGGGCGATTGGTCACGGCGGCCGAGACGACGCGCGCCGATGTGGGCATTCGCGGTGAGAAGATCGTCGCCATCGGCAATCAGCTAGCCAAAACGCACGCCAAGGATGCCAAGATCATCGACGCCAAAGGGTGCTACGTGATCCCCGGCGGCATCGACGTGCACGTGCATCTCGAGCTGCCGTTCTGCGGCACGGTGTCCGCGGACGACTACGACTCCGGGACGCGGGCGGCGGCTTGCGGCGGCGTCACCACGCTGATCGACTTCGCCATCCCGTACGGCAAGGAAACACTGCAACAGGCCGTGGACAACTGGCACGCCCGGGCCGATGGCAAGGCCTGTATCGACTATTCGTTCCACCTGGCCATCACCAACTGGCAGCGCCAGCACAAAGACGTTAGGAAGATGATCGACCAGGGCATTCCCACCTTCAAGCAGTTCATGATCTATGAGAAGGAGGGTTGGCAGTCCGACGACGCCGCCATGTACGGGGCCCTGGAGCTGCTGCGCGACTTGGGCGGGATGCTGTGCGTGCACGCCGAGTCGAGCCGGGTCCTGGACCTGCTCGTCGAGCGGCATCACAACCGGGCCGAGATGAAGAGGCGCGGCGCGCAGCTGCATGCGCTGACCCGTCCCAACTTCATCGAGGTCGAGGCCGTCCAGCGGGCCATCCAGTGGACCCGGGTGACCGGCGGGCGGCTCTTCGTCGTACACATGAGCACCGGCGAGGGAGCGGAGCTGGTCAAGCAGGCCCGCGAAGAAGGCGTCAACGTGCTGGCGGAAACGTGCCCGCAGTACCTGGTGCTCGACGATCGCGTGTTCGCCCGAAAAGACGGACACCTCTACGCCACTTGCCCGCAACTGAAAAAGCCGCGCGACCAGAAGCGTCTCTGGCAGGGCCTCAAAAGCGGCGAGGTGTGCTCCGTCTCGACCGATACCTGCACGTTCAACCGCAAGCAGAAGGCCATGTGGAAAGGCGATTGGACCAAGATCCCCATGGGCATGCCCGGGCTGGAGACGCTGTTGCCGGTCGTCTACACACACGGCGTGCTCAAGCGGCGGCTGACGGTCAACGAGTTTGTGGACAAGTGCTGCACGACGCCCGCCCGAGTGATGGGGCTGTATCCCCGCAAAGGTGCGCTCCAGATCGGAAGTGACGCTGATATCACCATCATCCATCCGACCGCCAAACGGAAGGTGGACTGGCGGAAGATGCAGACAAACTGTGACTGGAGCCCGTTCCAGGGCTGGGAGCTGGCCGGCTTCGCCAAGCACACGCTCTGCCGCGGACGACAAGTGGTCAAAGACTACAAGTTCGTCGGGCGGAACGGGTACGGTCAGTTCATCGCGCGGACTAGTCCCGGCCGGCCGTAGCGCCGGACCTCCGAGTCCGGCGTGGGTCAGCGCTCCGGCCAAAACGTCGGACTCGAAGGTCCGACGCTACCGGAATCTGCCATCTGAACGTTTTTCCGAGCGATTAATGGGAGTAAGGTCATCGTGAACGGCAACCACAGAATCCTGAGCCTGCAAGGCGCCATACAGGAGGCCGGGCGCTGTTTGCTGTGCTATGACGCGCCGTGCAACACCGGCTGCGGGGCCGATACGAACCCGGCCACTTTCATCCTCAAGCTCCGACTGGGAGACATCCGCGGCGCGGTCCGGACGCTGCGAGAGAACAACATCCTCGCCGCCGCGTGCGCGCAGGTCTGCCCGACGTGTCGGCTATGCGTGGAAGCATGCGCGCGGTCGGGGATCGACGAACCGATCCGGATCGCCGAGTTGCAGGCTTTTCTGGCCGACTACGAACGCCGCGAGGGAATGCAGGTGTTGCAGGCGCCCGCGCCCGGCGACCGCCAGATCGCGGTGATCGGCTCCGGTCCGGCCGGGCTTGCCGCCGC
>Ga0114922_10006701_pt1 | contig 10552 bp, 9 predicted proteins | sample AartaG_FD_100975 | JGI IMG/M metagenome (GOLD analysis project Ga0114922, IMG submission 100975) | Deep subsurface microbial communities from Aarhus Bay to uncover new lineages of life (NeLLi) - Aarhus_00045 metaG | ecosystem: Environmental > Aquatic > Marine > Oceanic > Sediment | place: Aarhus...
AGCCATTTTGATGTTCGCCTTGCGGATTTGCAGAGCAAAAAGCGCAGCCAGAGCATAACTGAGCCGCGTCAGATTTGCATGTACTTAGCCAGAAATTTGACCAAGCACAGCCTCGAAGAAATTGGCGGACATTTAGGTGGGCGTGACCACACTACCGTTATGCACGCCTGCAGCAAGATAAGCCAGGCCGAAAAATCCGACCCCCAAATGCACACCCTATTGGGGGAACTGACAAAACAAATCACACAAACACCTCAAGCCTAAAGGCCTGAAAGTTGCGAAACAGACTGCTGGCTGAAAAACCACAGACAGTTTTATCCGTGTAAGGTCCGATGAGTTATCCGAGTCTGCTATAAAGATTGTGTTGACAAAAAAAATATGAAATTGAACCCGCCACCGTACTTATGCGACTATAATAGTGAAGCACAAAACGGAGAAATGACAGTTGAACGAAAAACAGGCAATCTATTACGAACTTTTGGTTTTGCGCTGTCGCCAGGGTCAGAAAGATGCACTTGAAGAACTGGTCAGAAGCTGGGAGCAGCGGCTTTTCTATTATGTTCGCAGGCTGGTCGAAGACGAACAGGATGCCTGGCAAATTTTGCAGGAAACCTGGGTAAAAGTGCTGCAAGGAATCAAGAAGCTTCGCGAGCCACGCAAGTTACCGAGCTGGCTATACACAATAGCGCGGAACACCGCAATTAGCCATTTGAGGACTAAATATACAGCAAGGGTGCTACTGCAACGGGATTCGGATTCCTGCGATATTGAAGATAACGCGAACAACCTTGCTTTCGAAGATGCTGAACAGGTTCACTACGGGCTTGGCCGAATATCATTGTATCATAGAGAGGTCTTAACGCTGTTTTTTTTGCAAGATTTGTCGATTGAAGAAATTGCCGAAGTGCTGGGGATTCCGACTGGCACGGTAAAATCACGACTTTATCACGCCAGGCAAGCTTTGAAAGCTGTGCTCCGAAAGGAGGCTAAAAATTATGAATGAATCGGACAAAACATTCCGCGAGAAGTTATTAGATATGGAAAAGCCAAACGCTTCTTATAAAAAACAATATGAAATGGAGGTGTTAGCTATGGTCGAAAAGAAACTAACCGGTTGGACCAAATTGTCTCACATTGTTGGATTGATTATGGGTTTAGGCTTTACCATTCTTTTTGGTACGATGGCAGTGATTGTGCCAAAGGAATTTCCCATATGGGGCCGCTTTCTCTTTGCTTTAGGCGCTGTTTTCGGTTTGGCCATCATCATAGTAGAAGTGTGGATTCTTAAAAAAGGCACCATTAATTTGAAGAAAGATGAAATGGCTATGGCGGGGCTCGGCTGGGGCTTTGTCGTGATAGTGTCAGCAGCGGTTTTGGTTTTTTCAGGGCAACTTGCAGATCGTATCGTTGCTGTTCACATGCTAGTGTCCCTACTGTTTTATTTGGTTATGGCAGCCGTTTTTATGATACGGGCCTTTATACAGCGGTCCGAGTTAAATACTCGCGAAAAGCTGCTGGAGGTTGAATATCGTCTTGCCGACCTTGCTGAGAAAATTGAAAGCAAATGCTCAGAGTAAAAAATGTTTGTTAAATCATCCTTTTGTGTGCTTAGGAACCGCCCCGGTAGTTTAGCCGCGCATTATGGAATTTAACATATACAGGTAGTCTGAAAGCAACCGTGTTATCAGGAATTTTTGCCTGACTGTTTCTTTAGCCTTCTGGCCGATAGCTTTACCATCATCAGGATTCTTAAGTAAATGAATAATTCTGTCTGCGAATCCTTCCGTATCTTTTGGGGCAAGCAGAAAACCATTTTCACCATCTTTGATTTGAGAAGGTATGCCCCCTACATTTGAGGCTACAACCGGCGTGCCTTTCCACAATGCTTCGGTAACACAAAGGCAGAAGCCTTCTTTCGTCGATTTTTGAATTATTACGTCTGAAAATCGCTGAACCGCATTGACCAGTGTTTCGTTATTACCAACAACAAAAATAATATGGCCATTTTTATAAAGTTTATTGGCTTTCCGCAGAACCTTGTTGTACATTTTCATACCTTCGGGGTCATCACTGGCCACATTATAGCAGAAAACCAGTCTGCAATCGACTTTTTGCCTAACCAGCTTAAATACATCTATCACTCCCTCCGGATCCTTCCAGGGGTCGAGCCTTGAAACCTGGGTAATTATCGGTTTGTCTGTGGGTATGCCAGCCTTGGTTATATATTCAATCATGGTCTTCTCGCTGATATTTTTATTCTTCCGGATAAGTGGATTAATAGCCGGCAACATTAGTCTCTGATCAACCGGCAGGTCATCTTTGAAGTATTTTTCGCTTGATACAACAATCTGGTCATATTTAAGCAAAAAGCCCTTCAGAAAATCCCATAATTCTCTATGCGGGTTAGTCAGGTCTATATGACATCGCCATATCCAGGGCTGCGATTTCCTGTAAGACGTTATGATTGAGAGTGGTTGAGGGTCATGAATAATGACACAATCATGGTCCAGGTGGGAAAACTTTGAAAAATTTTCATTGACTTGAAGGTATGTCTGTTTTTTTCTTTTGGACAAATTTAGCTTCGCCCCCTGAAGAGCATTGTGGAAACTCTTTGTGATCTCAAAAAACTCCTGGCTCCCATGTAAAATTCTCCAGCCGGCATCTATACCCACATCATTCATTAGAAGCACGAGAGAATAAAGAATCTCTGCTACGCCACCACCCTGATATGTGGCATTTAGGTGGACAATGTGTTTGCCGTAGAGTCGCCTTGCTTTGGCGTAAATTTCAGCTAATGTTTCATCGGGTACTATATGACGGAAATCTTCAAGACGCAACATACTAATTCCTTACCAACTCTTTGAGTAACGACCGAACCTCGTTCGGGGTATCCACGTTGAACCGAGCTTTTGAAATACTTATTCCCACCTTTATAGAATATGCCCTATCCGGTAGGACACTAAACATTTCTTCATCGGTATAATCATCACCTGCCGCCAGTAAAAATTCCCAATTTTGTTTTGCAATCCAGAATTCTGCTGCTCGGCCCTTGTTTACACCGACCTTCTTTATTTCAAGGATTTTGTTGCCTTCAAACACACCAACATCGAGGTTTTCGGTCAGATTCAGGAGAGTACCTCTTAGTTCCTGTTCTCTGAGATAGGCAAGCTCAGGGTCCGCCCTGCGATAGTGCCAGACCAACGAGAAATCCTTTTCTTCAACCGAAGAGCCAGCGGTTCGATCCGAATAAAGCTCGAGAATAGGTCTGATTGTATCTTTCCAGTCTCCTGTAAAAGGCTCTAAACTTTGCCAGTCTTTGTTTTTTTGTCTAATCCAGCCTCCATGCTCAGCAACTAATGCCACCTTAAGATTGCCAAGCCATTTTTCCAATGTTGCTCTGTCCCGCCCGCTTATTATCACCACGGTGTTATTAGCATTGCTCGATAGACTCTGAAGCAAGCTCATAATTTCCTCATCCGGCTCTGCTTGTGCAGGCTTGCCTTTAAAACCTACAAGCGTGCCGTCATAGTCGAGCAGCAGCAATCGTTTCCGGCTTTTGGTGTAATCATTAATCAATTTCCGCTTAGCAGGTTCGGACAGTTTGCGGACAGAGAGTTCCTGCTGTGTTTTTTTAATATCAAATAACGCGTTCAAAAAATCACTGCTCCATCTTGAAACATCATAACGCCTAAGCCTTTCCTGCATTAATTTGTTGCGCTCCATTTGTTCTAACATTGGCATCTCGAGGGCTTCCTTAATCGCCTTTTTTATTGCTCCTTTATTGTTTGCATTGACTATCAGTGCCTCGCCTAATTCACTTGCCGCACCGGTCATCTCGCTGAGAATCAAAACGCCTCTGCCTTCGGTTTTGGTTGCTATAAACTCTTTCGCTATTAAGTTCATCCCGTCCCTCAGGGGTGTTACTAAAGCCACATCAGCAACGTTGTACAGTGCTGTAATCCTTCTGAAGGGCAGTAATCGGTAAAGATACCAGACAGGTACCCAGCCCATCGTTCCGTGTTCTCCATTGATCCTTCCCACAAGCTGCTCAAGCCTGTTTCTTAGCATCTTGTAGTCCTCAACGCCTGTGCGAGATGGGACAGCTACCATAATTAATGTAACTTTTTCCTTATATTCGGGATTTTTAGACAAGAATAAATCGAAAGCCTCTAATCGCTGAATAATACCCTTGGTGTAGTCCAGTCTGTCTATAGATATGATGATTTTGCGGTTTCCTACTTCTTGAAGTATTTTGTCCACCTCCTTCCTAACGCCGGCTTTACTGATGGCCTGGGAATATTTTTCGTAATCGATGCCCATAGGAAAAGCGTCGACCTTGATAACACGATTGCCCATACCGACTTTGCCCAGCGTATGTTCAAAACCCATTACTCTGCTCACACTACTGAGAAAGTGTCGAACATAGTCGTAGGTGTGGAATCCTATTAGGTCAGCACCCAGCAAACCGTTCAGAATTTCTTCTCGCCATGGCAGTAGTCGGAACAACTCAAATGAGGGCCACGGTATATGCAGAAAAAAGCCGATTTCGAGTTTCGGCAGTTTCTCCCTGAGAAGTTGCGGAAGTAACATTAATTGATAATCGTGAATCCAGATATAATCACCAGGCTCGGCAATCTCAATTATCTCATCGCAAAAGATTTGATTCACCTGCTTATATGTCTTCCAGAAGTGCTCTTCATATACAGTACGCATTGGGAAGTAATGAAAAAGAGGCCAAACAGTTTTGTTGCAAAATCCCAAATAATAATGGTCGATTTGTTTTCTCAAAAGAAATACCGGCCGACAATTTTCACCAGCCAGTCTTTTTCTGATTTGGTCCTTTCCCTCGCCGGTCAGCTTCTCGCTCGTTATTCCCGGCCATCCTATCCAGAGCTGCTCATAGGACTCGGGTAGTGAAGACAGACCCGTAGCAAGCCCTCCCGGACTCGGTCGGAAATGAAATTCCCCCGCTCTTTTTGTTATATTAAAAGGCAATCTATTTGCAACGACAAGCAATCTTCCCATAATCTTTGTTCTCTGTTAATTATGTTTATATTCTAAAATGAGATAAAAAAGGCACCAAAAAAAATGCGATTAGCAGTGTATGCTTTGATTTTCTTTGCAAAAATAGCATAAGCCTACCATTAGTATATCAGAAGCACGAATACTTTGCAAGGCAACTGATTTTGGTTTTTACAGTGGCTAAAAAATCGTCTTTGCGATAATATATTGCGCAATACGATATACGAAACAGTAGCAAGTGAGCGAATAAGGAGCAAACGAGTTTGGCGTTGGAAAATTTCACAAAGAAATCACTTCGGTTGGCTCTTATTGCGTCGGAACATACAGTTTCTGAATACTCAATATTCTTAGAGCATCTATTAGTTGGTTTGGCGGACGAATCGATTCCTGTGGCTTTGGTTTGTCCCTCGGGCTGTGATGCGGATCCTTTGTCCACCGGCGCCGCTGAGATTATCAGGCACCCGGTTTTTGAATTGCCATTGACCGAACACTTAAACAGAAGACTGCTTATTGAAAGGCTTGCAAAATTCAGGCCTGCTGTTTTGCACTGCCTGTGCGAAAGCAGAGCATTGCTTACGAGGCGATTGGCTCGTCGATTGGATTTGCCGTATGTGTTGATGGTTAATTCTCTTGCCAAGCAGTTGGTTCGGTTTTCTGTTTCGTCCAGGCAATGTGCAAAAATCATTACCCCTGCCAAAAGTATCACTGCTGATATTGCCGAAGCCTATCCTCGCCTTGCCGAGCGGATGGAGCAGATAAATATTGGCACTTTTGTAGCCGAAGGCAACGTATGTTTTTCTGAGCCTTCCCACCCTGCGACTATTGTGATGGCTCATCCTCTGGATAATGCCGATGACTTTGAGAATTTATTTAATGCCGTCAGGCACCTGATGATTGACGGATATGAATTTATGGTGATTGTAAGTGGCGGCGGACGGGCCGAAGGGCAATTGCGAAAATTGTTAGCTGCACTTGGTCTCTTGCAGACCGTTACTATTGTTCCAAGATTAAGGCCCTGGCGGTCGGTCCTTGCCGCAGGCGACATTTTCATACAGCCTCTGCCTAACCCTGCATTTAATCCTTTATTGTTGGAGGCGATGAGTATCGGTTCCGCTGTCGCAGCGTGTAAGGGCGGCGTAGATGATTTAATTATTGAGGACCAGACCGCCGTAGTCTTTGACCCGAATGATGAGCTTAGTATAGTGGGCGCGCTGCAGCGGTTGTTAGACAGGCGCGACTTCGCACGTAAAATCGCCAGAGCCGCACAACAATATTTAAAAGATAATCACACCGTCAGTAAGATGATTTCCGCAACCCTCCAGACCTATCACGAGGCGCAACAGTGGCTGAAAGGATGAAGGCGTTTTTAATTTAGAAGGCCGTAATTCTCCAATGTTTTTTTCAGGATGACTTTTTTATTCTCTTCCAGCGGTGTCATCGGTAATCGCAATTCGTCGGAGCACATATTGAGTATTGCCATCGCTGCCTTAATTGGTATCGGGTTGGTCGCCAAGGTAAGCATACTTTTGCACAGCGTGAATAGCTTATTGTGCCATTGCCTCGCCGAGACCAAATCTCCTTCCAGAATTAAATCGGTCATTGCTTTTACGTCTGCAGGCACGATGTTCGCCACTACGCTGATAACGCCCTTGCCGCCAACCGAAGCTAAGGGCAGGGTGAGAGAATCATCGCCTGAGATGATGGTTATGTCGCATCGGTTTGCAATTTCGCTGGCCTGGTCCAGGCTGCCTGTTGCCTCTTTAATTGCGACGATGTTTTCGAGTTCAGCCAGGCGTGCAACCGTTTCCGGCGTCATACCGGCTCCGCATCGGCCCGGTATGTTATACAATACTATGGGCAGGTCAACTTCTTCTGCTATCGCCTTGAAATGCTGATAGAATCCCTCCTGCGTGGGCTTGTTGTAGTACGGCCCGACCTGTAAAGTTGCATCGGCACCTACCTTTTTTGAGAATTCGGTATATTCAATTGCCTCAGCGGTGCTGTTTGAGCCGGCGCCTGCAATTACAGGGACCTGTCCGCCCACGGCCTGGACAACTCTTTCGATGAACTGCTTGTGCTCTTCGGGACTTAACGTAGGCGATTCGCCGGTCGTACCTACCGGCACTATTCCGTCTATGCCACCCTCTATTTGGAAATCAATAAGCTCATCAAGCGTTTGCCAATCAATTTCGCCTTCCTGAAAGGGCGTCACCAATGCCACCATTGCCCCTGTAAACATTTTAGTCTCCTTCTATGCACTACGAACCGAATTTGTCTATCAATTTTATCATTTCGGCTGTTGCCTGTCTTATGCCGACGAAGACAGCCCGTGCTATAATGCTGTGGCCGATATTGAACTCACAAAGGTCTTTGATGCACGCCACACCTGCGATGTTACGATATGTCAGGCCGTGGCCTGCATGAACCACCAGCTTGTTTTTCATTGCCAGGTCCTTGCCCACTTCCAGCTCAGTCAATCGTTTTTTGATAGCTCTTTGGCGCCTGGCGTTTGCGTACATACCGGTATGCAGCTCGATGGCGTCACAGCCGGTCTGGGCTGTGGCGATTATTTGCTCTTTGTCCGGCGCGATAAATGTGCTTACCAGAATACGTTTGGTGTGCATTCTTTTGACAACCTCGGCAAGGCGTCTTTTATATCTGGCGCAATCCAGGCCGCCTTCAGTGGTCAGCTCGGCTCTTTTTTCGGGCACTAAGGTTACCTGGTCCGGCTTAATTTCTTCGGCGATTTTGACTATAGGCTCAGCCATACACATCTCAAGATTCAATTTGCAGGCGACTGTTTCCTTTAACAGCCGAACATCACGGTCACAGATATGGCGTCTGTCCTGACGCAGGTGAATGGTAATTCCGTTTGCACCGGCCAATTCACATTCAGCCGCCGCCCAGACAGGGTCCGGCTCATCGGTCCGGCGAGCCTGACGTACCGTTGCTACATGGTCGATATTAACATTCAATACAGCCATTTTTTTGCCCTCAATAAACCTCAACAATTATACCATCGCAGTGCTTTCCATCAAGGGAATATCTACAGAGTAACTTATAGAGGTTGTGGCCAGATTTTTTGGCAAGCGATTTTGGCCTTTGATCAGTCCGGCAACTCCTTAGCAAACAACGCAGGCCTGACGGATTGGGTTTGATCAGTCCGGCAACTCCTTCGCAAACAACGCAGGCCTGACAAGATTGGGTTTGTTTTTTTGGGCCGGAAGGCGGTTTCATTTTCATAATCCTCTATAATATATACGTTTGCGTTCATTTTTTAGCATTTTGGAAATTGGGTTTGTTTATTCGGACTATAAAATCGTCTTTTTTTCTGTAATCCTTTGTTATAAGTGAGTTTACATTCATTTTGGCTTTTTTGAAATTGGGTTTGATCAGTCCGGCAACTCCTTAGCAAACAACGCAGGCCTGACGGATTGGGTTTGACCAGTCCGGCAATTCCTTCGCAAACAACGCAGGCCTGACAAGATTGGGTTTGTTTTTGACCCGCCTGAAGGCGGTTATATTTTTGTAAGTCATTTTTATACAATTACTTAGGTTCATTTGGGTATACGAAAAATTGGGTTTGTTTTGCATATTTCTCTGATAATTTCGTACGTAATAATTCGTAGATTGTATTTCGTTGGACGGTTGCGCAGCTCGTTTCGGTTGTGTTAAGCGTGTTTCGTGGTACATGGTTCATGGTTCATTGGTTAATTGGCTGGGCTGGGCTGGCTCTAAGTCCTTGCTGCGCTGCAGCTTACGACATGTAAACTGAAATGTCATCTTCGCCTACTGGCGGTTTGTGTCTGCCTGCTGGCTAACATATGGGTATTTTAACGTATTTTCAAACAATGTCAACAAAAAAATGAGCAAAAAAGAACTTTTTTTGGTCATCCGGAACATCTCCCACTCTGCTCTCCCTGCGTAGGCAGAGATACAGTCTCTTTCACCAATTCACGCATATAAGCATAATAGCTTCAAAAAACTCGATTCCAATTCAATGCATAACGTTGTGGATAAGCGGTGAGTAAACGCACAACGTTTACTCATCCGATTGTTGGATGCCCCTCTTTCAAATTGGCAGCATAAGCTGGCGATCCTCAACAGATGGCCCCTCGGAAGGCAATCTTCCGTTATTGAAAGGTATTCTCAGTTTCTTCGGACGAAGTCTGTATGTGAGGCTTTCAAAATTCCTTGTCAAAGTACTCGGAAGGGTAATCCTGCGTACACCAAGCCGTTTCTCGGCAATCACCGTGTACTCTTCAGAGATGTCGCAGATGATTGAGAATCGCTCGTTATTATATGCAGCCACGGCACTTGTCCCGGCCCCGCTCATCAAATCGACAACCAGATCGCCCCTGACTGTGCCCATGAGGATAGGCTTTTCCAGCACGGCCACGGGCTTCTGCGCAGGATGGCCCGTCTGTTCGTTCCTTCCGACGAAGCCACAGAGAAGGGATTCTTCGATTACGCTGGGTGGGCCGGGTATAAAGCGAAGCTTCCCTTGCTTGAGTTTCTCAAGCTGCACCTCATTAAGGAAATTCTCGACGTGCATCTTTGCGCCTGGTTTGGACAAGTGAAGACAGGTCATTTGGGCTGATCTCCAACCGCGAATCATTGATGGGGAATTCTTGTAGAACCACGTCACCCAGCGCCGCAGGGTAAGGGGTTCGGGGATCTTGTGCACGAAATGGGCAATGATCTCGGGAAATCCCCAGAAGAAGAGATGCTCGGAAAAGGGTTCAAGGGCCTTGAGGACACCCACGATGTATTCGAAATAGTCGTCTCGTTCGCCTCCTACTCCCTTGTTGTACCAGGGATCAAAGATGGTGGTTTGGGCTTTGATTCCGGCGATGTTCAGGAGATGCGCTGAGACATGCACGTCCATGGGCGGGAGAATCACTACTCCGTCCTTGAAAAGTGCTGTCTCGATTTTGTCCCGCGTGTCTGCAAGGAGCTTGCGGACACGGTCACCTTTTTGCTTCATTTGCTTGTCTTCCGAATAGTGCCATCTTTGGTTATAGTATAGCCGAAGTACGCGAGAAGGAAACGAAATACACGCTTTTTCTCAGGCTCCGGAGCGAACTGTACGATTGCGTAGGTATTCATCTTTCCCGTCGTAGTGTCCCAGTAGTTTTTCTTAGTTACCTGATGCCGGCCGCACAAAACCTGCCATTGGTTTGGATCACCCGGATCTGCATCCGGATTCAGTGAGTGGGGTTTCTTATGGTCCGGCGTAAGCTTCACTTGCCCACCACCTACTGGATCGATTTCTCCTTCTTTCAATCCACAGACCATGCCACCCTCTTGCCATTCGCAGGCGTAGCCTGCTCTTTTCAGGACGGCGACCCATGTGGCGCCCGTGGGGCGGACGCGCTTGCCTGCGCCCCGTCTCTTGCGTTTGTGGGGCATAAGGTACTCCTGAACCTTTAGGTCTCCTCGATTACGCCAGGACAGAATCGTATATCCGTCATCTGTACGGAGCTCGGACAGCCGCTGGTGCCAGTTCTCCGGTTGTCGTCCTGTGTTC
>Ga0114922_10006702_pt1 | contig 10552 bp, 6 predicted proteins | sample AartaG_FD_100975 | JGI IMG/M metagenome (GOLD analysis project Ga0114922, IMG submission 100975) | Deep subsurface microbial communities from Aarhus Bay to uncover new lineages of life (NeLLi) - Aarhus_00045 metaG | ecosystem: Environmental > Aquatic > Marine > Oceanic > Sediment | place: Aarhus...
CCTGATCGAGCCAGTCTGAATCATTGCCGAACGCCCCGGCGGTGTGCGGGCCCAGGCCAACTACGCAGGCGCCGGTGAGTGTGGCCAGGTCCACGATACGCTCCGCCTGGCATTTTATGGCCCAGCTCAGCGAATCCGCCAGGGTGATCCGGCCCTCGGCATCGGTGTTGCCTATCTCGATGGTGGTGCCGTCCATCGCGGCTACCACATCATCCGGCTTGTAAGCGCGGCCGCTGGGTAAATTTTCCACCGCAGCCACCAGTGAGGTAACCTTGACCGGCAGTTTCAGACGCGCGATAACAGTTATGGCGGCAATCACCGCGGCGGCACCCGACATATCCATTTTCATGGTGGACATGTGTTCACCGCTCTTGATATTGAGCCCGCCGCTGTCGAAAGTAACTCCCTTGCCCACCAGGAAAAGCCCTGTCCCTTTCGGCGCACCTCTCGGCGCATAGCTGAGTTCGATAAAGCGCGGGGTTCTGTCGCTGCCCCGGGCCACAGCCAGTGCGGCGTTCATCTTGTGTCGGACCATACTCTTCTCGTCCATCACTTTCACTTTCAAGCCGGATATTCCGGATGCCAATTCTTTGGCCTGTTTCGCCAGCTCCTCCGGGGTCATCACTTCCGGTATCTCGTTGACCAGATCCCTGGCGATTCTCACTCCCCCGGTCAGAACTTCCGCCCTTTCCACCACTTTTTTCAGCCCACTCCTGTCCGTGTAAGCCTTTCCCTGTGGTCCGAAGCCCACGATCTTGACTGTCTGCGGCCCTTTATAGTGAGGGCGATCTTCAACATCCTTCTTGTACTTGTCGAATCGATAAAGCCCCAGGCTAAAACCCTCTACCATTGCCCCCACCGCCAGTTTCACGCCTAAATCCGGCGCGGCCGGCACTTCGCACACAAGGGCCACAGTTTGTGCGCGGTACTTTCTCGCCATCTCAGCGGCCCGCCCGCCGAAACGGCGGAAGCGCTCGTGGGTGACTTTGTCCTCCGGCCCCAGACCCAGAAGACACACTCGGTTCGCACCCACCCGGCCCAGGGTGTGAAAAGTAAGGATCTGGCCCGGTTTACCCTTGAAATTATCCTCTTCCACCAGTTTTTTCAGGGTGCCATCCAGTGCCTTATCGAGCTCAAGCGCCAGGTGAGTTTTTATTACACTTTCCTGGCACGCCGGAATGACCAGCAAGCCCACCGGGTTTTTTAAATCCAGAGCTTTGGCAATCTCGACTTTCATCACTTTGTTCACCCTTTCATAATCGGCATAAATTTTACCTGTAAAAAGTGCGCCCCCTGGCGTCTATCTTCTCCCGGGGGGCGGCCCTTTATCGATTCGATCGGTTCTTGTCGCTCCTTCCCCACCCTTGTGCCGCTGTCCATCCTCGAACAACCCATCTGAAAGTCAGGGAAAGCGCGCGATTATTTCCTTCTTCTTTTTAGCTATATTCTCAACCTGTGCATTCTTCCGTGAGGCGATTTCCTCAAAAACCTTTTTCTCATTTTCGTAAAAGATATCTCCCGAACTTATAGAATAAAAGGTGGACAGCTCTTTCAAGGTGTCCTTGCAGTATGCCAGTACGTGAATAGGATTAAAACTTTCGCCGAAAAGCTCCTCTGCTTTGGCTTGAGGATAAAACTTTTCGCTGCGGGTTTTTTGCAAATCCTTGACATAATCATCGAGAGAAATGTCCTCGATTTTTTCCGTGTTCTGTACCGATTCCAGTGGCACCAGCAGGTTCTCGAAAGTCTCCAGATCAGCGGCTGTCTCTTCGCGAATCTGCTGGATGAACGACACCAGTGAAGACGATTCTCCGAGACGTCCCTCAAAGCGCTCAAAAAAATGGTCCCCATCCTTTTCTATCTGGATGGCGATTTTGATCAATTGGATATCCTGACTACGGTTTTCATTCATATTCGGTTTACCTCAGCAAATAAAATCAACCATCTGATACAGGCAGAATGAGGTTATAAGATATTTTTCTCAGACCCGGTTGTCAATAAATTAAAAATTTCGAATTTTGAAACAGTAACCTTAGTCCGGCCCGTTCGAGTCGGGTTGGAGACTCAAAGCTGCCTGGAAAGCAAAAGAGCCGGGAGGCAAGACACCCCCTCGCAGCCCTCCAATTTTCAGGCCAATGATTTTCGGCGCCGTAAAATCCATTCCGCTGCCAGGAGAACCACCAGCAAAAGATATACCCAACTGCTGGTTGACGGGTGGAAAGTCTTTACCTCTTCCTCGATTGTCTCTCCTGCGCCTGCCAGGCTTTCAAGATCGCCCCCGGCGGCGATACTCCCTCCAGTCCTCCTCGACAGCCCGGCCAGCAGGGTTGTATCAGGTGCCAGTTCGGTCAGTTCGGGAGAGTACCTCTCGACCGCGAACCTTCCGTATGCTTTTCTCCCGGAACTGAAACCTTCACAGCGGTAAAGCCCGGGCGCTAACCTGCCCGGCTCAACGGTGAATTTTCCATCCTCCTGTTGCGGGGTGACCTCGGACACCACTACCGTATCCTCCTGCTCGCCTTGCCGCAAGACAACCACCTTAACGCTGTTCAGCGTGTCGACAGCCGTTTCCCTGTCTTCGGGCTGCCGGCAGAGGCCGTCGATACGGACTTTCTCGCCGAAGGCAAACACCGGCCGCCGGGGTTTGAGAGTGAGCTCGGTGCTTTTCTCACTGCCCAGCAGCCACTCGATGAGTTCATCCCACAGACGATAATAGCTCGTATCCCGTTTCTTTTCCGAGGACTGAGCCAGCATGTGCCAGCGCCACAGCCCCCGGCCAAGCACCGTAGCCACCCGGCTCTGCCGCACCGGCCGGGCGGTCAGCACTGGACCGCCTGCCTTGTCCCGGCGCCTGCCGGGGCTGACTCGAGCCAGTACCTCGGCCCCGACTTTAAGCGGCGCTTCGGGAAACACCCATTCCAGCGGCGGCAGGTTCTCCAGGGGCGCGCCGGTTCCCAAACCGGCAAGGATATTGTAACAATCCAGGGTAAACACAACTGCGGGCTGCTGTCCGCCGGCGATCTGACGAAAACCGGCGGGAAGTCTCCCCTTGAATGGCAGGTAATCTGCAAAGGCCCTGGGCAGCGTCGCAGCAGCTAACTCACCCGTAGGCCAGATAACAAGCCCGAATCCTCCTTTGGCGGCCCGGCCGGCAAGGCGGGTCAGAAAACCGGTGTCGTAGCGTGACAGGTCACCGTGCACCAGCACCAGTTCCACTTCCTGGAGTTCCCTGGCCGAAGGATGCGAGCCCGAAGAGTAAACCCCCTGACTGTTCAGGTGACGGATGAAATCACCTGCTTCGGCAGAGCGCAAGATGATCAGTGATTCCACCTTCCATTCCTCATTCGACAACATGGCATCTTGCAGGAAAGAGAAATCCCAGTCCGGATTATTGCTCACCAGTAAAATTTCCTGCTTGCTCTTGACCACTTCCACGAACAGCAAGCGCTCGTTGTTCAAGGTGGTCCATTCTTCTTCCAGCGGCCGCAGCACTACCCGCACCAGTTTAAGACCGGGATCACCGGCTTTCACTTTCACCCTTGAGCTTACGAACCGGGAGAGACCCGCCTCGAGTGGGATCCGCTTCTGGGCCACTTTACGCCCGTCGAGAAAGATATCGGCAACCGCCAGCGCCGGACTTTCGAGCGGATGTCCTGCTGTCGCGGGTCGGTTGACCAGCACAGAGATTTCCAGCTCGATCTCTCCACCGGCAAAAATCCGGCCCCCCAGGCGTTCGATTCCCACCAAGGCCGCATCCGGCAGGCCCGGCGGTTCGCCCACTATCAAGGTCTGGATTACAGGCAGGCTGCCGGCGGCAGTTTCGAAAGCGGCTGCAGGATCGGCCCCGGAGTTAACTCTGCCGTCGCTGATTACATATATCCGGTCCCACCGACTTGTGCCCCCGGGAAGCAAGTCTTTGAGCGCGGAGTACAGGTCGGTGCGGTCCTCCATCACGGCGCAAAGCCCGCCGGGGCTGTCCACTGCCGTGAGTTCCCCGCCGAAAGCGAAAAGATCTTTTTCTCTCTCACCGGGGGACCCTTCAATCGACCGAGCTACAATCCGCAGAGCTGTTTCACCCCGATCCGTGCCGTCGCTTTCCCCGGCGGCGGCGGGCAGCAGCATGCTGGCCGAACGATCCACCAGCACTGCGATCCGTTCGGGCCTGGATTTAAGCCGGGTCATGCTCAGCACCGGCTCGAACAAAAGCATTCCAGCCAGACCCACTACCGCAATCCGGAGTCCCAGAAGCAGCAGGCGATACCACGTGCCCACTGTCGGATAAGTGCGGCGATAAGTCCACCAGACTATCAGCAGGGCGGCCACCGGCAGCAAAATCAGCCACAGCGGGCGAACCCCCTGAAATTCAACGCCGAAATCAGGCAAATATCCTCTCTCCTTCTCAAGCCGTGAGCCCCAATCCTCGCATGGCCTCGCCCACGGTGTGGAACGAACCGGTGATCAGCACAGGCGAATCGTGCCGTCCGGCCAGTTCCTGAGCCTGAGCCATGGCATCGGCCATCGAGCGGCTGGTTCTGGCCCGAGCTCCTTGCGATCGAAGATAGCGCTCGAGGCTTTCCGGGTCGAGCTGACCTCCCCCGGTTTCGGCCCGGCCGAAATCCACCTGCGGCAGAACAAATTCTTCCGCTATGGCCAGCAGGGGACGGAAAAAACCGGCGCATCTTTTGTATGACCCCAGTCCGGCCACAACCACTGCGCGCCTTTCGCGCCCGTAGAGCCGGCGGAACACCTCGACCAGCTTGCGCGCCGCGGGAGGGTTATGCGCTACATCCAAGATCAACTCTACTCCCCCGGTGCTATAACAATGCTGGAACCGGCCCGGGCATCGCAGAGCCGCCAGAGCCGCAGCCGCCTTGTCGCCCTCCACGGGAATCCCCAATTCTTTTAGCATAGCCTCGGCTGCCAGCAAACCCAGGGCCACATTACGAGCCTGGTGCCTCCCATACAGAGCGACTTTCGCCTGCTCCAGTTCGAAAGCCGGACCCCGGCAGTCGAAAGTAATCCCCCCCGGCACGTGATGAACCTTGCGAAGTCTGATCGCCTGCTCGAGCAAAACCAGCGGGCTGCCCGCCCGGCGGCAGGTTGCCTCGATCACAGCCAGAGCTTTCCGGTTTTTCTCCGCGCAGAGCAGGGGCACTCCCGGCTTTACAATGCCCGCCTTCTCGGCGGCAATCGCCTGAAGGCTGTTGCCCAGGTATTTTGCGTGATCCATGCCGATAGAGGTAATCGCCGCGACTGCCGGGCGGATGACATTGGTTGCATCGTACCTGCCGCCCAAACCCACCTCGACCACCGCTGCGGTAATCCCGGCCCTGCGGAAGTAATCAAAGGCCATGGCGGTGACTGTTTCGAAAAAAGTAAGGCGGCGGCTCAGGAGAAAGCTCAGGTGTTCGCCGACCCAGTCTGCCACAAAACTGCGGGGAACTGTTTCAAAGCCGATCCTGATCCGTTCTCGCAGGGAAATCAGGTGGGGGCTGGTAAAAAGCCCGGTGGTCACACCGTGGGCCGAAAGTACCGCGTGACATACCGCGGCGGCGGTGCCCTTGCCGTTGGTTCCGGCGATATGACAGCAGGCAAACCGCTCGTGTGGGTTTCCCAGTCGCTCAAGCAGGATACCGATATTTTTCAGACCCAGCTTGACACCGAATCGCTGGAGGCCGAACAGGCTTTCAACCGCCCGGGCGTAATTCCCGTTTTTTTTCCGGCCACCCATGGATTTACCGCCTAGCCCAGGAGCTCTTCGCAGTTCTCCCGAATTTTCTCCACCGCCCGCACGATGTCCTCGAGCCCTTCGCGTTCGGCAAGCAGCAAATTCTGCAGCAGCCACACCGCCTCGGTGGAGCAGGCCCTTTCAGTCACCGGACATTGGAAATCCGCATAGTCGATCACTTTTGAGCCGAACTTGTGGCGGCGGATCTCCTCAAACGGCCCCACATTTTTCTCCAGCAAAAACTGCTGCCGACAGATCGGAATATAGTAGCCGCCGTGTGTATGATTGATCCCCTCGGCATTAAGGGCCTTGACAAAATCATCCTTGGGCAGTCCACCGAAAGCGCCGGGATCGTAGCGCAGGGTTAAAAAGTGCCGGCTGCAGGCGGTGACATATTCCGGCAGGATGGGGACCCGGATGCCGTCGATAGCTGAAAGGCGTTCGGTAAGATATCGTGCGGATTCCTGTCGGCGGGCCAGCATCTTCTCATAGCGCTCGAGCTGCACCAGGATCACCGCCGCCTGAAGTTCGGTCAACCGGTAGTTGCCGCCCAATCGTACATGCATGTGCCAGGCTCCCTCGACGGAACGGCCGCAGTTGATCACCGAGGCGCATCTTTCCGCGAAATCTTTATCGTTGGTGACCGTCATCCCGCCCTCGCCGGCGGTAATGTGCTTCGAGCTCTGGAAACTGAATGCACCGGCCAGCCCCAGCGCTCCCATTTTTTTGCCCTTGTACTCGCTGCCCCAGGCCTGGCAGGCATCCTCGATAATCACTATCCCCTTTTCCCGGGCCAGTTTCTCCAATGCGTCCATGTCCACCGGAATTCCCGCCAGGTGCACCGGCATGATCGCCCGGGTGCACCCGGTAATTACCTTTTCCACGCTGGCCGGATCCAAGACATAGGTCTCCGGATCGATATCCGCAAAAACAGGCACCCCGTTCGACTCGATCACGGCTGTGGCCGAAGCGACAAAGGTATAAGCCGGTACGATCACCTCGGCGCCTTCTTCCATCTCAGCCGCCAGGAGTGCTGCACGCAGCGCGGTCGTTCCGCTGGAGGTCGCAATACCGAACTCGGCGTCCTGATAGCGGGCAAAACGACTCTGGAGCTCTTTGACCTGAGATCCTGCAGCCATTCCCCATTTTCCACTTTCGATTACCCGGCGCACTGCATCCACCTCGGCGCTGTCCCAGATCGGCCAGACAGGATATGGCTCACTGCGGACCGGTGTACCGCCTTTGATCGCCAGCTTGGCCATTATAATCTCCTCATAATTAAAGAACTAGACTGCTTTCTAGAGATCTTCAGCATAAGGTCTTCGGCAACCCTCTTGAGGGGCACGGTATGCCTCGCCTCTACCAGAAATATAACGACATGATTGTTAGAAAACCTGTACCCTGGCCTGGGGCAGGCGCTTGCGCACGGCCTCTGCGATCTGCTCCAGACGTCGGTGTCCAACAGTACACAAAGTGCTATCGGCCGGAGTCCGGTCCAGAGAATAGACCTGCACCGCTGCCGGAACGATCCGCTCCAGGAGATTCAACCAGGAGGCAAGGCTTACCTCGTCGGCATTGGTCAGCGGCCCGTTAAAAAACAGCGACTGTATTTCGACTCCAGGCATGGCGCTCAGGTGGTTGACTACGGTCTCGATCTGCAAAGGAGCCGAGGGGCGATTGATCGCAGAAAAAGCACTTTGCGTACCCGCATCCAGTTTCATCACCTTTCGGTCAACGAACTTCAACCCCTCCCGCACCGAAGCCATCCCCAGGGTGGAAGAATTGGAGAGGATGCAGACCGGGACTTCTGGTTTGATCCTGTCTTTCAGCTCTGCGGTGGTGCGGGCTATTTCCTTAAACGCCGGATGCAGGGTCGGCTCCCCGTTGCCGGCCAGAGTAATCGCATCCAGATCATCGATCCCGGCCAGTGCAGGTTCGAGCTCTGCCTGCACCTGCTCTACCGTAGGCAGCTCAAGTTTCTCCAGAGTCTCTCGATCGCAGCGGCAACTGGTCCACCCGTACTGGCAGTACAAGCAGTCGAAAGTACAGACCTTTTTCTCCGTGGGAAGAATATTGATCCCCAGCGAGCGGCCCAGCCGTCTGGAGTTGACCGGTCCGTATATTATGCCGGTTTGCAGGGGCCTGTTTTTCATGGTTCAGGATTATCCTTTAATCGGGGTTGAACCGCTCTATCCATACTAATCATACCGGCGAGCATCTGAAGTATTCAAAAGCCCATCCAATAACCACACCTGTACCTTTTTTGCCACCCACGCCTTCTATTCAAATACTACCCTGGCAAAGCGCCGCTTTCCCACCTTGATAAATACCTCCCCGCTGGTAGTCAGACGGTACTCGGGGTCGTCGATCCGTTGGTCATCGACCTGCACCGCCCCCTGCTTGATCAGGCGGATGGCCTCGCTGGAGCTTTTCACCAGGCCCAGCTCACGCAGCAGCCCCGCCAGCCAGACCGGTTCACCGCCGGCTTTCAGCCGGTGCTCCGGCACCTCATCCGGCCGGTCTTTGCGTACCACCACCTGTTCGAAATGCTCCCGGGCCGAGACCGCTTCCTCTTCTCCCTGACAGAGGGTGGCAATCTCCAGGGCCAGTTCGCGTTTGATATCGCGCGGGTTTGCTTCCGGATCTTCCAGCTGTTTTTTTATCTCACGGAGACTCTCAAGAGTAACATTGGTGACCAGTTCGTAATAGGTATAGATCAATTCGTCCGGGATCGACATCACCTTGCCGTAAATCTCGCTGGCCGGTTCATCGACCCCGATGTAGTTGCCCAAGCTTTTGCCCATCTTGTTGACCCCGTCCGTGCCCACCAGTAGAGGCATGGTTACCACCACCTGGGGTTCCTGGTCCCAGTGGCGCTGAAGATCGCGGCCGACCAGCAAATTGAATTTCTGGTCCGTGCCGCCCAGTTCCACATCGGCTTCCAGGGCCACCGAATCGTAACCCTGGAACAGGGGATAGAGGAACTCGAGGATCGAGATCGGCTGGCCATTGGTATAACGGTTGGAGAAATCATCCCGCTCCAGCATCCTCGCCACGGTGTACAAAGCGCTCAAGCGCAGGACCCCCTCGACTCCGAGCTTCCCCAGCCAGCGGCTGTTGAAATCGACCACTGTCTTGTCCGGGTCGAGAATCTTGAATACCTGCTCCTTGTAAGTCTCGGCGTTTTTCAATATTTCTTCCCGGCCCATGCGCTTACGGGTCTCGGTGCGCCCGCTGGGATCGCCGATCATGCCGGTGAAATCCCCGATAAGAAAAATCACCCGGTGGCCGAGCAGTTGAAAATCGCGCAGCTTATGTATCGAAACCGTATGTCCCAGGTGGATGTCGGGAGCGGTGGGATCGAAACCCTGTTTCACATTCAAAGGTTTATCGGTCTCGATCGAGCGGGAAATTTTACTTTCCAGTTCTGCCTCGGAGATAATCTCCACCGCGCCGCGGCGGATGAGATCCATCTGTTCGTTCAACGGAGGGAAAGCCATTTCCTGATTCCTTGTCTTGGTTGCAGTTGCATTACTTAATCGATACAGGCCGCCGGAGTTCAGGCGCTGAGGTGCTCCATATCGGCCGGTTGCCTCTGCTTCGGGTATGACTTTATAAGTTAACAAAATCGCCTTTAAAAATGAATTTAATTCGATAACAAATAATCTGTTAATACGCAAGGCATTTCCCTGGAGTCCACGGCACCGAGCTTGCCATAAGCGGTGTTAGCGGTTATTTTGGGAAAAAGAAAACTTTTGAGACCTTTCAACCAGGCCAAATTCCCGGTTAGTGAAAAGGAAATGAGCCAGAAAGAAGAAATTCAGGCCAATCCGCGGATAAGAACCCTGCTCAAGGTGGTGCTCCTGGTTATGATCAGTACCATCTTTTTCGGGATGGGTATGGGTGTAGGTCTTTTCAGGTTTTACCATTCGGAGTTGCCCTCGATCGCCAAGATGGAACTGGACCCGCCGAACCTGGTCACCCGTATCTACGCCTCAGACAGCACATTACTGGCCGAGCTGTATATCGAGAGGCGGATTTCCGTGCCGCTGGCTCAAATCCCGCCTTATCTCAAGATGGCGCTGCTCTCGGTGGAGGATCGCAAGTTTTTCACCCACTGGGGTCTGGACATCTGGGGCATCCTGCGGGCGTTTTATATCAACTGGCGCTACGGTAAAATAACTCAGGGCGGTTCCACGATCACCCAGCAGCTGGCTCGCGAGCTTTTCCTTACCCGGGAGAAAACCTATTCCCGGAAGATCCGCGAAGCTATCCTGGCCTGGGAGATCGAAAGAACCTACACCAAGGAGGAGATCCTGGAGCGCTATTTCAACCAGATCTATTTTGGCAGCGGCGCCTGGGGAATCGAGGAGGCGGCGCTTACTTATTTCGGCAAGCCGGTGAGAGAGCTCAATCTGGCCGAGTGCGCGGTGCTGGCCGGGCTGCCCAACGCTCCCAACCGGAACAGTCCGCTTAACAACATGGAAAATGCCGTGCAGCGCCGCAACTGGGTGCTCACTTCCATGGTGGAAACCAGCTGCATCGACCGGCAAACCGCCGATTCGGTTAAAACCATGCCGATCAAAGTCAATCCCAGGAAGCATCAGGCCTGGAAGGCACCTTATTTTGTCGAGTATGTCACCCAGCAGCTGCTCGAAGATTTCAGCGAGGAAAACCTCTACCGGCAGGGTCTGCAGGTTTACACCACCCTGGACGTTCGTTTACAGAACGCGGCGGAAAAATACATGGAGGAGCATCTTCAACTGATCGAAGACGGAAAGCTCTATCCTTTCGAACACCTGAGCCGGGCCGAGATCATCGGCG
>Ga0114922_10006703_pt1 | contig 10552 bp, 6 predicted proteins | sample AartaG_FD_100975 | JGI IMG/M metagenome (GOLD analysis project Ga0114922, IMG submission 100975) | Deep subsurface microbial communities from Aarhus Bay to uncover new lineages of life (NeLLi) - Aarhus_00045 metaG | ecosystem: Environmental > Aquatic > Marine > Oceanic > Sediment | place: Aarhus...
CAGCGTTATCCTGAAGCTTCGGGGGAAGAACACCCGCTGGCGCGGCCGGGAATGCCCCCCAACATAATCCTCCGGTGTCGATATAGAGAACCGGGTCTTATCCGACCGTCGCTTGACACAACCTCCTCGATGCATATAGTCTAGTCGCGACTCGAGGTCAAACTGGGCGCGACGGCGAACTACTTCAGGGAGGTGCATATGGAAGACCCCGCACAGAAGAAGTCGACCTTTTACGGCTGGTTCATAGTTATCCTGTTGTTCTACACACTGATCCACACCGCCGGGAACGGGTTCTACGGGATCTCGGTGTACCTGCCGCGGTTCATGGAAACACTCAACTGCGAAGCGGCCTCCCTGCAATTGGCGGCCGTCGTCTGGGCGCTCGCTTTCGGGCTGTCGTCACCCCTGATTGGCGCGTGGATCCAGCGATACGGTGCCAGGAAGGTGTTTGTCACGGGGGCCATGATCGGCGGGCTGGTCATGGCGCTTATGTCGACGATCACCCAGGTCTGGCATCTGTACCTCATCAACGTTGTCGCGGGGGTTGCCGCGGGCGCCACGATACTCTTGCCCGCACAAACGGTGATCACGCTCTGGTTCGACAAGTATCGCGGTCGGGCGATGGCGCTCGTGATGATGGGTATCGGTGTCGGCGGGTTCGTTGTCCCGTGGCTTATTACGACCTTGCTGCTACTCTTCGGAAGGTGGGTGTCCGGCGCAGGGAACGCCGCTGACGCATCGTTGCTGCTCCGGTTGTTCACCGGTTGGGGCGGCGAGCTGACCCCATGGCGCGGCGCGCTGCGCGCCGGTGCGGTCCTGAACTACGTGATTGTCGTGCCTCCTCTCCTTCTATGGCTCAGGAACAAGCCTTCGGACGTCGGCCAGTTCGTCGACGGCGTCCAACCGGCCGGCGCCGCCGGTGCGGAGACCCCTCTCCTGTCCGGGGTGTCGGCAAAGCGCGCGCTAAGGTCGTCGACGTTCCGGCTTGTTGCTGCCGTCTACCTGTTGCAGCTTTGTACGATGTCGGGAATACAGTTGAACGCTCAGATCTTTGCCGAGCAGCAGGCAGCGTACACGATGGATATGGCGTGGCGGTTCATGGGGTATGCCCTGATCGTCACCATACCCACGCGGTTCCTTTTCGGGCGGTTATGCGACCGGTTCGACCCGAAATACCTCATGGCCGGTGCCGGCGTCTTTCTGCTCGGCGGGGCGCTTACGCTATGGGTGGGCGTGCTCAGGCTGGGCTGGACCGGGTATGCTCCCATACTCATCTTCGCACTGTTGCAGGGTGTCGGCATAGGCGGCAACGCGGTCACCTTGCCTATACTCGTCGGCCGCTGTTTCGGGGAACGGGATTTCGGCAAGATACTGGGGTTCGTGATGATGGGGTTCGCGGTCGGCGTCATCTTCGGCGCGCCGGTGATGTCGAAGATATTCGACGAAACCGGCAGTTTCGAACTGGCGTTTGTCTACGCGACAGTGTTGTTGACCGTTGCCGTTGTGCTCGCACTGCTCATCCGCACCAAAGCGCTCCAGGCCGAGTTTTCGACCGGAGTAGAACCCGAGACGGCTGCCGCCGATGCGTAACGTGCTGCGGCCTCGGAAACGCAAGCTTGTGCTGCTTGCTTGGGAGGGATTGGCTATGTTGAGACCCTGTTACATCTCGTGTGTGTTGGTGTTCTGCCTGCTCGCGACCGTGTCTACTATCGCCCAACAGCCCGGCGAGACCGGCACGCTCATCAAGGTGACCGACAGAGTATACACCGCGACAGGCTACGCGCTGGCCAACGTGATATACGTGATAACCGACTCGAGCGTAGTCGTCATTGACACTACTGAGAGCCAGCGTGCCGCGCGGGAGACGCTTGACGCGTTCCGCAAGGTGAGTACGCTGCCTGTCAGCCACATCATCTACACCCATTTCCACGGCGATCACGTCCACGGAGCGAAAGTCTTCAAAGGCGAGAACACGAAGGTCGTCGCGCAGGCAGATCTCGTGACCGAGATGGCGAAGTTCAACATGCTCCGAGGGTACAACCATCGCGTCAGCTACTACCAGTTCGGAATCGCGCTGCCACAGGAAAAGCGCGGGATCAGGTTGTCGGAAGACCTGAGCGCGACCCTCGCTTTTGTGTCCGGCGCAGAGTCTGCCGTGCGCGACGACGGGTCACCGCCCGTGCTGTGGGAAAGCGGGTACATCCCGCCGGACATCAGCTTCGACGAGGAGTACAGTTTCGAGGAAGGCGGCGTCCGGTTCGAGCTTTACCACACCCAGGGCGAGACGGTCGACCATCTCATGGTGTGGATGCCGCGAGAGCGGGTACTGTTTCCGGGCGACCTCTTCTACGACAGTTTCCCGATGCTCGCGAGCCCGATGAAACCGAATCGGCCGGTGCGAAAATGGATCGAGTCGCTCGAACGGATGCGCCGGCTGCGCCCTGCTTACCTTGTCCCGTCGCACGGGCCGGCGCTCGAAGGCGAGGCCGAAATCGACGAGACGCTCGCGAACTACGCCGAGGCGATCCGGTACGTTCACGACGAGACAGTCAAACGCATCAACAAAGGCATGACGCTCGAACAGATCCGCGAACAGGTTCGCCTGCCGGACGATCTTGCACCACTGCCGTACCTGCAACCTCGATACGGACATGTTGAATGGGCGATCAACGGCATCTACCGCCAGTACACCGGCTGGTATGACTTCAACCCGTCACATCTCAACCCCGGGTCGATCTCGGAGTTCCACCGCGCGCTGCTCGAAGCAAGCGGCGGGGCCGATCCGATAGTCGAACGGGCGCAACAAGCCCTGCACGACGGTGACCTCCAGCTTGTGCTCCAACTGACGGACGTCGTTTTGGACGCCGAGCCCGACAACCGCGCCGCACACGCCGTCCGGGCCAAAGCGTTCGGAAAGCTCGGGGATGCCGCCGTCAACGGCGTCGAGCGGAACATCTACCTCACCGCTGCGCAAGAGCACAGCACCGCAACGGGCAACTAACAACACAAGCAGCACCCCGGTTGGTGCAGGGCGCCGTCTATTCTCTGACGAACAGACCGTATTTGACAGGGCGCACAGCGGCAGGATATACTTCTCTCACGAAAACTGAAGAGTACTTGAGGAACATCCCATTGACGGGCAAGAGGGTGTTTGTGCAACGTGATTGCCTGAGAGTCCGCCATTCACTGGCAACCCACCCGCGCGAGGTTATGCAGCAAGCATTGCAGTATTGACGACGAGGAGATCTGTCCCAGGAAACAACTCCGGAGTGCTAACATCGTCAGGCGTACAAGAAGAGCTCGCCAGGCTCGAGCCGGTAGTCTCAGATCTACTGGAGCGATATTTGAAAGATTGTTGGGGCGACTTACTTGAACGAGCGAAGCATAACCGAGCGTTTGTTGTGCTCGGTAAGGCAACGCATAACACAACGTGTGCGGGAGTTTTGCCCGACAAGGCAGCGGGACATATTGGTCAAATCGAAGAGCTGATCGCAACTAGTCCGAGCGAGAGAGAGCAAGGCGGTGGCTAACCCATTACGATACGCGATTCTGCTCGTGTTCTTTGTCGCGCTGGTGATGGCGGACAGGAAAGCCAAGCGCCGTATACTCTCGTCGCTCAAGCTTACGGTAGTGCTGCTTGTGCTGCTGGCGTTGTGTTCGGCTGCGGGCACCATGGTGTACCAAGGCATCGGGCGGGAGCAGTCGCTGGAGAAGTACGGTCCATTGTGGGACGGCGTGTTCCGGGTGCTGGGCATGTACGACGTCTACCATGCGCCCTGGTTCGCACTTCTGTTGACCGTACTGGCTGCCAACACGGCATGCTGCCTCCTTCGTGGTGTGTCGCTGCGACTGAAACGGTTGGGCTGGATGTTGACTCATGTGAGCATCCTGGTGATCCTGGCAGGAGTGATCGTAAGCAGCGTGGGGGGTATCAGTGGGCAGATGCGTCTGGCAGAGGGTGAGACAAGCAGCACAGTGTCATCTCGAGGCGGCGGTACGTTCGATCTTCCGTTCAGCATCACGTTGGATGATTTCGAGGTCGAGAGGGAAAACGAGCCCCACGAGACGCTCGTTGTGGAGGAGCGCCGCGGTCGCACGAGATCGGTCCCGGTGATCATGGGGCAGGAGATGAAACTGCCCGGCATCACTGCTGCTGTTAAGAAGAAATACAACCATGCTCAGCTTACGCATCTGGTGGTAAACCGGTCGGAATCGGACGCAAACCCGGCTGTTCGGGTAGGGCTGTCGCAGGAAGGCGACAACATCGAGAGATGGCTCTTTGCCGAGTCTGATCAGTCGCCGGTCGAGCAGTTTGGGATGAGGATCGAGTTTTCGAGCTATGAGAGCAGAGAGATGCTCGAAGCTGCCCGCAAGACTATACTTGCGCACGGCGTCGAGCCGACAGTGCCGGAATCGCTGGTGATCTCGGACGGAGAACGGGAGTGGACGGTGCCGGCGGTGGTGGGTGCCGAAGGACAGCTGTCCGGGTTAGAGACAACGGTGAAGATCTTGCGGTACGTGCCCGATTTCGTTATCCTAGATACCGAGACACGCGAAGTGGGCACCCGGTCGGACAAACCCAACAATCCTGCTGTACTGGTAGAGGTTGAGGGTGAGTCGAGCTGGGTGTTTGCGAAGTTCCCGGATTTTACAATGAGCCACGGCAAGCCGAGCAAGTACGAAATGCGCTACGTCCGTAGCGACTCATCGAGCGAGAACGGTGCGACTCTCAGCGTCATGCACAGTGTACAAGATGACAATCTCGAGATCGTTTACACTGACGCCGGGATTGCACGGTCCTGGGATTCGGTCAGTATCGGACAGAGCCGCGAGATCGAGGGGAAGGGTGTCTCTGTCGCCGTTCTCGAATACATAGGCGACGCAGGCGTCGTACTGGAGCTGGCGCCGAGCTCTGACCACGGCGATCCTCCCGGCGTGCAGCTCGACGTGCGCGGCCCCGATGGAACCATCCGAAGCGTGGGCATTCTCGCCAACGCGCGCCCGATACTGGTCTCCGACGATGCCGCTCTTTCCTACAGGTTTGATTTCCCCGTCACACAGTACACGAGCAGGGTAAGCCTGGCCGACGGCGAAGAAGGCGGCGACCTGCAGCGAGAGATTCGAGTCAACGCGCCCCTGAAGCACAAGGGCTACGTCTTCTATCAGTTAAGCTACGATCAGAATGCCGAACAGTGGACCGGTCTCGGGGTGAAACGCGACCCCGGCATACCGGTAGTCTACGCAGGATTCGTTGGACACGCCGCGGGCCTTATTATGCTGTTCTACGTCAATCCGGCGCTCAAGCGACGGAGGACTGCGGCATGACAAACGTAGCGATCCTAAACCTGGTGTTCGGTCTATACGTGCTCGCCGCGGTTGTGTATGGGGCGTTCCTGCTGCTACGCAGCAACGGGGTGTGGCTGGCCGGACTGGGCCTGCTCTCGCTGGGAGCGTTAACTCATCTGGCGGCGGTGATAGTGAGATGGGTTGAAGCGGGCCACCCGCCTTTCACGAACCTTTACGAATCGTTCATCTGTTTCAGTCTGATGACCGCACTGGTTTACGTGGGCCTGGAACTCAAGTACCGACCGCGCAAGCTCGGACTTTTCGCATGTTTGCTGGCGATCGGCGGGCTCGCGTACGCAAAACGGCTCGACCCTGCAATCCCCCCTCTCATGCCCGCGCTCAACAGCCGGTGGTTGACCGTGCACGTCGTGGTGTACTTCGCGGCCTATGCGGCATTGGGCATTTCGTTCATAGCGTGGGTAGCCTACCTTGTCACAACGCGCAAGGGGGAACAAGAGACGAGTGAGAATGACCGCCTCCAGCTGATGGAATCCATCGGTCACCAGACGATAGTCGTCGCGTTTCCGTTGCTGACGTTGGGGCTGATCACCGGCGCGGTCTGGGCCGAACGGGCCTGGGGCCGCTACTGGGGCTGGGACCCCAAGGAGACCTGGGCGTTGATAACATGGATAGTTTATGCGTTCTACCTGCATATGCGCTACATCAAAGGATGGCGCGGCCGGCGCATGGCATTTATAGCCGCAGTGGGGTTTGCCGTGGCAATGTTCACGTTTCTTGGCTTGAAGTACTTACCTGTTTCGGAGCAGAGCATACACATCTACGGCACGTAAGCCGCCGGATGTGCTCGAGTGGAGGTTCACGCGCGTGCAGACGTTTTCCGCCGAGATGGTCTTCTACGTAGCAGCAGCGGTCCTTTACTTTGCTGCGGGAGGAGTCGCTGTCTATCGATTCGCGACAGCTCGGACCGGCTCGGGGCGAGCGGCGGAATGCCTCGCGGTTGCAGGCTTGGTCGCGCAGATAGCCTTCCTGGTGTGTCATGGGATCGCGCAAGCAACGTTTCCCGCAACGAACCTTTTCCAGACCATCATACTCTTCAGCTCGTTCCTGATTCTGGCTCACATGATAGCGGTGCGCCTTTTTCCAGTGGCACACCTGGGGCTCGTTTCGTTTCCTCTGGCGTTTGTGATTACGGTGGTCGCGATCTTATTTATGCGACCGGCGACGCCCGGGTCGGTTGGATTGGGCGGCGTCTGGCTTGTGGTGCACGTCGGGCTGTCCGTCGGCGGGTACGGCGCGTTCGCCATAAGTTGCATCGCGTCGGCGATCTATCTTGTCGTCGAGAACCATCTGCGGCGCAAATCTGTCGGCAGGCTGGTCATGAGTCTGCCATCGCTTGAAACGCTTGCACGGGTCAACTACCACGCCGTCGCGCTGGGGTTTCTCATGTTCAGCATGGGCATGGCGGCGGGATTTGTCTGGAACGAACTGTCGGGTCTTCTCGGTCAAGGCTGGTTTGGCGACCCGAAAGTGATCGCGTCGCTCATTACATGGGTGGTATACGCTTTGCTGCTACACCTTCGATACACGTGGCTCAAGCACAGTAGAAAGACGGCCTACATTTCGGTGATTGGATTCGGGTTCGTTCTCGTGACCTTTCTCGCTGCGAACTATCTGTCGAGCGGCGGGCACAGGTTCTTGTAGGAGACGGTGAGAATGGCGTTGGCTGTTGTTGGTTTGAACCACAGGACGTCGCCGGTTGAGGTGCGAGAGAAGCTCCACTTCAAGAAAGCCGCCCTGACCCGTGCGCTTGACCATCTCCGCGCTGGAGATAACTCTATTCAGGCTGTCATAGTATCGACCTGCAACCGGGTAGAGGTCTATACATACTCGGCATTTGAGGCCACGCAGAAGGAGTTCCTTGTAAACTTCCTGTCGGAATTCCACGATGTGCCGAAGGAAGTGTTCGCCGATTCCCTTTACTACCACACCGATCTGGATGCGGCCAGGCACCTGTTTGAGGTTGCCTCGGGCATCGATTCGATGGTCATCGGCGAGACGCAGATACTCGGCCAGGTAGGCGAGTCTTATGATCTTTCGCTCAACGCCCGCGCAACCGGCAAAGAGTTGAACGTGCTCTTCCAGAAAGCGCTCTCAACGGCAAAGAAAGTGCGATCGTCAACGAGCGTATGCGAGGGCGAGGTTTCCGTGAGTTCTGTGGCGATGAAATTCGCCGTGCAGGTTGTCGGCGACCTGGCCACCAAGACGGTACTACTGCTCGGCGCCGGCGAGACCAGCGAACTCACTATGCGCCATCTCGCGGGGCGGGGCATAGGCGCGGTGGTGGTCTCGAACCGCACGTGGGAGCGTGCCGAAGCACTGGCCGGCGAATACGGGGGGACAGCCATCCGGTTCGACGACTTTGCGGCCAAGCTTCCGGACGCCGATATCCTGATCAGCTCGACGGCTGCACCGCACGCGATAATCCTTCCCGGCATGGTCAAATCGGCCATCAGAAGACGCAAATCGAAGCCGATGTTCATGCTCGACCTTGCTGTGCCGAGGGATATCCACCCCGATGTCGGCAGGATCGGGAACGTCTACCTCTACGACCTCGACGATCTTGAGGAGGTTGCCGCCCAAAACACGGCTTGCAGGCGTGACGAGGTCATTCGAGCCTCGGAGATGGTTGAGCGTGCGGCCCGATCGGTCATGGGGCTTATCGCCACGCCCGGCCTGGATGAAACCATGACGGAGCTGACCGAGAAACTGCACGGTATGCGAAGAGTCGAACTCGAGCGGGCGCTTCGGAAACTCGAGGGACTTGACCCCGATGCTCGCGCTCATGTCGAGCACATGACCGAGCGACTCGTAAACCGCATCCTGGACGGACCGCGACGCGCTGCCAAACGAGCTTCACGCAACGCGAGCGGCTCAACGGTTATCTCGGCGATCCGCAAGATGTTCCAGCTCGACAAAAAATAACCACGCGGAACCGTCCACTCTTGCAGTACCACATGGGGCGCACCTGCCTGCCCGCATAACAGTCTATGTAGCGGTCGGTATAGCCGCTCGGTCAAAGGTCGAGCAGTGACAGGTCAAGTAGCGCTAATCCAACTGCAACCCCAGAATAGCTGTCATCCGGGATCGCTTCCCGCTGGTATTACAGGCAGCTCGAGACGAGAGGGGTGTGCTGCGTCACGGTAAACGGTGATCGTCGGGACAACGTTGTCAGGATGGCCGGGATCGTTGGCCGGACTTAACCGAGGGTGCAATGGAAAGGTGGGATGGTCGGCGCACGCCATGGACACCCTGATACGGTGACCCTTCCGAAAAACCCATGATGTCGGGAGGAAATCGATCACCAGTTCCACGATCGCAGTATCCGCCAGAACTCGGTCCCGGTAGTGAGATCGCTCGTAGCCGTGCCACGGCAACTCCGGCAGAACGTTTATCTTGTACTTCCCGCCCGCTATGATCTTGTCGTTGTCGTACAGATCGGCAAAGCCCGCCCGGAGTTGTGTCTCTGTGACCAGGACGGCCTCACCCTCTTCGTCGACATCTTCAAGATACAGAAAGAAATCGCCGTAATCCGCGGTCGACGAAACCCAGAACCGGACAATAGGGTGGCCGGTGACTTCCGTATTGTCGGTCAGCGGCTCTGAGGTGTAGACGAGGCACTGCTTGTCTTTTTCCGTGCGAATAGGCAACCGGTCGGGCCCCTGGCCCCCACGGCTAAACCATCTGCTGTAGCTGTTGGTGCCGTACGTCGAGTTGTGTGCAAAATCTGCGGTGTACGTATCGGAGCCGTCTTCCGCTCGCTCGATGGCGAGCCGATTTCCTTTGTTGAAGTAGTACGGCATCAGCACCTGGCGCGCGAGCGGCCATTCGCGCTCGAGCCGCCAACCGCCCCCGTGCATAACGTAGATGTTGATCGGCGGCTCGGTATCCACTCCATTCCGGATGCCTTTCAGATAGCGGTCGAAGAAACGCAGATGCTCGACCAATATCCCCTGCATCGCTCTGTTCTCGTCCTCGCCGCAGAACTCCCAGAAAGGACCGCCTGACCCATGGTACCCGGGAAGCATCAGCAGCTTGGCGGGATTGGTGCGTTGCAACGTGCAGTACAACTCGACGGTTCCTCGCGAAAACCGGTCGAACCATCCTCCCAGGCTGTACATGGGAATCGCCGATTCCATCATGCTGCGTACATGCGCGTTTGACCCGAGCTCATAAAGAGTTGGGCCGAGCGGACTGGCCGCGTCGATAAACAACAGCTTTGAAGCCCAGGATGCGGCATCGAGATTGTTTTCATGGTGCGCCAGAGTGGCTTTGTAGTAAAGGTGCTTGCGTTCGGCACCGTCGCGGTACGTAGGAGGAAAACCGTCGTCGAGAAACGTGCCGTTCCCATTACCGTCTATCGGGATCTCGTCGGCCAGATCGCCGTCGCCGTCTTCGTCCACAACCGGCTTGGTAGGAAACTCCCTGTTTTCGGGGACATAATAGTTCCGTACAGACCTGTTCATGCGCTGTGACCACAGGTCGACATGACTTTGAAGGCAGATGCCGCCCGGATACGTCTGGCCGGTGTAACCTTCCAGAGCAATCACGGTTGGGGCAATGCATTTGAGTGCGGAGGGCTTCTGTGAGGCCACCGCCGTCTGCGACCAGCCCAGATAGGATCCTCCGTACATGCCCACATTACCGTCACACCAAGGCTGTCTCGCGATCCAGTCAACGAGCTCTCCACCGTCCCTGCCGATTCTCGGCATGAAATCCATGAGCCAGCCTGTCGAGGCTCCCGTCCCACGTATGTCGGCACACACACGAGCATAGCCGTGCGAGACCAAGAACCGGGCGCTCTTCGAGCCGGTTTTGTCATATATCTCGCCGGTATCAGGATCGATCGCAGAACGTTTATATGGCGTGTAGCTGAGGATAACCGGGAACGCGGACCGCGCGGGTCCGTCCACCGGAAGGTACACATCCACAGCAAGCTTTTCCCCATCAGACATAGGGACATAGGCCGAGAAGGTTCTCATGCCCCGATACTCAGGGAATGTGTGCCCCGAATAGACAAAGGGGGTGCTGATTCTCTTGGTTGAATCCTCCGGATCAGCTTGTGCAACACCGGCAAGAATCAAGGCCGGCAAGAGGAGAGATGTCTGGGTCAATACGTATCGTTTCATGCGCAACCCTACCATAACCGAGTAATTGGGAAAAGGTCTATCCAAACCATCCGTTTTCG
>Ga0114922_10006704_pt1 | contig 10552 bp, 12 predicted proteins | sample AartaG_FD_100975 | JGI IMG/M metagenome (GOLD analysis project Ga0114922, IMG submission 100975) | Deep subsurface microbial communities from Aarhus Bay to uncover new lineages of life (NeLLi) - Aarhus_00045 metaG | ecosystem: Environmental > Aquatic > Marine > Oceanic > Sediment | place...
AAGGGTTATTTGACCCCGGGCTGGTCTAGGGAGACAGGTGGCCTGGGTCTCAGCCCCATAGAACAAGGGATTGTCGAGGAAGAATGGGGCCATACAGGGGGGAGCTGGCCGGACTTTTCAGGCCTACATATAGCGGGACCCGCCGTTCAGGTGTTCGGTACCGACGAGCAAAAGAAAAAGTTTTTACCCGGAATAGCCAACGGGACAGCTGTATGGAATCAGGCATTTACAGAAGCAGAGGCCGGTTCAGACGAAGCCAATCAGCAGCTCAGGGCTGTGGAGGACGGCGATGATTACATCCTAAACGGCCAGAAGACGTTTATTACCACATACGTGAAACCGGATTACATTTATACCCTGGCCAGAACCGCAGATACGGAGCCTAAACATCGTGGGATCAGCCTTTTTCTCGTTCCCGGAGATGCCCCAGGGATTTCATACAGTGCACAAGGAACCATGGGCTTTGGCACACAGGTCAATATCTACTATGAGAACGTGAGGGTTCCCAAGGAGAATCTGCTCGGCGAGCTCAATCGCGGATTCTACCATGCTATGGCGGTCTTTGAGTTCGAAAGGAGTGGGACCGCTAATCCTGCATTTGGTAAGCGGAGACTCGAGGAATTTGTCCAGTTCTGCAGAGAGACGGAGCGGAACGGGAAACCGCTTGTTGAGGATCCAGAGATCCGAAAGGAGCTCGCGCAGATGGCCATTGATATTGAGATACAAAAACTCATCGCCTGGGAAGCGGTATGGAGGCATTCCGAAAGGGAAAAGTTGGGCCCGAAACCCTATGATCTGAGCGGCTTCTATAACAAGATAATCTCAACCCAGCACCCGGAGACAATGATGAATATTATGGGGCTTTATGGACAGCTTCGAACTGGCTCGAAATGGGCCAAATTTGCCGGGAAGATAGAGCAAAGGTGGCAGAAAGCGCGAAGCGTACACCCTGCCGGAACACTTGAAGTGAATAAGATTGTCCTCGCGGGGAGAGGGCTTGGTCTGCCCAGGGTGCCAGCGAAGTTTAACAAGCAGATTACAGAGTCGCTGAAAGAGAAGAAAAAATAGATGAACGTAGGGTAAAACTATTCGCTGAAAGGAGTAGGGTATGGATTTTTCTCTTAATGAAGAGCAGGAAAAGATTAAGCAGGAGGCCCGGGCGTTTCTGGAGAAGGAATGTCCCGAAAGTTTTGTAAGAGAGATGGAGGAAGATGATGAAGGCTTTTCCCCGGAGCTTTGGGGTAAGATGGCGGATCTGGGGTGGCTGGGAATTGTCTATCCTGAACAATACGGGGGTAAGGGGAGCAGCTTTACAGATCTGTCCGTCATTTATGAAGAAATGGGGAGGGCTATGCTTCCCAGTCCACATCTTTCCACTGTGGTTCTTTGTGGGTTGACCATTCTGGAAGCTGGAACTGAGGAGCAAAAGGCTGACTTGCTGCCAAAGATAGCCAAGGGGGATCTGATACTTTCCCTGGCCTTAACCGAACCCGAATCCAGTTGGGATGGTAAGGCCTGGGAATCTGAAGGGGTTACAGTTCGTGCTACTCCCGATGGGGACGATTATATTATCGACGGAACAAAGTTATTCGTTCACGATGCTCATATCGCTGATTACCTGTTATGTGTAACAAGAACCAGGGATGGGGAGAAGCCCGATGACGGGGTCACACTATTTTTCGTAGATGCCAGGGATCCTGAAATAAGTTATGAGATATTGGAGACGACGGCGGGCGACAAGCAGAGCGAGGTTACTTTTAATAAAGTAAAGGTCCCAAAGAAGAACATCATAGGAGCCCTTCATGGGGGTTGGCCTCCTCTTGAAAAGGTGATGAAGAAAGGAGCGGTACTGCTATGCGCAGAGATGGTTGGGGCCGGCCAGCGCGTTCTGGAGATCACCGTAGATTATGCCAAAGCCAGAATCCAGTTTGATATGCCTATCGGTATTAATCAGTACGTCCAGGACCATTGTGTCTTCCTGTTAAGCGAAGTGGATTCTTCGAGATGGCTTACCTATCAGGCAGTCTGGAAGCTCAATGAGGATCTCCCGTGTGATATGGAGGTGGCCATGGCAAAGGCCTGGACCAGCGACTCCCACGAGAGGGCATGCTGGCGTGGCCATCAGGTCCTTGCCGGCGTTGGTTATACTGTGGACACAGGTGCCCTTCCCCTCTATTCGAGGAGGGCAAAGACAAAACAGCTCTACCTTGGTGATTCTGATTTTTACCTGGAGAAGGTGGTTCAGCAGGTAGAAAAATGGCCCGCGCCGGAGAAGTTTAGAGGTAAAGCCCTCGGTATTTTTGATGTCCCGAAGGAGAAACAGATACCGTACTGGCAGCCATGGAGAGAACGTTGGGAAGAGATTGGAAAAAGGAAAGAAGAGAGAAGGAAAAAGAAGGGTTAGAACAGGTAGGGGACTGAGCTAATTTCATCTATATCTTTTTTGCAAAGACTGGAACCTTTTACGTTATGCGAGGGGTTGACTTAAAGTCCTTTGAGGAGATCTGCCCGCCACCTGCCCGCAATGCTTCGCAACGCGAGGTGGGCGGGTCGCTCTCGCCTCTCCGCAATTGTATTTGCCCCCTGACAAGCCCTCCCGCCATAGCCTAACCCAAGAACCTCATATGTTGTGGACGCCTTCCCCTTGACACACAAGGCCACTTCATCTATATTTTCCATCGAACTGAGGGGATTCTTATCATTAGAGATCTTTAGAAATGGCTTTTCGAGCTGAAACTCATGAAGCTTCGAGTGAGAGCATTTGTAGTGGTTGTGGGTTTGCTCCTATTTGTCTGTCCTCTTATGGCGTTTTCCCACCCCCACCTTTTTCTTGAGAACTGCCTTACGATCATTTTTGATCAGCAAGGGTTGGCGGGCATCCGGGTGAGATGGGTCTTTGACGAATTCTTCAGCAGCATGATAGCCGGAGATTATGACCGGAACCACAATAACAGACTGGAAGGTTCTGAGATAAAAATGATAGAGAAGGAGGCCTTTGCTAACCTAATCAATTTTGACTATTTTACCTTTATCAAGATTGAAGGAAGACCTTTCAAGGTAAAGTATATCCGGGACTTTTCGGCAGCGCTGGCAGCAGGCAAACTCATTTATGATTTCTTGATTCCTTGCCACGTCAAGGCGAGATCGACCTTCAAGGAGTTCATAATATCGCAATACGACCCCAGCTATTATACCTTGGTGGTCTTTGCCAAAGACCAGCCTGTGAAGGTGCAAAACGGGTCGAATTTTGAAATCAGTTACCGTATTGCCAAAAACCTGAAGGAGGCCTACTATTACGGCCAGATTCATCCCGTAGAGGTGATTCTAAGGTTTAAAGGGAAACATGGCTAGGTTATTCACTGTTGTTGTGATACTCCTATTGTTGCTTACCATAACGCCCTTGGTAAGGGCGCAGAATCCCTTCATTTCAAAGGATAGCCCGCAGAAGGTCTCAGCTGCCCCGGGGCCGCCACCTCCATTTCTGGCCAGGATCGCTGCCTGGCAGCAGCATCTCAACCAGAAGATGGCTGGCTTGACCAGGGAAGCTAGGGAAACAGGCAGCCTCCGGCCTCTACTGTCTTTGATAATGATCGCCTTTTTGTACGGCGTGCTACACGCCGCTGGTCCTGGCCACGGCAAGGCAGTGGCCACATCCTATCTGATTTCTGGTGGGAGGAAACTAAGCGTGGGAATCCTCTTAGGCAACTTGATAGCCTTTTTCCACGGTCTGTCCGCGGTACTGCTAGTGGTGGCAGTGCAGTTCGTGCTCAACACAGGGGTCACTGGTCCTCTGGAGAGCGTAACCCGCACTACCCAACTTATAAGCTATAGCCTGATCATTTTGCTAGGAGCGGGCCTGCTGACTAGAACCTTGCTTTCGTGGAGCAGGCAGGCTAGGAACGATGGATCGAATCCGGCAAGGGGCTTGAAGGAAAAAAGGGGGGGCCTACTGGCGATGGCACTGGCTGTGGGCATGATACCTTGTCCTGGAGTGGTGCTGGTGATGCTCTTTTGCCTCTCGCTGAACGCAGTAGGACTAGGGTTGCTGCTGGCTTTTTTCCTGATCCTGGGTATGGCGGTGACAATCTCGGCAGCGGGTGTTGCAGGGCTTGCCGGCAAGAACCTGGCCTTGGAGGCATTGGAGCGCCAACGCAGGCTTACCGAGACTATAGAACGAGGCATCGAGGCTACCGCTTCCATCTTAGTGATGGCGTTCGGCTTACTTTTCCTTGCCGCAACACTTTGACCCTGTCGGGGCATCTGAACAGGTCCATTTACGGGACGGATGCCGATAGACCGACCTCAATTAGCCCGATCGGGAGTGAGTTAAGGGAGCTGAGGAGTCAGAGTGCTTCATTGAAGGAATTTTTGGATACAGTCTCAGCGATGACAAGCCGTCAGGACCTGATAGAGAGCCTCAAGTGATACTTCTGTGTTATATTTACACAGGCTCGACTTTGCTGGGATTATTTATGTTCAGAAAGAAGGAGGCGCCATGAATATTGAGCTAGGTAAAGCTACCATCGTTATTGGTTGTCGCACCACAAGGATTTATTGCCGCCCGGACTGCCCCGCTGGCAAGCGCGCGAAGTCAGAAAACCTGGTACCTTTCAGTTCAAGCGAGGAAGCTAGAGCTAGCGGCTACCGGGCTTGTAAAATCTGTAAGCCCGACGGGTCAGATGTCATGCCGGAGACCTTCTTTCTAACTCGTTATGATAGTCCATTGGGCACATATGTGGTGGGTAGCTCTCAGCGTGGCGTTTTCTGTATCAAGACGGAGGAACGCAGGGAAACTTGGTTTGAGCGATGGATGAGAGAGGGCATCCAGATAAAGAATGACCAAGGTCATAACAATGAGGTTATCGCTGAACTGGACGCATACTTTGCCGGGGATTTGCGTGAGTTCAAGGTGCCCCTTGACCTTCGTGGTACTGAATTCCAGCGTCAGGTATGGAATCTCCTGCTAAGCATACCTTACGGAGAAACCCGGTCGTATGGTCAAATAGCCACTGGTCTGGGTCGCCCAAACGCTAGTCGGGCAGTGGGTCGTGCCAACGGAACCAATCCAGTGGCTATTATTGTGCCCTGTCACCGGGTTGTTGGGGCTAATGGAGACCTAGTTGGCTACGGGGGTGGCTTGCATAGAAAACAGGCTCTCCTTGAGTTGGAAGCTAAGGTATTGGGAAAGCGCTGAATTTTGACCTCATCATCTGCAATGCAGCAGGTTGTTATCACTTTGCCGCCCACACCACCTTATAGTTTTGACCTAACTGCTGCTTATGCCACCTACTTTCGCGGTCGTTACGGCGGTGATACATTTGAAGATGGCGTCTTCCAGCGATTGCTGGACTTGGGAGACCGGCTGTGCCTGACCAAGGTGCGTACTTCAGGGACCATAGATTCACCGACTCTGGAGGTACAACTAATCGGTGCTGACCTGAACCGGGTTGCCATTGCTAAGGCACAAGACCAGGTAGCCTGGATACTAGGCATTAACCAGGATGTCACTCCTTTCAATCGCCTGACACAGAGTGACCCGGTGCTGGCGCCACTGGTTCAAGCCTTGCAGGGGCTCCATATTCCCCACACCGCCTCTGTGTATGAAGCCTTGGTTGTGGCCATATTAGGGCAGCAGATCAGCTCCCATGTGGCGCGCGTACTGCGCACCCGGCTTATTGAAACCTACGGGCCGACCCTAGAGTTATCAGGTATTAGCTATCACAGCTTCCCGCGTCCCGAATCTTTGGTGGCTGCTGGAGTAGCCGGACTCCGTGCTTTGGGGTTTAGTGCGCGAAAATTGGAATATATCCTTGATATCTCGGCTGGATTAGCCTCAGGTCAGCTAGACTTGGAAAATCTGCGCGTGCAATCCGATGAAGAGGTGATACGGGTGCTGACTGGTATCCGTGGGGTGGGCTTGTGGACGGCAAACTGGCTCCTCATTCGGGCACTGGGTCGTACCGATGGCTTCCCGCACGGCGACCTGGCGCTCTGCCGAACCCTGGGACACTTGCTGAACGCAGGTACTCCCTTTAAGCCGGAAGAAGCGCTGGAATACTCCCACCGCTGGTCTCCATACCGTAGTTATGTCACTGCTTACCTGTTTGCCGCCATGCGGTCGGGTTACACTTTCCCTTCCGGCTAGTAATTTAGAATAGAGAGAAGGTTATCTCTTCACTGGTGATAAACTCCAGCAGTGCCAGGCTGCGCCAACAGATACTCACTTAGATTACTCCCACCGGGGCGTAGGCCCCTATGGGCCGGGCTCCGGGTCGTGGAGACTGCAGCTCGGAGAGAGCCAGATTCTCAGATCCGACCTAGTGAGGATCAATTACATAAAGATCCTGATTATGCCATTGAGAACTATGCCTCCTAATTCTAAAGGCGGCCATGGGAGTCAACGGAGGTCTCTGAAACCCCTGACAAGCCCTCCCGCCATAGCCTAACCCAAGAACCGCATATGTTGTGGACGCTTTCCCCTTGACACACAAGGCCACTTCATCTATATTTTCCATCGAACTAGGGGAATTGTTATCATTTAAATTGCTTATATCCCTTGCCCACCACTCTGGTTGGTGCAAATGTAAAAGGGAAGCCTAATTATATTACCATCGCTCATGTTGGAATTATGGACCTCAGTTCTATCTCCTTGGGCATGGCCAAGATACATTACACCAATGTGGGGATTAAGGAGAACAAGACTTTCAGTGTCAACATTCCCTCTGTCGGAATGGTCAAAAAAACAGATTACTGTGGCTTGGTATCTGGAAAAAGGGTTGACAAGAGCAGACTTTTCGAAAATTTTTAGGAAAACTGGAAACCGCACCAATGATCAAACAATGCCCCATCAACACGGAATGTAGATTGATCAAAACTGCTGATTTTCCAAAACATGATGTATTCGTCGGTGCGTGGTCGAAACCTACTGTGATGAGCAATGTCTGAAGGATGGGGGGAAATTTATGGGTGGCGTTCAGGAGCTCGGTAAAGTGGTGAGGCAGGAAGGGCCTTTAGATGAAAAGACTGCACATCTGGTCCAGCTAGCAGCAGGGACCACACAACGTTCTGAAGGTGCTGTTCACAGTCATGTGAGAAGGGCGATAGAAGTGCGGGCAAAGCCGGAAGAGATATACCATTCGATCATTCTCCTCACAAGCACCATCGGATTTCCAACTGTATCTGCTGCGCTAAGTTGGGCGGCAGATGTGATAGGCGACAAGAAGTAAGGAAAATAAATCAAAGGAGACCGGAAAGATGAAATGGAAAAGGACCATTTACAGCCTGTTCACCCTAAGCGTGATCTTTCTCCTTCTCGCAACCCCTGTTTACGCTCGAATCAAGCTGGTGGCACTTCCCGAACGGGGTAAAACGATCATCCGTCTTGATAATCCGCAGGCAACCCTGATTGAGGAGGAACGTGTCCTTACGCTGCAGAAAGGTCTCAATAAGGTGGATTTTTCATGGAAGGGCGTAAGTATCGATGTGGACTCGATTCGCCTGAGTGTGCTTACGCATCCGGATAAGGTTATTTTGCTTCACGTCAGTTATCCCCCCAACGAGGCGGCACTGGTCTGGGAAATCAACAGTGAGGATGCCTTTGAAGTCACGGTTCGGATCAGCTATCTGCTCTCGTTTATCGATCGGCTGATTACCTACAAAGGTCTTGTAGACATGGAAGAGACACGGATGAATCTGAAGAGTTTCTTGGTGCTGCGCAATTTTTCGGGTGAGGACTTTGAAAATGCTTCGGTGCTTCTGGATGAGGGCCAGTCTTTCGAGAAGAGTATCAGTCATGGGGAGACCAAGCAGTTGCTCTTTTTGAACAAAGCCGAAGTGCCGATCGAAAAGCGCTGGACTTTTGATGCACGTAAGCTGCCCTGGGACCCAGAAAAGCTAGAAACCAATGTGGGCATCCCGGTAACCTACCGGATCAAAAATGTTAAAGAGACAGGCCTTGGTTCGTCTGTCCTTTCGGAAGGGAAGGTGCGTGTATTTCAGGAGGACGGGCAGAAAAGCACGATTTTCTTGGGCGAAGACTTTACCAAGCTGATACCGGTGGGCGAAAAAATGGAAATCTACATCGGCGACAGCCGCGATATTGTGGTGACACAGCGCAAAATGCGGGAAGAACGGATTAATGTCCGTTACAAGAGAAAAAACCGAATAGTCCTCTACGACACAGATGAGGCGATCAAGGCGAGCATCGAGAACTTCAAAGAGAAACCAGCCATGCTCACCATGATTCAGCATATTCCCGGGCAATGGGATATGGAGGAGTGCAACATGGATTACAAGCGCGTCGATGCCTACACGCTAGAATTTGAGATTGCGTTACCCGCTCACAGCAAAAGGGAACTGACCATGCACTATCACCGCCGAAACGTACGCTGACAGGAGGGCAGAAGATGAGACATAAACTGATATTCTTTGCGACTATTGCTGTTCTTTTGGGGCACAGCCTCGCCTTGGCAAAGGTAGATCTGGTCATCCTGCCAAAACGCGACACCGTGCAATTGACCATCTATAATTCGGCTGACCTGACGTTGGTACGGGAAAGTCGGGCGCTCACCTTGAAAAAGGGGCTTAACCGTCTTCAGTTTTCTTGGGCTAATACGCTTATTGATCCCACCAGCCTGGAGATGCTGCCCAAAATGTATGGTGATAGAATTGATATCCAAGATCTCGCTTTCCCCCCGCGGGTTCGTAACCTGGGTCTTTGGCATGTGCAGAGCCAGATCAGTGGGAATGTGCCGGTTGAGATCACATACCTCACCAGCGGTCTGTCCTGGCGCGCTTTTTACATGGGGACGCTGAGTAAAGATGAAAAGACCATGCACTTGAAGGGCTATGTACGCGTCACGAATAAAAGTGGTGAAGACTATGAAAACGCGCAGGTCCGGATGATTGTGGGCAAAATAAATCTGATCGATCAGATAGCCGATCTGGCCAGGCGGCAGTATCCCTACGGTCGCCCTGGACCCCCTCCCGTAGTTCCCCGCGTGAAAGTAGATAGGGTAGCGGTTAGGGCTGAGGCCAAACGTGAGCTTGAGAGGGCTGAAAAGATAATGATGGCCAAGCCAAAGGAGATCAGGAAAGAGGGGCTCAGCGAGTATTTCCTCTATACAATCGAGGGAACAGAGACAATTCCTCACGGGTGGTCCAAACGTCTGCCTAGCTTCGCTGTGGAGCAGGTTCCAGTTGTCAATCTCTATAAATATGAGGAAGAACGCTACGGCAATCAGGTATTGCGTTTTCTAAGTTTCAAAAACGATAAAACCCACAATCTGGGTGAGACGCCGGTTCCAGGCGGCGTACTGAAGGTTTACCGAAATGTGGTTGAAGGGGCTCATCTCTCCTATGAAGGTCAGTCCCGCTTCAAATACATACCGGTCAATGAAGATGTGGAACTCAATCTTGGCACCGTGGCCAACGTCATTGTCAAGCCAACGCTGATGGACTATAAGACCGACCGATATCTCTTTGGCAATAAGGGGAATATCAGTGGCTGGGACGAGATCCGTGAGTTCGAAATCGAGATAAAGAATACCCGCGACCTCCCTATTAAGGTGGAAATAAGGCGCAATTTCAAGACTTCATCTTGGGAAATAAAAAAATTTGGAAATTTTGGCCTTTACGAAAAGGTGGATCTGGACACAGTAAAATTGACTCTGAACCTGGTTGCGCATGAGACAAGGAAGTTCCGCTACGTTTTAACCACCCATCATGAGCGCCGTGCTCACTGATGGATAGGATCATGATGATAAGGTTCCAACAACCGGCTGACTGCAGCAGTAGGTTCACCCAGCTTGCCTATTTATGCAACCGGGCCTCTCATTTGATTAAATCGGAGATCCTCTGATGGACAAAGGCGTTTAAAAGTAAAAGGAGTCTACTTTTGACTCTTGTCTCGAACGTTTAAAGGATTTCAAATTACTTAAGCCATTGTTGTGCAGTGCTCTAATGCCCACTATAATGCATTGTACTCCGGCAGAGAAACTGCATAAGGACCAAAAGCAGCGGGAGAATGATTATATTTTCATTGGTCTGCTCAAGGTCGCCATAGAACGTATCAATTCGCATGAATACCTTGAGTGGGAATGTCTCCTTTGGGTCAAGTTTCACCACAAGGGAGACTGCCCTTGCCTGGACTGCTGCACCGTCCTCACCCCCAAAGAGAGTCCTCGCAGCCTCGGTATAGGTAATATCTAAGTGTTGAACCATGGAGAATATAGTTGGCGATCCTGAGGCATAGCCCCGCCAGGGCTCCTTCTGGTAGTTGTACCTGAATGTTTCTCCCAGGTCTTGTTGATCAAGGCAACCTTTTCTCAGAATAGATTCTGCAAGGCCAATGGACATGGCGCTATCGTCCGTGTACCGAAATTCGGTCGATCGGTCCAATTGGGTGCAGAGGACCTGTTTTTCAGGATAGTAGAATGCAAGCTTACCAATGGCATCGCCAAGAGCGCTACCAACCATGCCACCCAGGTATTTTGCCTTGATATCGGTCATTGTAATTCCGTTTTTTAATGTAACTGTTCAGGTAGCCACCAAG
>Ga0114922_10006705_pt1 | contig 10551 bp, 8 predicted proteins | sample AartaG_FD_100975 | JGI IMG/M metagenome (GOLD analysis project Ga0114922, IMG submission 100975) | Deep subsurface microbial communities from Aarhus Bay to uncover new lineages of life (NeLLi) - Aarhus_00045 metaG | ecosystem: Environmental > Aquatic > Marine > Oceanic > Sediment | place: Aarhus...
GCGGAATCGGGGGGACCTCCATCGTCGTTCGGCATCGCGGAGACTCGCGGTGTGCGTGCGATCGTCTCCAGATAGTCCTCGAACGGATCCAGTGTCAGACTGGAGACAAAACGCAGCGCGGCTTCCCGTGATGCATCTGCCAGTTTCTCATAGTGGGCCCGATCGGAGGTCAGTTTCTCCAGCGTCCTGACCCATGGGTCCACGTCCTGCTCGGGAATAATCGGGATCGGCAATCCTCTTTCATCATGGAGCGGTCTGTAATGCTCGAAGGGTCTCACGGGCAGAACGTAGTCGATTCCGAGCTTGGCCTCGGGCAGACCGCCCGAATCACTGGCGATCACCGGAATTCCATGGACCATGGTTTCCAGAGTGATTAGTGGGAATCCTTCCGGCCAAAGCGACGGCACAAGGAGGATCCCGGTCCGTTCCAGGATCGGAGCAACATCGTCACAAGGCGGGATGATTGTGACGTTCGGAAACTGCTGCAACAGACGGAGATCAGCCGCTGTCGTGCCCCAACTCGGCACCGCGGCGAATCCGATATGCGGCGTCCGAGCCACAATCTCTTTGAAGAGGGAGATCCCTTTGTAGGCACATGGATTGATGATGGTCACGAAGCCATTGCCGAAGCGGCCCATGCGCCGAAAGGGACCCATTCCATAGACTGGAAAAGCCAGCACGGCTGCATCACGTCCACATCCCTCGCGGATGCGCCGCTGCAGGTCGTTGCTGACGGCGATGATCCCATCGGTATCTCTGATCCACGCCGCACCGGAGGGGTTCTCAAGGGCGTGACCGGGACCGAAGGGCAACTCCCAGGGAGAATGGGCGATGTAAACGGTTCGCGTGCTGCGATGCCGAAGGACCAGCTCCAACTGTATGCAGGAGGAAACCAGCGTTACCGTCGGCTCGAAGCTGTGAATCTCGCGAATAACGCTACGGTGCAGCAGAGAAGGGTCTTTGACCGCATGGATCGTGACCCCGTTGTATCTGAAGACGGTGGCGGTGGAAGAATCCACGTAAGCCACTCGCCTGCCCGCCAACTCGTCGAGAAGTCCGGCCGATGTTTGCAGATCCTGTTTGCCGGTTGCCGGGGCGACCACGTGACAGCGATGCCCTCTCGCAGCCAATCCCTCCATGAGGACCCGATTGGCTTTGTTCGCGCCGCCGCGAGCAGGAACGTACAACATGTTTTGGACCAGAAGAATCCTTATGGTTGATCTCCTCTCTCAACGGCGGAGTTCTCCAGTTGTCGTGCAAGAAGCACATGGCTTCCGGGGGAGATGCCTTCTCCATATGCATGAAGATGCTCGCTGTCCATGTCGCGAGAGTCTGCCCGATCGTTATACAGGGGATTGCATTCAGGACGGCTTGAGGCGAGATGGCTCAGAACGTCTCCCAGAGAACCGGTGTTGACGCCGGCGAGGAATCGTCCGGCGGCATTGCGGGATGCTTCAGAAAGCTCCCGATACTGTTCGCGATCGATCGATAGGGTTCGGATGGCATCTATCCATGGATGCAGGTCCTGATTCGGAATCACGGGTAGCGGAAATCCTCGATCATCGAAACGCGGCAAGTACCGTTCGATCGGACGGACCGGTAGGAGATAGGGCACGCCGAGTTTCGCGTCCACCAACCCGCCGTAGCGGCCGGCCAGGACGGGAATGCCGCGAAGCATGGCCTCCACGACGATCAGGCCGAAACCCTCACGGTACAGGGACGGAACAACCAGGATGCGGGTTCGGGCAAGGACCTCATCGATGTCTTCAACCGATTCCCAGACCTCCACGTTCGATATCGTCGCGAGCCGTTGCCGGTCCGTAGCCGTTGTCGCCCAACCGGCCAATGCGCCGAATCTCAGGTCGGGGAACTCTCGTGCCAGGCTCGCGAAGATCGAAATGCCTTTTACGGCGGATGGGTTGATCATGGTGATGCAACCGCCGTCGAAATTGCCATATCTTGAGAAAGGGCCTTGCCCGTAAACAGGCGGGTGGGCGACCAGAGGCTCGCGTCCCGTGTGATGCCGGACGTAGAGTGCCGTCTGCCGACCTATGGCAATGATGGCAGGGACCTGCTGCAGCAGGCCGGTTGCCAGGGGATTCGATGAGATGCTGTCCGGACCGAAGGAGAAATGCTGCGGCGTGTGGGCCATGTAGATGACCCGGGATGGGGAGATTCTCATGCATGTATTGAGTAGTAACTGCCCGGGATCGAGGGAGGACACCAGGACCCATGTCGGGTCGAACTCGCGTATCTGCCGGGCCACGTACCTGTGCAAGAACGTACGTTTGGTGACCGCGTGTATCTCTACGCCATTGAGATGGTACACCTCGACAAACGCGGACGAAGAGATCGGTCGGATGCCGAGAGCGCCAAGCGTGCGAAGGTATGCATCGTAGGTCGCGGGGCCCTGCGGGCCGAACGCCGGCGCCACGATGCGACACTCGTGTCCCTGACGGGCGAACTGCTCCATCCAGACTCTGTTCGCCCTGTTCTCGCCGCCGAGGGTAGGAACGTAGAAGATGCTCTGCGACAGGAGGAGTTTCATTGGCTCTGTCCTTCATGCAAGAGGAATGCTTCGACCTGCTCGTCCGTCAGGCCGTCGAGGTCCTCCAAGGCCTCAAGGATCTGTTCCGGCTCGGCCCATTCGATCTGACGCATCTCGACCACCGAAGCCAGTTCCTCGACGGTGGGCGCCTCAAAGATATCCTGGATGGACAATTCAAGCCCGAGCATATCGCGAAGCCGCGACAAGACCTGCGTAGCGAGCAGGGAATGCCCGCCCATGTCAAAGAAGTTGTGCTGTACGCCCACAGAGGGCATCCCCAGGAGGTCCTTCCAGATCTCACATACGGTCTTCTCCGTGGGGGTACGCGGGGGGATATGATCGTGCATGGCGTCGGCACCTGCGACGTATGGTTTTTTTGCTTCCATATCCTTGAGCACCAGCTCGATGCTGTGCAACTCTGCCGCGATCCTGCAAAGAAGGTGAGACTGTGCCTGGTTGCGAGGGACATCCGCCACCTCAATCGGGGCCGGGGCAGTCGATATCGGTCGTTCTTCGGATGCCGCTTCAGGGTCGAGCGTCGCGCCCATCGCGGATTCGGTCGGGAATCTGAAGACAAGGTCCTCACCGTCGGGTTGTCCGGAACCGATTTGCAGACTGTTCAGGAACTCCAAGGCGGGCTGATTCCGTCCCGTCGGGTGGAATCTTACGTTCACACGTGGGATATTTCGCTGCCTTGCGATTCGGCCAAGCTCCCGGAGCATGCGATGCTCCACACCTCGGCCCAGCACACGGCAGCTTAGCAGGAAGGCATCCAGCTCAATGGCGTCCGGGGTCGTGTCAAAGATCATGATCCCCACGAGGCCGTAATCGCCGAAGCGATCCTTCACTTTGACGACCAGACATTCACGCTCGCCTGAGGAGTGGATCCTCTGCATTTCGGACTCACAACGGCGAACCGCCGTGCAGTTGAACTGGTTTGTGCGATTCATCAGTTGTACCGCTCTCGGGATCTCATCCGGCGACATCGGCTGGATTCGAACGTCCAAATCGAGCCCGGCCAGGAACTCACGAAACGTCAGGGATTCTCTCTCGAACCGCAGCCTCGCGGCGTTCTGCACGTAGAATGTGGCCCGCGTTTGGTCCTCTCCGGTGATTTTCAGATGGTCGAAAGCCCAGACGTGCCTGAGAAACGTGGGAATGGCGCCTACCTCGGCAGGGAGTTGAACGGTCAGGACTTCGGGCAGTTCGGCACGAACCTCGGCACACTCGATCGGATTGTCGTCCACGAAGATGAAACTGTCCAGGCCAACGTTCAATTCGTTGGCGAGCGACTTGAGATTGTGGGACTTGTGCGTCCAGTTGAGGCGCCAGGATGTGATATGCTCACGTTTCAGCACCATGTCCGGATGCCGATCGAAAACCCGCCACACATCCAGCTCATTATTCCTGCTGCAGAGGCACAGGAGCATCCCGGCGTTGCGCTGCGCCACCATGAATTGTTGCAGGATGCGGTACGGGCCGTCGATGTTCACGTCCTCGAGGCGGTCCTCCCCACAGATTCCATCCCACAGGGTGTGGTCGCAGTCCAGAACGATCGCCTTATATGGGCGGCTTGTCAGAGCGTAGAGCCTGCGCGCGATCATGGTCGCCAGAGCGGCATGGAACGCGGGTGTATAAGGGATGTGTGCCTCCCTGTCCAGCACAGCATCGAACCCTGGCGCGACTGGATAGGTCGTCTGAAGCTCGGAACTGCTCACGCAACAAATGCCCGGTGTCTGGTGTAGATCGGCCAGGAGGGTCTCTTCCAGATTGCGAAAGATTGTGGCAAGCTCACCGTTCTCGACCACGGCCGGAGACACAGGACACATCATGGCCAGGTGTGGCACCGTCGACCGGCTCGCTGCGGATCGCATGGCGGCCAGAAAGTCCCGGGCCTTGCGCTCAAGCTCGTCCCGTTGCAGATTGATGCTGATGTCGCTGTCGTCCCGGGACCTGATCCAATCATCCGGCTTCACCAATACGACATTCAGGCCGTCGTCATTGGTCAGGATAAGACTCGCGGGCTCGAGCAACTGCTGGAATACCTGGTTATAAGGGGCGAACCGTATGCGAGATTCAAGTCCGAGTTCGCGCATCCAATAGGCAAGGGGCGGCTCGAGCGGTTCGGCCGTGAATGTGGCCGCAATGGCGATTGTCGTTTCTCGTCCCGTCGAGGCCATCATGCTCCCTCTATCGACTGCTGAGACGGCGATCGGTCCCATTCGTCACGGTCCTGACGTGAGCATCATCAAAGTATGCTGTAATCTGACCCTCCAGGAGAAGGCCAACGCCCCCTTTGATATCATGGTTCACGCGCCATGCAACCAGTTCCGCATTGTTCAGGCGCACCGTGATGACTCTCGCATCGAGCGTCACCTCCACCTGGTGCCAGACATCGGGCTGATACGCGGCGTGAAATGTTGTGAGCGGTTCTGTTGTTCCGTCCTCCTGTCGGACGAGCTGCATCTCCACGTCGTCCGATCCTTCCGTCGGTTTCCATTTCAATTGGTGAAAGTGATTCGGGTCCTGCACGCCGAACAGGAGTCCTGCGGTCGCCCGAGCGTCCTGGGTGGGCGCTCTTTTGACGGCCACACGGAATGAGTAATCGGACCAGTCATTCGCACGATAGAGGATCGCCGCCGAATCCTTCGACCGGCCGATGAGGGCATTCTCAACGTAACGATATTGCACGGCCGGTTTCTTGACGGTCCAGTCTCCGCGGATGACCTCCCAGCTCGCAAAATTGCCCACGTGACATCCGTCGAACCCATCGTAGAAGACATCGGAAAACACGATGCTGCAATCGTCGGGCGTAACGGTGGCGGAGTTTATGAACAGCACGTTCTGCAGAGAGACATTGTCGCTATGGTTGGAAAGCTGCAACAGATGCGCACCTTTGTTCAAGGGGATGCTGAACCCTCTGACCCAATGCCACTTCCGATAGACCGGATCATTCCCGATGATGGCTCTTTCGTGTTGGTCCACCTTCGCGAAGACGGCGTTGGTGCATTTGTCGAACCAGAGGGCGTTGGCCCACACGTGATACCTTCCATCGTGGGTCACATAGAAGCGGTAGGCGGCCTCACCGCCCGCCTGGCCTTTCCAGCCCGCGCCCACATTCGGTGCGATGCGCAGACCCTCCTGGCCCATCTCTCCAACGATCGCAATCTCGAACGGCCATACGACCGATTCCGGCCTTCCCAGATCCACGCTGACGCTGAAGGCGCGCCCTGCCGTAGTATCGATTGCCGTATAACCGTAAACCAGCATACAGGCCGACGGGAATAGAATCGCAGGAATCCTCTTAGTCACTTGCATGGAATGATGCCTCAAAGAGCGCATGCGTTTTCGCGATCAGTGCCAGCACGAATACAAAGGCGATCAGCACGCCGTTGTAGTGTACTGAGGAGAAGACGTTTGTTGTGCATGCCGCCGCCAGACCGGCCAGACCCGCTGAGGCAAACGTGCGTACGTCACCGCCGGAGGCGCCGGCCATGTCACCCAGCGAACGAACGGCCATTCTGAAGTAGGCGAGGATCGTCCAACTGAAGCAGACCATGCCCGGAATGCCCAGTTCGGCCGCACAGGCCAGCCATCCGTTTTGGTCAAAGGCTTCGAGCGTATTGAGCTTGGGCAGCCGGTAGTAATACTCGCTGCGATAATCGTTGATGGATCCGGCGCCGGTTCCCACGGCTCCACGCTTCGCAAGCAGGTTGATTTCCGCCTGCCATTCGATGTAGCGCTGCCGCAAGTCATCCGCCTTCGGCTCCACGAGACTCAGATCATCGCGAATCGTGCCCCTCACCGGCGGAGGGAATACAACGCCCGATGTGCTGCCAAGGGCCAGAGCGCCCAGTGCCAAACCTCTCGCCCGCCCGTTTCGGGCGGTGAGCACAAGTACTCCCACACCTGCGGCAATCCCGGCGATCGCTCCGACCGTCGCACAGGAAGCAGTCGCTGCCAACAGCAGCACCGCCCCGACGGTGCGTCTCCAGCCTGTATGCTGCAGGAGGTAGATGCTGCATAAAGGGGCGAATATGCCTGTATAGGTGCCGTACTTGTACCCGCTCTCGTGGAACCCGAAGCTGTCGTGCCTGAAACCGTATCGCGCGGCCAGGCAGCCACCCACGCTGAGAACCGTCGCGACCGTTGCCATGCCCAGGAGGATTGATACGGATCTCCGGTCGGACATCGCCGTGTGAAACAGTGCGTATCCGCCGACCAGCATCAGGCCTGACTTCGCCGTATGGCTGAAGGCTCGCTCGGCGTCGTGTGCGAACGCCAGGGATAACAGACAGATCGTGAGAAAGGCCAGTACGCTCACGTGGGGCAGTGAGCCCACAATCGTATCAAGGCTGCGCTGCCGTAGGGCATAGCCGCCAGCGAGCACGATCCAGGCCGCTGCCGCGAGGTTAGGAGGGCACGCCATTTGCCACGCCTTGCTTTGCTCAAAGGGCCAGAAGTGAACCGCCGAGAGTCCAATGGCGGTAACGGCCAGTACGAACGCAAGCTTATGGAAGGGCGCACCGCACGGGTGAATTTCTGCCAGAACGGCATTCCCTTCACCGTTCCGGATGCATCTTTGTGTTATCTCCATGAGAACTCATCTGTGGTCTGCACACTTTGCCCTTCATTACTTGTCCAGCGACCCAAGCGAAGATTTGTTGATACGAATTCGGCCCTTTCACGACCGATGCCAGCCTGGTGGGGTCCACCCTGCGCGACGGCTAATCACCCGCGGGGATGAGTTGGCTTTCACAGGGAATGAGCACAACACTCACGAACTCTATGGGTCTCGCGTGCGGGTCGTCTCGATTGGGAGGACTCCACTTCAGCAGGATCCTCGCCGCCCTGGGAGGCTGGTCGTCGGACTCATAGGTTTGTTGCCACGAATCCGCAGAGACCCCATCGTTCGAGGGAAAGACCCAGACCCCAAACTCCATCAGGTTCTCGACAAGCACGTCTGAGACCTCCTGTCCGACCGGTTTCTCACCTGCACAGAGTACTTCCACTCGCCGCAGCACCGTACGGCCCGTGTCTTGATCCTTGCTGGAGCGGTAAGATGCTCTCGCCGGTCGGGAGGATTCGACGTCGCTGCGCCACGCTGGAGTGAGCGTAAGGAAAGAGAGTTCCCTGGCTCCATCCGATCCCGCAGTCAATCGAAAGGCACGATCGCTGCCGGCCTCCTCACCTTCAGGGTTCATCGGCGGCATATACAAGCCGGACAACTCCTCACGCAGAGCCTCTGTCAAGACACGTGCCAGGTAATACGCCTCTCGATCATCCTCGGCCTGCGACCACAAGGCATGTGCCTGCCGGTACGCGGCGTGGATCCCGAGGACCAGTACAGACGTGATGAGCATGACGATCAGGATTTCCACCAGTGTAAAGCCGTGACTGCTCATCAACGGTCCCCCGCCTATCGCTGTTCGCCGAAGGATTGCATATGAACCAGCGAAAACAGGTCGTATTGCTGCTGCCTCTGTTGCTCAGGCCATTTCACGCGCACGTGGACGGCTCCGAGGCTCTCCACGGGCGTTGGCACGACGCGAACGCGCCACTGGTAGATGCCTTCTGTGCCGTCACGGGATTCAAAGGCCCGGTTGTGGTCCAGGTAAGTCTCCGTTAGAAGTCGCTCGGCCAGCAGCACCGACCGGGTCAATACTCGTGCGTGGTGAGTCGCCCCTGCGCACGTGCGCAGCGCGCCGAAGACTGCGAGAATCGTGATCCCCAGGAGTGTCAGCGCCACGATGACCTCGACCATGGTGAAGGCACGCCCGGTCCGGCCGTGCGGATGCGAATTCGTGTTCTGTCTTCGGTTAATCCGAGTGATCCTCGCTGCCGACTCCTCTGCCTGCGATCCTGATGGTTTTCAGGGTATCCTTGGTGGCCAGCGAAATGTATGCGTGGGGCCATGCCAGCCCCGGATCGAAAACGAGACAGTACCGGTTCTTCTGAGATGCCGTGAGTCCTTCGAAATCAACGATATGCACCCCCGGCGCCAAGGGGCGGGACATCGCCCGACTGTCTTCCAGCGGCTCGAAATCCTGCTCGTGAACGCCTGTTGCAGCCTCGATGACGTAGCTGCCGGCCGTACAGTCGATGACCAGCCGAGATCGCGTCTTCGTATCCATCGTATAGTTCATTGCATATTTCACCGCCTCGACCATATCCCCGCACGCCTGCTCCAGTTTCAGGCCATTAGTGCTCCGGGTGGCATGCGGCACCGTGACTGCCACCATGGCCGAAATGATGACCAGGACGATGATCAACTCGGTGAGCGTGAAGGCATCAGCGGTAGGGCGCCTCTTGATCCACCTGAGGGATGTCGTGGTTTGTGACGTCATCGTTGTTTCCAAGAGTCCCGTCGGGTCCGGCGGAAACAATATCGTACAGGGTTTCGGAAGCCGTTAACTCGCTTGGGTAGCTGTAGTGGTAAGGATTGCCCCACGGATCGGGGGGGACCGCCACGCTCTTGAGATAGGGTCCGCGCCAGTTGCTCACCTGGGGATTCTGGATCAGTACCGTCAGCCCTTCCTCCGTGGTCGGATAGCGCCCCGTATCCTGCTCGAACAGGTCGATGGCGATTCCGAACGTCCCGATAATCGTTTGGCGGGCCGCCACGAGTCTCGCCTCACGGGATCGACCGAAGAAGCGAGGCATGACCACCGCCGCCAGTACGCTGATGATCGTGATCACCAGCAGCAATTCGATCAACGTGAATGCCCGGCTCCCAAGTCTTCGTCTGCCGCATGCGATCATTGCTGTCTGCTCCTTTCGATCTATCGTACCATCGTGCCCGTCTCAAAGATGGGCAGGAGGATTGCCATCACCACGAACCCGATCACTCCGCCGAGCAGCACAATCATGATTGGGCCCAAGAGGCTGGTCATGGAACTGATGGCGGCCTCACAATCCTGGTCGTACATATCCGCTACTTCCAGCAGCATCTCGGGCAACGTGCCTGAATCCTCTCCGACGGCAACCATGTTGGCCGTGATCTCACTGAAGGAATGCTGCTCGCTGATGGCTCGGGCCAGGGTTGCCCCCTTGAGGATGGCCTGCTCGACATTGGCGATCTCTCTGCGGAATGCGCGATTGTTCGTGGTTCCCTGGGTGGTGTTGATGGCCGCCACAATGCGTACGCCGCCGTGGAGCAGGGATCCAAGGGTCCGGGTGAAACGCGCCAACTGGAGCTTGCGGTTGAGCTTTCCCACGACGGGAGCCTGCAGCAGCAGCCGGTCAATCGCAAGACGGATGTGCTCCTCTTGTGCAGCGACAACCATCAGGCCCACCAGGCCCGCCGTCGCGATGGCGAGCACCCACCAGGAATTTCGAACGAAGTCCGTGGTCAGCATCAGCACCCGGGTGGGCAGAGGCAATGCCTGATTGGCATTGACGAAGAGCTCGACGAACTTCGGAATCACGAAGGTTGTAAGCACGCCCACAACGGCGGCGCTGACCAGCAGCAGAAAGATCGGGTAGATCAGCGCAGCCTTGATTCGCGCATTTACGGATGCCTGGGTCTTCAGTTGGCCGGACAGTACGGAAAGCGTCTCGGCCAGCGTCCCGGATTCCTCGGCCGCGGCGATGATTGCCGCGTAGACCCGCGAGAATGCCCGTGGATGTCTCATCATGGCCTCCGAGAGCGAGCTGGATTGTTCGATGTCATCGTCCAGTCGGCGAATCACCGACGCCAGGCATTTGTTCTCCGTTTGCTTGGACAGCGTCTTGAGAGCGATACTGAGTTGCATGCCGGCGTGGAGCAGAGTCGCCAATTGGCGCGTGAAGATCGCCTTCTCACGGATGCCGACGCGCGCGCCGAGACCCGCATTCGAGCGCAGCAGAGTTGCGAGGCGACCGGCCTGCCGGACGCTGATTGGAAAGTAGCCCTTCTGCTTCAGGGCGTTGATAACCATCTCTCGTCGCTCGGCGAGCATGTCGCCGGAGACCGGAACGCCACCGTCAGTCTTTGCCTGATATGTGTAGCTCAACATAACCCA
>Ga0114922_10006706_pt1 | contig 10551 bp, 9 predicted proteins | sample AartaG_FD_100975 | JGI IMG/M metagenome (GOLD analysis project Ga0114922, IMG submission 100975) | Deep subsurface microbial communities from Aarhus Bay to uncover new lineages of life (NeLLi) - Aarhus_00045 metaG | ecosystem: Environmental > Aquatic > Marine > Oceanic > Sediment | place: Aarhus...
ATCTTGGAGTATTCGAGCGCGGTCCGCATGAGATGGCTGTCGGCCACCGAATCCCCGTCATCGGTGAACCCGATCGCCCCCAGCTCGACCAGTTCACCCATCTCGGTGAGCTGCTTGCCCTCCCGATTCAGGGTGATGGCAGGGACCGGCCAGACCCGGAATCGGCTCTGGGCCGCTTTCTCCAGTACGAGCCGGACGGTGCCCGCATCGTCGATGGCGGGATGGGTGTTCGGCATGCAGGCCACGCCGACGAAGCCTCCCGCCATGGCTGCCTCGGCCCCGGTCTGGATGGTCTCCTTATGTTCCTGACCCGGTTCCCGAAAGTGGACATGCAGGTCGATGAGCCCTGGGCAGACCACCTTGCCAGCGGCGTCCACGACCCGGGAGAAACCCTCGGCGGCGCTCTTCGAGACCTTGCTGAGCGATGCGATCCTGCCGCCCTCGATGACGACATCGGTGACCTTGTCGATACCCTGTGAAGGATCGATGACCCGTCCGCCCTTAATCAGTATGCCAGCCACGGTATGACTCGCCCCGTCTTGAGGTTCAGTTGCTCTGGTTCTTCTGAGGAGCAAGCAGGAGCAGGCAGGCCATGCGGACGGCCACGCCGTTGGTCACCTGCCGCAGGATCACCGACTGCGGCCCATCGGCCACCTCGGTGTCGATCTCCACTCCCCGGTTCATCGGACCGGGGTGCATCACCACCAGGTCGGGCCTGGCCCGCTTCAAGCGTTCCCGGGTCAGGCCGAAGAGCCGGTTGTACTCACGCAGGCTGGGGAAGAGACCGCCCTCCTGCCGTTCCAGCTGGATCCGCATTACGTTGACCACGTTGGCATCCTTCAGCGCTTCGTCCAGGTCGTGGTAGACGTCGACACCGAAAGCCTCCACCCCGTAGGGGATCAGCGAGGGGGGGCCGCAGATGGCCACCGAGGCACCCACGGCCTTCAGTCCCCAGATGTCGCTCCGGATCACCCGGCTGTGGCGCATGTCCCCGACCATGACCACCCGCAGGTCCTTCCAGGGTTTCTTGGTGTGCTGCCGGATGGTCAGCATGTCGAGCAGGCCCTGGGTGGGGTGTTCGTGGGCCCCATCTCCCGCGTTCAGCACGATGGCATCCGTCACCTGGGTCATGTAGGCGGCGGCCCCGGCGTGCTTATGCCGGATCACGATCATGTCGACCTTCATCGACTCGATGTTGCGGATCGTGTCCTTGAGGGTCTCTCCCTTGGAGACACTCGACGTGATGGTGGAGAAGTTGATGATGTCCGCAGAGAGGCGTTTCTCCGCCAGTTCGAACGAGGTCCGGGTCCGGGTCGAGGGCTCGTAGAAGAAATTGAGCACCGTGACGCCGGTGAGGGTCGGCACACGCTTGATCGGGCGCTCCAGGACCTCGCGGAAAGACTCTGCGGTGTCCAGGAACAGATGGATGTCTTGCGCGGGCACGCCCTCGAGCCCGACCAGGTGCTTGATCGAGAGTTTCTTCGCGGTCACGCGTGGTCTCCGTGATCTGTCGGGTTCACTATGCGCTGTCTCACGCTACGTCCACGAGGTAGACGGTATCCTCGCCGTCCTCCTCCTTGACGTGGACGACCACTTCCTCCCCCTCGGCTGTTCTGACCTCCTGACCGGTGAAGTCGGCCCGGATGGGCAGCTGCCGGTGTCCCCGGTCGACGAGGACAGCCAGGCGGATCGCCAGGGGACGCCCATAGTCCATCAGACTGTCCAGGGCGGCCCGCACCGTCCGACCGGTGTAGAGCACATCGTCCACCAGGACGAGAGTGCGGCCGTCCACCTCGAAAGGGATGTCGCTGGGACGGACCTCCGGACGCTTGTCGCGGCTGCGGAAGTCGTCCCGGTACAGGGTCACGTCCAGGATCCCGACCGGCACCTCCTGGTCGGTGCTCCGGTTGATACAGCCGGCCAGTCGGTGGGCCAGATGGACCCCTCGGGTCTGCATCCCGATCAGAGCCAGATCGACGGCCCCTTCCGTGTTCTCGATGATCTCGTGCGCCATCCTCATGAGTGCCCGCTCCAGCTGGGCGGGGTTCATGACGGTCTTCTTCCGTTGGTCCCCGGACTTCCTGAGTCGTGCTGTCATCGCGACGGGTTCCCGGCGTTGAAGGGTACAAAAAAAGCCTCTCCGCCAGCGGCGTGAGGCTCGTGGGTCATCTTATCGTTCACCTCGGAAGAGCATCGTCTGCACTCTATGCTGGGGAGCCTCTACGGTCAAGCGCTCTTGGGGAGGGGGGGCGGATCAGTGGGCCGATCCGGGAGGCAGCTGTCCACCGGGGATGAGTCGGGCTCCGGTCTCGGCGAAGAGCATCCCGAGGAAGATGAGTCCCCCTCCCAGGTAGGCGGCGCCGGTCAGCAGCTCGCCGAGGAGCAGGAAGGCGAAGAGCGCCGCCAGCGGGGGTTCCAGGGTGAAGATAATGGCCGCCCGCGTGGCGCTGATGAAACGTTGCCAGTAGAGCTGGAGTGCCAGGGTGAACGCGGCCATCGTCCCCAGTACCAGCCAGCGCCAGACCAGGGCGCCGCTCCAGGTCACCTGCGGGACCTCCAGGAAGGGCAGTGCCAGGAGCGCGACGGCCAGCACTCCGATCGTCTGGGTGAGTACCAGCGCCTCCGGCTCATGGTCGACCGTGTATACCTCGACCAGCACGATGTAGAGGGCGAAGAAGAAGGCAGATCCGATGGTCATCAGGTCTCCGGTGTTCAGACCGTGACCGGACGGAGAAGTCATCAACCAGAGACCCAGCGTGCAGATCGCCACCCCGACCAGGGAGGTCAGACGGGGGATACGCCGTTCGATGGTCACCACCAGCAGAGGGACGATCACCACGTTCAGCCCGGTGATGAAGCCCGACATGCTGGCCGTAGTCAGGCCCAGACCCATCGTCTGGAAGATGAAACCGGCCCCCAGCACCGCGCCCAGCACCGTGCCCCGCCACAGGGTGCCACGGGAGAGGCTCTTCAGGCGGTTTCCGTACAAGATGAGCCAGATGATCCCGGCCAGGACGAAGCGGGCGATGACGAACAGGATGGGGGTGATGAAATCCAGGGCGCCTTTGACCAGAGCGAAGGAAGTCCCGCAGAGGGCGACAACCCCGATAAGGATGAGGTCGGCCTGGGTGCTGCGTCGCAAGGTGGCGGTCCTGTTCTCCGGCGGGTCCCGCTCAGCCTTTCCGGGACCGATGCATCCGTCGGCCCAGAAAGTCCTGGCGGGTCTCGCCGGTCGCCTCGAACCGGGAACGCAGGAGATTCTCGTAAGCGGGACTCATCTCGACGTGCCGCCGTCCCATCACGGTCCGGGCGGTGGCCACGGCGTTCTCGACCCGGTAGTCCTTGTAACCGCCGGGCTGCCCCCAGACGAAGTCCGGGATGGTGACCGGATGGAAACCGGCCCCGAAGAGGTTGCAGGACACGCCGGTGACCGTGCCGGTGTTCAGGATGGTCCCGATCGAGGTCTTGGTATGATCTCCCAGACAGCAGCCCAGGAACATGAGCCCGGTGGCGACCGGTTCACCGTCCACCGCGGTGGTCACCGTCCCATAGGTGTTCTTGAGGTCGCTGTTGCTGGTCCCGGCCCCCAGATTCACCCAGGAGGCGATCACCGCGTTGCCCAGATACCCTTCATGCTGCTTGTTGGCGTGGCCGAGCATCAGGACGTTGTGCAGTTCACCCCCGACCTTACAACGCTTCCCGATGCTGCAACCCTCATAGAGCGTGGTGTTGGCCCGCACCAGGGTCCCCTTGCCGATATAACAGGATCCCTGCAGATAGGCGCCGGGGAGCAGTGTGGCGCCGTCATCCACCACCACCGGCCCCTCCCGGGTATCCAGCGTGACGTTGGGACCGACGGTCACCCCGTCCCCCAGCCAAGCATCGCCATCCCCCATGAGATGGACCATCTCGAGCGGAGTGTGGGTCTCGAACAGGTTGAGGGTGCGGGCGTCCCGGAGGATCTCTTCGGGGCTGATGCGCAGCAGGTCGAACCAGGCCCGCAGCTGGGGCCAGTCGACCGGTGTGGTCTCGACAACCCGTTCGGCGATCCGGTCGGCCAGATCGGGATCGGCTGCATCCAGGGTCGCGCTCACCGCCAGGACGTTCCCGGTTTCGTCCGTCAGGGCTTGTCCCTCGGTCAACTCCAGCGCCATGTCGAGCCGTTCCTGGTTCCACATCACCCGGGCGTTCAGCCAGAGACTCTCCGCAGCTCCAGGGGGGTTCAGTGGCAGGTCGGGACGGTCCAGGATCCAGGCCTCGGCCACCCCCGGCCGGCAGGCCAGGGCTTCGACCAGACCGCCCAGTCGGAGGACGCTTTTCTCCCAGAGGGGGAGGATACCACAGCGCAGTTCATGGATGGACCGCAACGCGGTCAGAGGCAGGAATCGCCGCCAGAGGCGGTCTTCATAGAGGATGATGCGCATGGTCTTCCCAACCTACACCCGCGACCGCACAAGAAAAAGGAGCGAGGATCTCACCTCGCTCCTTTCTCCCCAAGGTCGCTGACGGACGATCAGTTGACGGTGTCCTTGAGCGACTTGCCGGCCTTGAACTTGGGCAGCTTACTGGCCGGGATCTGGATGGCCTTGCCGGTGCGGGGGTTCCGCCCCATGCGGGCCTTCCTCTTGGTCACGTAGAAGGTCCCGAACCCGACGAAGGTGACCTTCTTGCCCCGCTTCAGGGCACCGGAGATCTCCTTGAGCATGCTGTTCATGACGACTTCCGTCTTGCTCTTCGAGATCCCAGCCGCATCGGCAGCCTTCGCAACGATCTCCTTCTTGGTCATCCTGTTACCTCCTGAGGGTCAATAGGTCGACTTCGCCTGCCTCTGCTCGCTCGCCATCTTAGGCGGTGTTTATGGCGGCCGTCAATGTACCGTCGGCCGTGGACCCGCATTAGAACAAGGTCCTACGACGTTCGTACTTGATCTCCGGGATCTCCTTGATAGCGATCACGAACCAGTAACCTCGACCCGGTCCGGTCGGTACCAGCTGGAGTCGGGCTTCCCAGCAGTGCAGGTCCCGGAAGATCGTGAACTGCTGTCGCACCATCTCTCTGCGGGCGAAGTCGTACCTCGCGGACCAGGTGATGGTCCACTTCGGCAGGTTGAAGGTTATGGACCCGTCGACACTGTGCCGGTCGGTATCCACTCCCCTGCTCCACCCGTAGTCATGCGACAGGGAGAGATTCCAAAGACGCCCGGTACCGCGGGCTCCTCCGAGTACGCTCCGGATGAGCCGGCTCGTCTCGGCGGTAGGCACGCCGAAGGGTTGTTCTTCCTCCGGCTCACCGGTGGTCTCCTCTGCCGCCTGCTCCTCGGCGCCGGTCGCCTCCTCGCCCCTGCCGCCCCCCAGCCCCAGCCATCGTCCCAGCGTGGAAGAATCCAGGCGGAACGAGGATCGGTAGCTTGCCGACTGCGCGATCGGGGTCCAGCCGAGCTCGTCGGTACCCGGCGCGTAGAAGCTGTGAACCATGCTCAGCTGCAAAGACAGCAACTGGCTGGGATTCATAACCAGTGAACTATTGAGGTCTGACAGTTTGCGGGTGGGTGATTCGGCGTTATATCTGCCCGAAGTGTTGATCCGGGCGAGGTCGGTACGGCGTTCCTGCTCGCCTACCTGGCGCTTCATCTGGAAGAGCTGCCCCAGGCTGAAGGCCAAGGTGCGCTGTGGTCCGGGATTCTGACCGAACAGGCCCGGGACGGTCGGCAGGTCACGGAAGTCCGGAGCGTAGTTGAGGGAGAGGCTCGGCTCGAGCACGTGCCGGAACGAAGCGTCGATGCCGAGCGGCCGGTCGACCATCCCGTACAGCTTGGTGCTACCGCGCAACGAAAGGCTCCACAGGTTCCGGCGCTGGAAGCCATCCCGGGCGGAATCCCCGAAGAACCAGGCCTCCCGCAGGCTGATGTTGGGCTGGAGGTTGAGCCAGCCGACCTTTCCGGTATAGGTCATGGTCGCCCGCTGTTCGATCCCGGAATCGGTGATCGTGGTGTCGGGCGGAGCTGGGGTGGTGGGCGAGGGCTGAGGGGCGTCCTTGACCTCCCGCCCCTGCGAGATGACCTGCAGTCCGTAATCGACGTAGAGATTCTCGTACCAGCGCGGGATGGTCGGACCGCTCTCGGTCGGAGGAGCCAGCCCCAGACCGCGCAACCCGCCGGCCGCCGCCTGTCCGGCCCTGGTGGTGGTCCCGCTCCCGAAGACCGGACGCCGCGGGACTCGAAAGGTCAGGGAGGGGAACTGGGTCGCGGTCGTTCCCTGGTCCAGGTACTGGGTCCGGCTGAGGGTGGCCGACAAGTTGGCGCCGCTCTCGAAGCGTTTGGCGATATTGACGTGGCTGCGCAGGACCCGTTCCAGCCGCCGCTGCAGGTCGTCGGAGAGCTGGCGGTTGAAGCTGGAAGTTGACGAGAAGTTGCCCTGGGCCACGATCCTCAGGGTCGGGTCGAGTTCGTGCGTGTGGCTGAAACGGGTCTCCCAGCGACGCACGCCGGTCCGCCGGTCGTAGTTGTAGATCCCCTCGACGTTCCCCTGAAGCTTATAGCGCACCGCGTAGCGGGTTCGGTTGCGCAGCAGCAAACCGGCCTTCTCGGTCACATCGGCCGAGAAACGGGTGTCCAAATACGCGCTGGGGGCCCAGTAGTAACCGATGTCATTCAAGGTCACGCCGGTCAGTGAGTTGTTCGAGTACTTGGGCATCAGCAATCCCGACTGGCGTCCGGAACGGATCGATTTGACGATGAAGGGAAGGGCTGGGAAGACCTGGAGGTCGATGATCGGGATGGTGAAGAGCGGCGGAGGTATGGGGATCCCCAGCAGGTTGAACCGGATCCCTTTGGCGATCACCTTATCCTCGGGGACGATCTTCATCTGCTCGGCCGAGAAGTAGTAGTGCGGGTGCTCCGCGTCGCAGGTGGTGAAACTGGCGTCCCGCACGGTCAGGTAGTCGGGCTCACCAGTCAGGGCATTGATCCGCTCTCCATGGTAGAAGCCCTGCTCGAAGGCGGTATCCGCACCCCAGACGGATCCCTTCTCGGTGACCATGTCCCACATCATCCGGTCCCCCACCACCTGCTGGTCACCCTGCCGGAATACCGGACGGTGGAGCAGACGCATCTGTCCCTCGGCGGTGGTGTCGGGCAGCGGCAGTGCGGTGAGCTGTTCGGTACTGTGATCGTAGATGATAATGCCCGCGGTCAATTCCATGTTGCCGACCCTTACCCAGGCCACCTGGTCCACCGAGCCGCGGAACGTGGTGATCTCCCCGTCGGTCCGCAGGGTGGTGTAGTCGGCCTGCATGCTGTCGGCCGCTGTGCCCTGGCGCCTCTCCGGAGCGGCCTCCCCAGGGGTCTGCAGGGTGTCCTGAGAGGCCGGGGTGAGGGTGGTGTCGGGTCGGGCGGAGATCGGCGGGGGATCCTGTCGGGAAGTCTCCTCCCCCCTCGCCCGGGGGACAGGGAGCAGGGTCAGCAGGAGCACCAGGCCGAGCCCGGTCGCTCCTCTCGGGCGCAGGATCAGCCCCGTTCGGGCCATAAGGCGAGCGCCCCCGCGCCGACCATCCCGGCCTGGGTCCCCAGCCGGGCCGCGACCACCGGGACCGACCGGGCGGTGCTGGACATGGTACGGCCTTCGAGGGTGGAGCGGATGGCGTCGAAGAGTGGGGCTCCAGCCTGGGCGACCCCGCCGCCGAGGACGATGCATTCAGGATCGAGGAGGTTGATGAGGGTGATGAAGGCGATGCCCAGCCAGCGCCCCGTCTCGGCCAGCACCTGGCGCGAGAGTGCGTCGCCGGCGGCCGCGGCTTCACTGATGTGCTCCGGGGTCAGCCGGTCCTCCGGCAGCGCGGCCAGCGGACTCTCGATGTCCCCGTCGGCCAGCAGACGTCGTGCCGTCTCGACGATCCCGGCGGCCCCGGCATACCGTTCCAGGCAACCGACGTTGCCGCACGGGCAGGCCGGGCCGTCCGGATCGACCACGATATGCCCTATCTCAGCTGCGAAACCGGCCGCACCGGTATAGAGCCGACCGTCCAGGATCAAACCGCCCCCGATACCGGTTCCCAGCGCGACCATGGCGAAGTGACGATGTCCCTGGCCGGCCCCGAAGCAGGATTCCCCCAGGGCGGCGGCGTTGACGTCGTTGGCCAGGTGGATCGGTCCTGCGAGAGCTTCCGTCAGTCGGTCCCGCAGGGGGAGCCGATCCAGACCGGGCAGGTTGGGGGCCTTGTGGATGATCCCGGTGGCCGTCTCGAGACTCCCCGGTGCGCACACCCCCACCCCGGCCACTTCGAATCCGAGCGCCTCCGCCTGCTGCCGGGCACGGGTGGCCTCCCCGGAGATGGCGTTCAGCAGGAGACCGGCCTCGTCCACCCTCTCGAGACGATGTTGAGCGAATGCTTCGACGGTCCCATCCTCACCGACCAGCCCGCTCTTGATCGATGATCCGCCCACGTCGATCCCGATCCCCCAGCGTATCGGCTGTCGTCCCATGATGCTCATCCCTCGAGATCGCGGACCGTACCGGCCCCCTGCGTGGCTTCGGTCAGCCGGACCCTCAGTGTCTCCAAGTCCCGGGTGGGCAGCCCGGCGACCAGGCGGAAAGTGCCTTCGGCCACCGACTGTTCTCCGTACTCACTCTCGTAGGTCGCCAGCACCCGGTGGACCTCTCCGAGCCGGTCCAGGGGAGCGGAGACTTCGACCCGACAGCGGGGGACCCGCTCGACGATATCCGCCATTCCCACCGCCGCCGCCAGGGCGTCACGATACGCCCGGACCAGCCCACCCCGCCCCAGCTTGGTGCCACCGAACCATCGTACCACCACGCCGAGGACGTCCCACAGAGCTTCCGCCTGCAGGGCTCCCAGCATGGGAACGCCCGCCGTTCCCGAAGGTTCGCCGGCATCCGATGCAGCTTCCCCGGGTTCGGGTTCGGACCGCAGCCGCCAGGCCCAGCAGACATGGGTGGCGTCGTGGTGGGCTCGGCGATGCCCCTCGAGCAGCCGATCGACCTCGGCGCGGGATCGACAGGGCTCGAGGCTGGCCAGGAAACGACTCCCCCGGACCCGGGTCTCGGCGCGGGCGGGGCCGCGGCAAGTCCGGTAGGGAGCGGTCCGGTCCGCGGTCATCGCTCCAGGATCTTCCGGTAGTAGGCCTCGTACTGGTCGACGATGCGCTCCCGGCTGAACGAAGCGATCGCCCGCTGCCGGCCGGCGGCCCCGAACGCGGTGCGCTGGCTTGGGTCCTTCAACAGTCCGATGGTCCGGGCCGCCATGGCCTCGAAGTCCCCGACCGTCTCCAGATAACCGTCCACCTCGTGCCGGACGACCTCGAGCAGCCCCCCCACCCGGCTGGCCACCACCGGGGTCCCGCAGGAGAGCGCTTCCAACGCCACCAGCCCGAAGGTCTCCGAGGATGAGGGGAGCAGCAGCACATCCGACATGGCGATGAAGCAGGCCGGATTGCCGACCCGCCCGAAGGCATGCAGCCGATCGGCGAAGCCGTGGTCGCGGGCATAGTTGAATGCCCGGGCCAGTTCGGGCCCTTCGCCCAGCAGCATGAGCCGGGCGGGCGTCTCCTGCAGCACCCGCTGGAAGATGTGCATCAGGTCGGGGATGCGTTTGACCTCCCGGAAGTTGCTGATGTGGATGAGCAGCGGCTCCTTCTCGGAGAAACCCAGGTCCTTACGGCAGGGCCCCTCGGTCCGGGGAGTATAGGTGTCGACATCCACGAAGTTGTGGATGCGTTCGATGGGCAGGTCGAGGTTGAAGAGGTCGAGCGTCTCCTTGACCAGATAATCTGAGACTGCGGTGATGCCGTCGGAGACCTTGAGGCTGAAGCAGGTCACATCGAAATACGAGGGGTCCTTACCCACCAGGGTGATGTCGGTACCATGCAGGGTGGTCACGATCCTGAGCGGGCGGTTCGCCCCTCCATCCCGGTGGCTCAGCATCTGCTTGGCCAGGTAGGCACTCGTAGCATGTGGGATGGCATAGTGGACGTGCAGCAGGTCCAGGTTGAAAGCCCGGGCCACTTCGGCCTGCTTGACCGCGAGGGCCAGGGCGAAGGGGGTGTACTCGAAGAGGGGATAATCCAGCGGATCGACCTCGTGGACGAAGACCCGCTCCCGATATTCGCCCAGGCGGGCCGGGGTCTGGCTCGAGATGAAATGGACCTCCCAACCCCGCCGGGCAAGTTCCAGACCGAGTTCGGTGGCCAGGATGCCGCTGCCCCCCGCAGTGGGATGGCAGCTAATGCCGATTCTCATGGGGTTTTCTCCAGTCCGGGCAGGCTTGTAACGGCCACGGGGCCGTCCGCATAGAGCGGTTCGCCGTACTTCGCGTTGATACGGTAGCCCCAGTAAAGCGCTCGCGCGCGGATGGTATCCCAAAACGCCGCCGAGGATATGTGGGTGGGCGTGCCCGGATAATCGGGATTGAAAAACTGGGACTTGTGCGCCCGGAGGGCTTCCAGTTTGGCCTCGAAGTGTGCCGAGATGTCCACGACGACCGCAGGCGCTTCGAGATCTTCATCGTAGGGGTGGTAGAAGTACTGCAGCCCGACGC
>Ga0114922_10006707_pt1 | contig 10551 bp, 5 predicted proteins | sample AartaG_FD_100975 | JGI IMG/M metagenome (GOLD analysis project Ga0114922, IMG submission 100975) | Deep subsurface microbial communities from Aarhus Bay to uncover new lineages of life (NeLLi) - Aarhus_00045 metaG | ecosystem: Environmental > Aquatic > Marine > Oceanic > Sediment | place: Aarhus...
AAAACGGCTCAAACATCTTTTCTTTCCCGGCTCATAGTTTAATATTATCTGGAATTATACCCGTACCGCTACGTTCAGGCAAACTCTACCGTAATTTTCCAGTTTACATCGTAAAAAATTTGAGGTTTTATCATGCTTGACAGAAGAGACTTTATCAAGGCCGGAACCGCAGCGGCGATACTTGGCTCTCTGGAAGCAAGCAAAACCCGTGCGGATCTGCCGGTACACCTTTGGGAGGGTTATGATTTCGGGTCCGGCCCCCCTGTTCGCGACAGGCTAAATCAGGGGCCTTTTGGTGAAGATGAGGTCCAGGACTGGGCCACTATCGGCAGCACGAGCCCCTCTGAGAAACATATCAGGAACTACGGCCTCGGGCTTGTGGGCTATACCTGGGAGGAGGGCGGCCCTTCCCTGGCGGCCCGCCGGGGGGAGGAAACCCTCCAGCGCCACGTGGAGAAACTCGCCAGCCTCCCATTTGTGGACGTGCTCTACATCCGCTGCGACTGGCGCGACGTACAAGCCAGGCCCGGCAGGCTGGATCTCAGCCCGGTGTGGAAACTCACCTTTGAGGCGGCTGAAACTTACGGGCTGAGAGTCGGGTTCCGGGTGATGCTTTCCAACACGGTAGGCCAGCCGATGAGGCTCGCCATGCCCGAGTTTGTCCAGGAAAAAGTCCCGGTGGTCAGTATCGGTACACGGCGCGGCAGCGATTTCGCCTACCGCGAGCCGCGCTACGACCACCCCGAGTTCCTGAAAGCATTCCGCGAGTTGAACGAGCTGCTGGCTGCTGAGTTCGACAGCAATCCGCTGGTCGAGTTTATGGATCTGATAATGTACGGGTTCTGGGGCGAGGGCCACACCAGCGGAGCTAACAACCCGATACCGGATTACCCCACAGCGGAGAGAACTTTCGAGGAGATCACCAGGCTCCAACTGGAGACGTGGAAAAAAGTTCCACTGGCTGTCAATACCCAGCCTGACAGCAGCCGTGCAGGCAACCGGGTGGTTCTGGACATGACCGTGCGCGCCGGCGGCTGGCTTCGCTCGGACAGCATCATCCACGATGAGCCGATCCAGATCGAGCGCCTCGCCAACCGCCCGCCATGGCTGGCGGTGATCATGGAACAGGGCTGGCGGCGCGACTACGATATCGAAAAAATACCTGTGGATGAGGCCGGGGTGAATGCAAAGGAAAAATCGATGCTCAAGGTGCTCAACCTGGGTGCAAATTACTGGTCGCTCTGGACCGAGGCGGACAACCTGGCCCGCTACCACGAGCGCTACCCGAACGGATTTACTACTTTGCAGAGGCGTATGGGCTACCGGGTCAGGCCGGGCTGGATCTGGCAGCGCCAGGTCTATGAGCGCCCCCAGTTGATTATCGGATTTGCCAATGACGGCGTGGCGGGAGTGCCGGGAGTGCTGCGGGTGACACTCGAAAGCGAGGACGGCTCTTTCAAGACTTCCGGCTGCCTGGATGCAGGCCGCCCCTATGGAGGCGATGTGCGCCAGGCCGGGTTCCTCTTGCCGGAGAACATGTGGGGCGCCAGACTCAAATTAAGCGGTGAACTGGAGACAAACGGCGTAACCCGCCCTGTTGAATGGGCCTGCGCCCAGCCTCTCAACCAGGATAAATCTTTCCCGATCCAGCTCAAAGAAAAAGGCAAGCTGGTCTGGGGCGAACATTATTAAACATGGGTAAGGGTAAAATGATCTTAAACTTTTTTAAACAATCAGCCGGATTAGCGTTAACGGTTTTTCTGAGCCTTGCTCCGGGTTCGGCAAGCAGCGTTTTCGGCCAGGCTTTCGGTCAGCCGCGTCCCGCCCCTGCGCCGCAGTATCAGGTAATAACCGGCAATGAGAATTTCCCTGCCCCGGACTCCATGCTTTTTCACCACATGGATCGTATCGCGCAGGCGATGTTTCACACCAGGCGCCAGCGTGTGGCCCAAATCCAGAGCGATGACCAGTGGCGGGAACACCTCTCTTACACCCGGAAAAAATTCCTCGAGATGCTGGGGGAATTCCCGAGCCAGCGGCCCCGGATCAAGGCTAAATTTATCGCGCGCGTGGAGCGGCCGGATTATTTTATCGAGAAAGTCGTTTTCAACGCCCTCCCGGCCTACCCGATTACCGCCCTGGTCTATGTACCCCGCAGGCACGAGCCTCCGTTCCCGGCATTCCTGTGTCCTGTGGGGCATTCGCCCCAAGGCAAGTCGATTTCGCAGGGGCGCCGACTGTCGCTGGCCCGCAAGGGCTACCTGGTGATGGCGATAGACCCGATCGGCCTGGGCGAACGCAAGCCTCTGGTCGACCCGGTGACCAGCACCTCGCTGGTGGAAATGCGCGAACACTCCTATCTCGGGCACCAGACCCTGCTGGCTGGCACGAACCTTCAGATGTATTTCCTCTGGGAGGGAATGCGGGCGATAGACTATCTTTTCACCAGGGAGGATGTGGACACCTCCCGGATCGCCTGCGCCGGGATTTCCGGAGGCGGCAATGTCACTGCCTGGCTTTCAGCCCTGGATGAGCGGATAGAGGTCGCAATGCCGGTCTGCCATGTCACCTCCAACGAACGGCGCTGGGAATCGCTGGGCATGGCCGATGCCGAGCAGAACCTTTTTCCGTGTATCGCCGCAGGTGTGGAGTACGGTGATATTTTGCAGCTTAACGCTCCCCGGCCCCTGCTGATTGCCTGCTCCAGCCGGGATTTTTTCCCGATAGCGGGGGCTTACGAGGCTTTCCACGACGCCATGCGCTACTACCGCCACCTGAAATCCGCACATTGCCTGCGAATAAGCGAAGTTCCCGGAGGACATGCCTGGTCTCTGGAGCAGCGCCAGAACACTTATGCCTGGGTGAACCTCTGGCTCGGCAAGTCCGAGGAGGGCGTCCAGGAGGAGCCGTTCACCCCGGATAAATACCACGACCTGCTTGCCACCGAAACCGGCCTTCAGCATACAGCTTACGGAGAAAAGGACATTTTCGAGCTGAACCTCGAATACGCCCGTTCGGTCAAAACCGATATACAAGTGCCCTCAGGCCATGAGGAATCTCAATCCACTGCCAGAACTCTCCGCGAGCAGCTTAGTGAACTGACCGGGTTCCAGTGCGTATCAGGCGAGGTGCCCTGGAAAAGGATCGGAGTTGTCGAGCGTGAGGGCCTCCTGATCGAAAAACTCGTTTATTTCAGCGAACCGGACGTCTATATTCCGGCTTTGCTTTTCCGGCCTGCCAGACCCAGTGGAAAGCTGCCGGGGCTTGTTTACTGCCACCCGGAGGGCAAAGCAGCCGAGGCGCACAAAGGCAAAGTTGTACCTGAACTGGCAAAACGCGGGGTGGCTGTTCTGTGTATCGATCCGCGGGGTACAGGCGAAACCCGCACCTTCCGCCAGTACCGCGACAACGAGGAGGGCTACCACGCCCTTCTCTGGGGCTCGGAAACGAACATGAGCTACGATGCCCTGATGATCGGCAAGAGCCTGATCGGTATGCGGGCCCTGGATGTAATTCGCGCGGTGGACTATCTGGCCTCGCGCGAGGATATCGACAGCACCCGGATCGGCTGTTTCGCACAGGAGGAAATGGCTTTCTACTGTCTGGCCGCCGCCTGTTTCGACAACAGACTCGACCCGGTCATTCTTTCCCGGCTGCCGCTGTCCTACATGTCAATGGTGGAAAACCGCCAGTTTAACTGGCACATGAACGTGCTCCTGCCCGGGGTGCTGAAAAAAATGGACCTCAAGCACATGGCAGCGCTTATCGCACCGCGTGGACTGACTCTTTTGAATCCTGTGGACCAGATGCGCAGAAGAGTGCCCGCCGAACGGGCAGAGCGGGAATACTCCTGGACGATGGCCGCATACCGGGCCAGCGGCCGGGCCGAGGGTTTCTCGATCTGCGGCTATGACTCTCCTGAGCAGAAACTGGAAAAAATCTACTCCCGAATGGAGGCATCCAGTGGGAATTAAAAACAAATCACCAATCGGGAGAAAAATTGCGATAACGTTTTATGAAATATTTTTTCTTGCCTTCACATTTTCACTTTTCCCCCCCGAAAGCCTGAAAGCCCAGGGCACCGGCTCTAACCCGGACAGCGCTGCGCCCGCTCCGACAATCAAACTGCACTCAGGCGAGGTTCGGGCCGACAGGATGCTTGCCGAGTATTTCAAAACCTGGACAGGCAAGCTCGAAGAGACTCACAAAAAAGAACTGGCTTCTTTGAAATCCGCCTCAGACTGGCAGGCCAGGCGTGAGCGGGTGCGGGAATATCTCGAAAAAACGCTCGGCCCGCCGCCCAGGGGCGGAACTCTTGTCTCATCCCTGGTCACAGGCAGGGTCCAAGGCTCCGGCTACCGGATAGAAAAGCTCCTGCTGGAAAGCACCCCACACTTTTATATTACGGCCAATCTTTACATTCCGGACACACAGGTGCCGCCAGAGGGTTATCCGGCGGTGATTATGCATCCAGGGCCGTACGATAACGGCAAGGAAACCAGAAAGAATTCATTTCGCAACGAGTGCGCCTGTCTTGCATCCTCCGGCTTTGCAGTGCTCACTTATGACCCGATCGGCCAGGGGGAGCGCCAGCAGTACCACGACCCGGTTACAGGCGGCATTGACTGGCGCCCGCGGCCACCTGCCTGGAGTATCTACCAGTCTGAGAAGTTCGATCCGGAGATACAGGACGTACCGGGTACTGGTGTGCTCGAGCAGTCGATGATAGCCATGCTCGGTTTGCTCGTAAACCGCCCTTTCCTTCAAAAGTATATTTTTGACCTAGTTACGCTTGTCGACCACCTTAACTCGCGGAAAGATATAAATTCAGCTTCTATATTCCAGGTTGCCGGTGGAATGAATTCTAAAGAGATGGCATTATGTTGGGCTCTGGACAACCGAATCAAGGGCCTTCATCTCGGCATGTTCAGGCATTCATTTTTCCACAGGCTAAAGGCAACCAGGCCCCCAGGCCCGTCAACTGCTCTGCCTTCCTCGCTTGCCTCAGGAGTAGGAATCCGGGAGATCCTTTCTCTTGGCGCCCCGCGTACTTTATGGGTAATGGGAGCCCAGTCTGAAGAAATGGAGAGTCTGAAAAATCTTTACACCTTGATTGGAGCAGAGAAAAACATAAAAACCGAATGGATCATACCAGGCAAGGAGCCTGTCAAGCTCAAATGGTCTCTGGTGAATGATTGGCTATCCGAACAAACCGGGATCGAGCCAGGCATTCCCACTGCCCCGGCAGATTCTTTCCCTCCCGGCAGCCTCGAGGCAACCGAAACCGGCCAGGTAGCCACCTCGCTGGTGGCGCGTACCCTGCCGGAGATATACGCTGAAAAGATGGAAAAGCATGCAGCCGGATTGAGGGGCAAAGCGATCCAGGCTGCCAGGGATAAAATCACCACTATGAAAGGTAGGCTCGGCCTGGATAAAATCATCTCTCCGCCTGCTGCGGATATGCTGGAAACCAACAGGGAATGGGGATTAAAAGTTGAAAGAATAGTCCTTCATGTAGAGGAAGGAATCAGCCTGCCTGTTGATATATTCCTGCCTTCCACGCGAAAGGGAAAATATCCTGCGGTGATATACTTTGGTGATAACAGCCACGAGTATAACGTGGACTATCAGGGTTACAGCGAGGTCCTGACCCGGCAGGGTTACCTGGTGCTGATTCTCGCGCCCCGTGGCTGGGGCCAAACTGCGCCTTCAGCTAACGATTGGGACGCCGACCGCGAGTTTTTCGCCCATCTCCTCGGCTCACAGGCCCAGGCTGCTTACACCGCTATGGAACTGGGAACCTCGATGATTGAGCTGCGGATCAGGGATATTGCTGCAGCGGCTCGCTACCTGGCAAGCCGAAATGACGTGGATAGGACGAAAATCGCCTGCCGGGGTTACGGAGAACTGGCCACCCTGGCGCTTTACTCTGCCGCGTGTATCCCGGAAATCAGTACAGTGATCTACGAGCGCGGGCCGGTCTCATTCGCTGATATGGTATCCCAGGGGGTAACATTTTTCAGGCCGGAGGGTATCCTGCCAGGCGGGGCGCTTGATCTGGATATCAGCGCGGCAGCGGCTGCCCTGGCCCCACGCGGAATCTTTCTGCTGAACACTGTAGATGCCCGCAAGGTGCGTCTTTCGCAGGAGCGGGTAAAGGCTGCTTTTACCCTGGCGGTGGGTGAATACCGCTCTCAGGGCCGACCGGACGGCCTGAAAGTGGTGTTAGCCGACACTCCGGCCGAACGCCAAGAAGCTGTTCTCAACTGGCTGGAAAGTGAATTTTAAAATTGGGATACTATTATCATGTCCCGGAAATAATAAATCCCCCTGTCTCCCACGTAGGGACACGGCGCCGCCGTGTCCCTACGAAAGGGGGAGGGTTTTTGAATCCATTTTCGGGACACCACACTATATTATTCTGGGTAATTAGGAAAACTTTTATAAAAACAACAGGAGGATAAATGCGTTCCTTATGTCTCGCAATCTCAACTTTTATTCTTTTCTGCCTTGCAGGGTGCTCAGAATCCGGGGAAAAAGCGCAGCCTGCCGGGTCTGCTCCCGAAAAAGCCGGCGACAGCCTGATCACCGTGGCGGAGCTTAAAGCGATGCCCAAAATTGACGCCCACGTCCATCTCAGGGGGCTTGAAGAATCCGAGGAAGAATCGCTGCTGGCCAAGCTCAAAGAGCACAACATGCGCTGGAAAACGATCAGCACCCGGGGTATGAATAAGGATTTTCTGCTGGACCAGATCAGGATTGCCGAAAAGATGTATGCAAAGTACCCGGGTTGGATCGAGTGGGACACCTCTTTCAGCCTGGAAAACTGGGGCGCGCCGGACTGGAAAAGCCAGGCCATTGAGCTTATTCAGGACGGTTTCGACAAAGGCGCAGTAGGGGTTAAAGTCTGGAAAGAGATCGGCATGGTGCTCAAAGACCCGGACGGCAGTTTTGTGATGATCGACGATCCGCGGTTCGACCCGATTTTCGACTATATCGAAAGCCAGGGCAAGACGCTGGTGGCTCATATCGGCGAGCCGCGCAACTGCTGGCTTCCCCTGGAGGAGATGACTGTCAACAACGACCGGAAATATTTTGCCGAAAACCCGCAGTACCATTCCTACCTTCATCCGGAAATCCCTCATTACTGGAAGCATATCCAGGCGCGGGACAATGTGCTGGAAAAACACCCTAATATGAGATTGGTGGGCTGCCATCTGGGAAGCATCGAGTTCGATGTTGATGAGATGGCCAGGCGTTTCGACAAATACCCCAATTTCTCTGTGGACATGGCTGCCCGAATCTGCCACCTCCAGGTGCAGTACCGTCAAAAAGTGCGCAATTTCATTATCAAGTATCAGGATCGCCTGCTCTACGGCACAGACCTCGGGGCGGGCAGAGTCTATACCAAAACCGACATTGCTCAAACTCTCGAGCGGATAGAAGCAACTTACATGAACGATTACCGCTATTTTGCCACGGATGAAGAGATGGAGGTCTGGGAGGTGGACGGCAAGTTCCGCGGCCTGGCGCTGCCGAAAAATGTTCTTGAAAAGATTTTTTACAGCAACTTTTATAAATGGTATAAAAAAAATTAAGATTTACTGAAAAGCTCAGAGTGCGATCCTCCGGGAAGCTCGGGTAAGGTTATCTCAATTTTCAAGGAGTACGGACTCATGAAGGTTCTAAACTACCTATCCAAAGGTCTGTCGTTTAGTACTGCTGTAGTCCTCCTGTTGCTGGTTGGATGCGGCCAGGCTGTTCAAAAAGAACAGGCGCAAGAGTCTCAGGGTACACCCGGCTGGCAGGTTATCGGCCCTGGCGGGGGCGGCGGGATATTCCTGCCCACTATCAGCCCACATGAGCCGGATATTGTTCTCACCCACTGCGACATGACCGCAGCCTATATTACCTACGACTGCGGGGACAACTGGCGCATGTTCAACCTCTGGACAGTGCCGGAGGATTTCGAATTCGACCCCAATGACCCGAATACGATTTACGCAGCCAACCGCGGGTACCTTCACAGCGAAGACCGCGGCTCCGGGCTCAGCTGCCTTTTCCGCTCCGAGGACAGGGGCAGGCGCTGGCGTATAATCTATCCCAGGGTTGAAAGGGCCGGGCAAATAGGGGGAAAATTTCAGGCCCGGAACCTGTTGCCATCCGAGATAATCGAGGGCGCGTTTGACGGAAGCATTACCACCATCCGGGTCGACCCTGCCGACAGCCGTCATATATACCTCGGCCTTGCTCCCATGATAGCCTACATGGGCAGGAGCGGCCAGCCCTCGCTGAAATCCGCCATAGTTATCCACTCCACCGACCGGGGCGAAACCTGGAGCCTGCTGGCTGAGGTTCCCGGGTTCAACGTGCTGAGAATCTTCCCTGGCAGCCTGGACGGCCGCTCCGGTGAGGTCACTGCGTTTACCGAAAGCGCCTGCGTGCGAATCGAGGAAAGCACAGGCAAACTCACCAGACTTCCTCTGCCTGTTGAAAGGATATTAGCTGCTGAGGGCGGAACCGGGCCAAAGGGAACGATACTCTATGTGCTATCAGGCATGGAAATCTCCGGGGGCAGCCTGAGCGGAGGCATGTTCCGCAGCATCGACCGGGGCCAAAGCTGGGTTCAGATCAATAATGGCCTTCTCAAGGGTGTTCCCGAAGGGGAGGTTTCGCTGGCCCGATCTTTCGGGGTCTGCGAGAAGCAGCCTGATGTGGTCTACCTATCCACACGCAATGCCAGAGCTGCCCGCGAGATCGAGGGAGCCTGGATTTTCGGCATTTTCAAGACAGAAAATGCAGGCGAAAGCTGGAAACCGGTCTGGCTGGCCAATGGGGAGGGATACCTGACTGATAATCATAAAGGCTCATGGCTTGACCGCCAGTGGGGGCCCGGCTGGGGCGGCATCCCGATACACCTGGGGGTGGCTCCCACTGACCCTGATATCTGTTTCGGCACGGATGCGGGAAGGGCCTACCGCACAAGAGACGGCGGAAGGAACTGGGAGCAGGTCCACAGCCACAACCAGCCGGACGGCTCGGTCACAAGCAGCGGACTTGACGTGACCACCTGCTATGGGGTGCATTTCGATCCGTTCGACACCAATCATTTCTTTATCTCCTATACGGATATCGGCCTTTTCCACACCTTTGACAGCGGAAAAACATGGGTACACTCAGTGAAAGGTGCACCGAGACCCTGGACCAATACCTGCTACTGGCTGGAGTTCGACCCTGAGATCAAAGGCCGGGCATGGACAGTCTGGGGCAACGCCCACGACCTTCCCAGAGACAAGATGTTTTCACCCAGAGGATTCGGCGGCTCCCAGGGCGGGGTGGCGGTCACCGACGACGGCGGCCTTAACTGGCGCAAGAGCAACAACGGTATCCCTGAGAACTCGGTCTGCACAAACGTGCTGGTCGACCCTGACAGTCCGAAAGATTCCAGGACTCTTTATGCCACTGCTTTCGACCGGGGCGTCTATAAATCCGATGACGGCGGGGCAAGCTGGAAAGAGGCCAATAGCGGCCTGGGAGACAACCGCTTTGCCTGGCAGATCAGGCGTAATTCGGCAGGGAGGCTCGTCCTTCTGCTCACCCGCGGCCGCCGGATCGAGGGAACCCGGCGCGAGATGAAAATCACCACTGTGCCCGGTGAACTTTATATCAGCCACGACAGGGCCGCAAGCTGGCAACCGCTTCCTCTTCCGGAGGGTATAAACGCCCCGCACGATATTCAGATCGACCCGACAAACCCAAAGCTGATGTATCTTAGCTGCTGGGCGCAATCCGTGGACGGGCGTGACGTGAAAGGTGGCCTCTACCGCACAGAGGACGGGGGAAAGAGTTGGAAACTGGTATTCGACGAGGTCAGGCGAGTCAACTCAGCAGCAATAGATCCCTGTAACCAGAACACGATTTTTATCAACACTTTCCACAACGCCGCCTTTCGCAGCGACGACCGCGGCGAAACCTGGCGGAGGCTGGAGGGTTACCGGTTCAAATGGGGCCAGCGGGCAATACCTGATGTGAACAACCCCGGGATGCTCTTTCTCACAACCTACGGCGGAAGTGTGCATTACGGGCCTGCTGAGGGAGTGCCGGGGGCTTTCGAGGATATCGAGAACGTGCCTGAGTCATGGTGGTAGCATTATTTGAGACCTTTGAGAAATCCTGATAAAGATATGATTGTTCTCCGTTGCGAGGTTTAGTGAATCTCCCGACAGAGGATTCAATATTGAAAGCCTGACACACCCCTGTATCCCCTCTTGATAGAGGGGACTGCTCCCAGCAGCCCCACTGGTAGATTTGTACCAGACAGGAGTGGCGGGGTGTGAAAATCCCCTCTTGAGAGGGGTGCCCGCACCAGCGGGCGGGGTGTGTTATCCACCAGATTGTTGAAAAATTCATCCCTTCTTCTGTGATTTTTTCAAAGGTCTTTATTTGTTTATTTGTACAATTTGAAACTGGTCTCAGATTAACCTCAAAACATACCAAAAAAGGAAAAGCCCATGAAAAAGCCCATTTTCCCTTTATTGCTCTTTATTTTAT
>Ga0114922_10006708_pt1 | contig 10551 bp, 6 predicted proteins | sample AartaG_FD_100975 | JGI IMG/M metagenome (GOLD analysis project Ga0114922, IMG submission 100975) | Deep subsurface microbial communities from Aarhus Bay to uncover new lineages of life (NeLLi) - Aarhus_00045 metaG | ecosystem: Environmental > Aquatic > Marine > Oceanic > Sediment | place: Aarhus...
GCTTCTGTTGAGCCGTTGTCATCGACGAATTTGGAATCGATAACGAAGGACATTATTGCTGAACCTGACTCTGTGGTAACATTTGCAGCCGAGGTTAAAGGTCGCGTGCCGGAATTTGGAAAGTTGGTGCTGGTTGACCTCGAACCCGAGACCAAAGATAACAGCCGGCAAGCCGAACCCGAAGAGATGCTGGTACAACCGGGTTTTGATGAAGAAAAAACGCCGAAATTTGAGGCATCTAAATCTTTCTCACAAACAGGCCGGTTCAAATATCGATTTGAAACGGGCTCAACGTCCACAGATTGGCATAAGTTAAGCATTTGTCAGCCGCCCGGGATAGAGAGCATGATGGCCAACGTTGCACTGCCAAAAAGGCCGCCGAGAAGAAAGTGGGTCAGACCTTATACCGAGCAGATTGAGAGCAACACTCTGGAAGTAATTCAACGGAGCGATGTTACACTGAACGTGAAGACCACTGATAAGCTCAAAGAGGTTGTGGTAACAGGGTTGGACGGCAAGCAGCTCACTAAGCAATTAAACGGGGCGCAACAGTTCAGCTATAGTTTTACTGCTGGTACAAGTGGCTCTATAAAGTTTCATCTCGTTAACGAGCAGGGTCTGGCAAACAACGACGTACCCGATTTGGAGGTGAGAGTAAAAACCGATGAACCTCCGAAGTTCAAGCTGATTTCGCCGGACGGTGATTATCTGGCGACCGACGTTGCGAGCGTGCCGATTACGTTCGAGGTAACCGATGACTTCGGACTGGATTCTGCAAAGATGTGCCTGGAGATACCCGGCCAACAGCCCGCCGAAGTGATAATTCCCGTTGAAGAAGGAGCAAGGAGCCAGAAATTCACCAACACAATTGAATTGGAAAAGTACAGTTTGACTGTGGGTGATAGCATCCTGTTCTATGCCCAGGCGACGGATATCGACACCGGCTCAGCGCTGGCAAAACGAACTTCAAGGAGCGATGTCTATTTTATCGAGGTCAGGCCATATCGCCAGAATTGGCGCCCAAGGCCAGGAGGCGGCCCGTCACAGGGCGCAGGCTCACCCCCTGTGGAGCTCCTAAATATTCTCGAATATACACGAGCAATACTTAAGAAAACCTGGGTCATTGCCGGCAAATCAAATCTGAACGAGCAGGACAAGTCCAGACTGGAATTCATAAACAATGACGTTCTGTATTGTGCCGAGCAATTGGCACTTATCCGTGACGACTCAGAGTATGGATTTAACGACCTTCACAAAGCTGTTCTCAATACGGTCCTCGGATATTATCAACAGGCAAGCGGATATTTGGCTGAGCGTAATGCTACTTCAGCGATAGCACCTGAAAAGAACGCTTATCGCGTTTTGCGTAAGTTCATCCTCGAACTGGACCTGGAGTTGAATCCACCCGAGAGCGGCAAGGGTCAGCAAGCGCAAAAGCCCGACAGCGTTAAACTTCAGGAAATGCTGGAATTTTCGCAAGATGAGAAAGAGCGCATCGCGGCTGAGTTGAAAAAATTACAGCGAAAGTTAAAGAAGCTGACCCGGGAGCAGAAGACTTTGAAAACGACTTTTGAGAACTTTCTCGAACAGCAGACCAAAGAGAAAAAGTCTGCAGAAAAAACAGCGGATGGCAAGTCATCATCAAGTACCGCTGCCGAAAAACAGGGTCAGGACAAAGCAAACGCCAAGCAGCAAAGCAAAGACCGTGCCGATGAAAAAGGCGAAAGTACTTCAGGCGGTCCCGGTGCCGACGGCAAGCAGGATTCTGCTGAGAACCAGAGTGCCTCAAAAAGTAAAAGTGCTGGAAAAGGCAAAAGTGCTTCGGGTAGTCCCGGCGACGACGACAAGCAAAATGCTGCTGGAAGCCAAAGCGGTTCTAAAGGCCAAAGTTCCGGAAAAGGCAAAAGTGCTTCGGATGGTCAGGGTCCCGGCGGTGGAAAAAGTGCTGCCGAAGCCCGAGGGGATGCACAAGGTCAGGGTAGCGGCCAACGCAGCACCGCTAATGTCGAAGCCAGGCTAAGAATGCTCCAGGCCAAACAGCGAGCACTGCAGGAGCAGGTTTCGCAGTTGAAGCGGGACTTGCAGCAGTTGCCGGAAATCTCAGAAAGCAGTCAAAATAAAGGGCGAGCTGAAGCACAAAAGCACCTGGACGAGGCTGTTGCTAAAATGGATGACTTTCAAAACAGGCTGACCGAGGCACGCTACCAGACGGATATAGACCGGAGAAAATCGAATGAGGCTGTCGAACTGATGGAGTCAGCCAAGCGTGAGCTGGACCTTGCTAAAGAGGCACTTGACGATGAGCTTACACTCAGCGACGAACAAAGAATCGCGCAAAAGGCTCAGGAAATGGCTGAGCAGCTCGCTGAGGATGCAGATGCTCTCGATGAGTCTGTTACACCCATAGAGCGTGAAGAAATGTTAGCCCGGCTCGAAGCGGCAAAGCGTCTGCTTGAGAGGATGCCGGAACCCCAGTGGGCCACCATAGACAAAGGCAAGGGCTCCTCATCGGGAGCAGCTCACGTTTTTACCAGAAACCCGAATCTGGCCCCCGCAGAAGCAGCAAGACAAATGGCTCGACAATTCTGGTCTATTGCTATAAATGCTAAAAAATACCGGCAGCAGTTGATTGAGGACGAACCGTCTGATGTGAAGTTTTATGGACAGGAAAATGAGTTTTTTGAAAACGCAGCTAAATTCGAACAAAAACCGGTGAAAAAATGATATTCGTAAACTATCCGGGACATCTTATTGCTGGCTTGCTTTTGATAATCTTTGCTGTGCTGGTTATTTTTGCCTTCCGTTCAGGCGAACTTCAAAAAGCAAAACTAAAGCCGTACAGACTGCCGCTGATTCTGCTGCAATATATTTCGATTTTAATATTGTTGTTGATATTGTGGAATCCGTCACAACCTAAGGCCAGCGAGACAGTCTCGAAGAATTCGGTGCTGGCGTTATTTGATACCAGCGAAAGTATGTCGGTCGTTGAAGATAAGCAAATAACTCGGCTGGATAAAGCGATTAATATATTTGAAGAAAAATTTAATCCTTTAGATCCGGATGGACCCGACTATAAAATTTTCGGATTTGACCGCCGCTCCTACCAAAGCGGGGCCTCGGATTTTCTGCGACGCTGGGGCTCCCAGACGAATATGCACAGCATCCTTACAATGCTGCGCAAATATGACATCGCCGATAAAGCTGATTTCACAGAAAATGCTCAGACTGAAACCCTCCAGACATCGGACGGCATTACCGAAAATCAGACAGCCGGAAAAAACAAGGTTACAGGAGCTGTTATTTTCACGGACGGTCAGGCCGACGACAAGAATATTAATTCATATTTACCCATTAGAGGCGAGGATTTCCAGGTTCTCCTTATCGGTGTCGGTTCCCGGAAGCCACAATCTGACATAGCAATAAAATCAATAAGTGCACCGTCACGAATAGCGATTGATACGGCCTGTAAGGTACAGGTTGTTGTCACTGTTAAGAATTTGCAAAATCAGCCTGTAACAATCGAACTGCTCAAAGACGATTATGTGATAGATTCGAGACAGCTCCCCACCGACACGTTTGCGCAAAAGAACCGAAGACGCTCTTCTTCGTCTTTGGGTACCAAAGATGTAACGATAGACTTCGCGGTCGGCGCAGAAAGGCTGGGCAGCTACACTCTTTCGGCTCGGGCAAAAGCCGTCGAACAGGAAGTAAATCTGGCAAACAACATTCGCAGCACGATGGTAGAGGTTGTTGAAGAAACCGGACTCAAAGTTCTTTTCTACTCACAGCAGGCAAATTTCAATGTCGGCAAAATTCGGCAGGCTTTGGCCAGAGACACTAAGATTCGATTGGATTTAGCATTGGATGTCATCAAAACGCCCGCATTATCTGAAGACGCATACAAAAGGTCTGGCTATGTCAAACTGCCCGACAACCGGGACGGATTTTATAAGTACGACATTATAATTCTTGGTTCATGCAACCTGGACAGCTTGACCGGGACGCAGCTCGACAGTCTGTATAGTTTCGTGGTTGATAGAGGTGGCGGACTTATCCTGCTTCCGGGCAAAGCCGAATTCGGCCCTGCCGCCTGGAGGAACAAAAAGGCAAAAGCCCTTATTCCTGTAATCCTTGACCCCGACGAACCGGCAATTCAGCAGCATGGTCAGGGAAAAATAGAGCTCACACTTGAGGGAATCGACAGCAAAGTTATCAGCCCTGCACAGTTGAAAGACTACGATGAGCCGGCTTGGGCTTATTACCAAATCATTAACACCAAGCCCGCCGCCACCACGCTGGCCCTTGTAGAAGACACACCGATAATTTCCGTTCATCGGGTCGGCCGCGGCAGGGTTTGTTTGCTTAACGCCTCGAAGCTCTTTCTCTGGTACCGCGAAGATCTCCAGGGTGGACTACTCTATAAAATTATGGCCGGATTGACCGCCTATGTGGGAAGGATAACAAATCTTGAAGCGGGTGTCAGATTATTTGCGCAACGCCCGACCAACCAGACAAATAAAGTAAAGTTTAGTGCCTACGTTTGCGACAAGTCGTTTGTACCAGTTACCGGTGCTAACGTGCTGCTTAGCATTGCAGAGGATGTTTCGACTATGAACGAGATGGGAGGCGGATATTATGTCGCAGAAATTGAGGATGCTAAAGACCAGGCAATTGTAGCAACGGCCCAGGCCGAAGTTAATGGTATCTTCCTCGGCGAAAAAACCATTGCTGTGAATCTGCCTCCGGCTCAAACCGAAATGGCTAATGTCGAGTTCAACGAAAATTTCCTCAAGGCGCTTGCAAAAAGGCTCAATGCCAGGTATCTCTACGCCGGCGATATTGATAAAAACGTTACGCAGATATTTGAGGCCCAAACGCGCACATACAGTTCACGCAGGATGACAAGTATCTGGCCCAGTTGGCTCCTGCTTTTGGTCCTGTGTACGCTTCTTGGTGTCAACTGGTTTCTCAGGCGAGCGATTGGCCTTGTTTAAAAGGTGCAGCGACTAATATGAAAAGGACAATAATTGTAATCCTCTTAATAATTGCAAGCGGCTCTGCAGTTGCCGGGACACCCAAGGGTGCCTCAGCCGCCGCCGTTGAACACAGCCCTAAACCGACAGAGACTAAAAACACCTATGCGATGATTATCGGCGGAATAAATAAAGACCCGAAAGAGCGCCTCGCTAAGGACAAAGTTGTGCTCAACCTTCGCAGATTTTTCCTTAATAATGCCAAGCTCAAACCTGCTCGGCTAAGCGTTTTGGTCGCTGATAACTCATCTCTCGGCAAAGGCTTGAATGTATCGAATGCCGAAAATTTAAAAGAGACGATAAAAACCCTCGCAGCCGCCGTTCAGCCTGCGGACAGATTCATATTTTACTATGTAGGCCAGGCAAATATCGTAGCCGGCAAGCTGCGTCTTAATCTGCCGGGCGAGGATATTACGCACGAGCAGTTGGCCGAGTGGATAAACCGGATTAGGGCCTCTTCAATGTTGCTCGTGCTGGACTGCCCGGGTGCAGGACTGGCCGTTAAAGCTATGACCGGACAAGGCCGAATTATCATCGGTGCCTGCACAGCCGAACAGCACTACAGCACACGATTCAGCGAGTATTTCGTCCCCTCGCTGGTTGATAGCAAAAGCGATACCGACAGCAACGGAAAAATATCGCTATTGGAAGCGTTTACTTTTGCTTCGAAGCAACTGGATGATTGGTACTTCCGGCAGCTATTTCTCAAAACCGAGACACCGCTATTGGAAGATAATGCAGATGGATTCCCGAGCCGGCAGCCCTGGAGATATAAACTTGACAGGATTGACGGTCTGATAGCCTCAGAGTTTTTTCTTGTAGGAAGATAAAAAGATAATGATGGAAGATTTAAGTGAAAAGCAAATAAACCGACGCACCTTTATTAAAACAGCGTCAAGAGCAGTTGGAAGCCTGGTATTTGTAACTGGTCATCTATGTGCTGTTGCCAGGCAAATAGACCCGGCAAAACAAATAGATGACCTTGAGATGTATGATTTTTTGATGCCAAGAGTTAAATTTACACCTTATAAGCAACAAGGCCAGCGAAGACTTAGTGGGGACATGTGGAACAATAGACCTGGCGGAGATGCAAATCTGTTAAGGGAGCTGAGTTCCGTAATCCGCTGCAAAGTCAAAACCATAAGAAAAGCGTTTGATTGGCAACCACAATATGCAATGCAAGGTCAGCTAAATGCTGTAGTCACCTTTGATAAGTTGGAGCAAATTAAAAAATATCCCTTTCTTTTCATGACGGGAGAAAACTACTTCCGGTTTAACCAGAACCAGAAAGACAATCTGAAAGAGTACATTTTACGTGGCGGTTTTTTACTAATGGATGATTGCGTTGTACTTCGTGGAGGCGACTTTTTCTATCAAAGTGCATATCAACTGCTGGAGGAAACATTCGGAAAAAGATCGATAAAACGCATTCCGCACGAACATGAAATATTTCACAATATATACGACCTTGGCGATACAGGTTTGCCATATATGCAGCGCCAGAATCGCATATTTTTGCCCGGTATGAAAAGTCCTCAGCAGATGGGTTTGCCGTATATGCACGGCCAGAATCACGGCGCCAGGGGAGTTTTTATTGGTGAACGCCTTGCTGTTTTTCTCGCTTCCACCGATATTCACTGTGGCTGGTGTGACAGTCACGGCTTTGAATTCGGCAGGCAAAATTACGAAAAAGCCATTCAAATGGGGATTAATATTATTATGTATGCTATTTCGCACTGATCTGGTTTCAGACTGATATTTCTGAGATTCTGAATATCTTGTTCTCATGTTCAAACACATCATCTGCTATTAGGACCCGGAAATATATTCGATAAAAAGTGTATAGAACAACTGTAGAAAGCATAATCCAATTATATGGTGACATGTGCGCTTGTCAAGCGGACATCGGACCACCGCAAACGGTTGTTTTCCTGACACAACATTCATCATTCACCATCAACTCTGTTGATCGTGAAGGCCACAGGTGTATCAGAACCTTTCGGGCCAGTCCCACCAGTCTGCCAGAGTGGTGCACGTACGCGAAGTCGCCTTCTGGGGGCTCTTTTTGACAAAATATAGGAGGGTGCACCAGATTGACGTATCTTGATGAGAAAAACGGGCCAAATTGACGGATAAAGTGATTGACATCGGATGCAGAACCCTGTATTATAGGATTTAAAGTGTGCAGGAGCACCATCTTATTATGAAGTCAAATGGAAAATCTCAGTTGTTTTTTCTTGTGTTCAAGGCGACAGATGCGTTGCCTTACACCCATAATAAGAAAGCAAATTCCTATCAATTCTATTATCAACCAAGGAGACAAACATGACTCAATCCGTCAACAAGTCCAACGTCAACCGTCGAGAGTTTCTCAAACAAAGTGGTGCACTGGCCGCAGGTGCTGCGGTGCTCGGGAGCATCTCGCCCGTCGCCTTCGCCCGCGACGACAACACGATTCGCCTGGCCCTGATCGGCTGCGGCGGTCGCGGTGCCGGGGCCGTTGGCGATGCTCTGGGTGTTCCTAACGCAGGGCCCATAAAACTGTATGCGATGGCCGATCTCTACGAAAACCCAATGGAATCACGACTCAAAGCACTAAAGAAAAGGTTTCCGGACAAGGTGGACGTCAGCGCAGGACGCAAGTTCATCGGTTTCGATGCCTACAAAAAGGCCGTCGACATTCTCAGGCCCGGTGATATCGCCCTGTGCACAACGCGAGCCTACATCCGCCCGGTACACGTGGAGTACGCTATCAAGAAGGGTATCAACGTTTTTTTCGAGAAGCCGTTCGCTTCCGACCCGGGTGGTCTGCATCGACTGCTTCGGGCCGGAGATATGGCCGAAAAGAAAAATGTCAAGGTCTCCGCTGGACTGCAGTGCCGTCATTCCCCGGCACGCAAGGCGCTGATTGACAATATCCGCAACGGTGAAATGGGCGAGATACCGCTGATCCGCGCCAACCGACTGGGAGGCGGCGGATGGCTTAGGAGTCAGGGCGAAAAGTCCAACGAGATGATGAGCCAACTGCAATTCGGAAGGATACATTTGTTCTGGATAGGCTCCGGGCACATGGTCGATTACCTCATCCACCAGATAGATGAGTGTTGCTGGATCAAAGGGGCCTGGCCGGTCTCCGTCGTCGGAATGGGAGGCAGGGTGCCCAACAGCACGGACCACGGGCAGAACATCGATGTCTACTCGATGGAGTACACGTTCGCTGACGGCGCCAAGGCCTTCTGTGGTTTTCGACGAATTGCCAGGACACGCAGCGAGTTCGCTACTTTCATTCACGGAACAAAGTGCGCCGCGCAATTTTCCGGCATGACCCACGCCCCCACCGTCCACATGTTCAAGGACCAGCGGATCGGACAGGACAATATCATATGGACACCCAAGAAGGACCGCTACAGTCCGTGGCAATACGAGTGGAACGACTTCATCGACAGCATCCGCAACGATCGGCGGCATAATGAAGTCCAGCGTGCCATCTACTCGGACCTCACAACGCTCATGGGACGCGCTGCCTGTCATACCGGGCAGACGGTTACCTGGGACCAGATGATGAAGTCCAGATTCCAATTCTGTGACTACCTCGACGACCTGAGCTACGATAGCCCGGCCCCCGTCAAAGCCGATGAGAACGGCCAGTTTCCCGTCCCTGTTCCGGGGCAGTGGAAAGAGATTTGACGGAGCTTCGGGCGATTGAGAAAAATCGTTTGGGCTCCGAAAGCTGAAATTTCAACTTCTGCCCAAACGATTTTTCCCTCCAGATAATTCCCCTCTTGGGTATGTCGTGGTGATTGAGGGCCCAAGTCCCTAAACTTGTTTTGACAGCGATTCCATACGGTGGTAACTTATTTTATGTTACAATTCGTAACGCAAAATACGGAATAATATTAAAAACAAATATAGCTATCTTAAAAAAAGCCATGCCGGCATAATGAATTGCATTGAACGTTTCTACTGGAATCTTGAACCACTTGCTATGCATACGATAAACCCAATCATGAGCAAATACTAAGAATAAAAACCACCATAGCAACATTCCCATATTAATTACAGCGCACCATCCTAATACTCCACGCAATATATCAACTGTCATTTGAAACCTCCTTTTTTTGTTAATATTTCATTATTTATTTTCTCTAACTATGTATATATGTCTTCCATATAAAACTCCTTACCTCTACGAGTCTCAGTATAACACCCCTTTGCCCAAAGTCCATAAGTAATCCCTTGGAAACAACTTACTAATTCCGGGAACACCATACTTAATTCCAGCCGTCCTCTGCATCCCAAAGCTCCCCAGTAATTCAGCCCACACCGAGTTTACCCTCGATGTTAGCTCACTTGCTTTTCTGTCGGGGGCTGTCCTCTATCAAAACCTGTCATTATCAAGCACAACTCATCGAAAAATGTACCGTACCCCTTCAATTCTCTCAATGGAGGGCCAGACATGCTTCTTAACGGACCCGCATTCATGGCTGTCCCTGGTTTTCCCCTCCAAACAAGGATTCCTTGAGGACGGTGCTTTCCGGCAGAGCAAACTTGAAGTCGTTCTTGTTCAATTCAGGGGATGAGACGTTTGCGTGAAGTTCCGTGGAAGAACCTTTCATCTTCATGGTCTTGAACATCGTTCTTGATCTCTCCATCATTTCCCTCATGTTCTTCTTGCTCTCTTCTGTCACTTCTTGTCCCATGCCTTTGATGGCTTCCTCGACTTGTTCATCAGTCTGTTTGGGTATCGCTAGGCCTCCTTCAGGAGGTTCAAGAGACCGATAATACTTCTTGATCAAATAGCTTGTCTTTGAGACCCAAAAGGCCTCCTTTTTCGAAATTGATGACGATCCACTTATGACATAACAGTCTTCTTCTCCGACTTTCTCTGTCATTTCTATCCGGGGGTCTTTTAGCCTGGAAAACGGAGCAGGCTGCTCCTTGAATACTGATAAGAAGAGTGACGGTATGGTAAAGGCTGCGCCGCCGGAAATCCCTGTTGCACTGGCCAATGCAAGTTCGTCACTGCCCATCTTGGAATATGCATTCATCCCTCCCATGTAGAGATATGGTTGAGCGCCATCACTCCATACTGCTCCGGACTGAGACATGCCCGGCATCGTCATTCTCTTTTGAGTCCAGGAAATGAGGTAAAGATTAGGTTTCTTCAGAATTATCGAGAACGAAGTTTCTGCGTTCACCTTCATTCCACCGGTATCAATGTCTGAAGTGATGGTTCCTTGTGCTTTGTAAGTATCCATCGACTTATACGCAGTCTTAACCTTTTCTAATATCTTGTCTGGAGTAATGTCCTCCGCACAGCCATGCGCGATTAGCATCATTAGGATGGCAAAAGCAAAGAGTTTTTTCCTTGTCACGATTCTCTCCTTTCTCAATTTTTAAAAGGCGTCTGCGAAATACGTAACTTTATGTTAAATAATGATTTGCAATCATTATTTTCTTGCAATCTCCTCCGTTTCGGCTATTATGTAAGTAACAAACAAAAAAGGACTTACGGCCA
>Ga0114922_10006709_pt1 | contig 10551 bp, 8 predicted proteins | sample AartaG_FD_100975 | JGI IMG/M metagenome (GOLD analysis project Ga0114922, IMG submission 100975) | Deep subsurface microbial communities from Aarhus Bay to uncover new lineages of life (NeLLi) - Aarhus_00045 metaG | ecosystem: Environmental > Aquatic > Marine > Oceanic > Sediment | place: Aarhus...
CGGGACTAAAGGCAAGGGCTCTACAGCAGCGATAATAACCTCTATTTTAACGGCAAATGGGTTGAAGGTTGGCTTATACACTTCTCCTCATCTGATTGACCCCCGAGAAAGAATAAGAATAGGGAGAAAGCTCGTTAGTCAAGAGGAGTTCGTCTATTTTCTCTCTCAGATGAGGTTCCAATTAGAAAATTCTTCAGAACAGACATCCTTTACTTTCTTTGAAATCTATACAGCACTGGCCTTCCTCTATTTCTCCCACCAAAGAATAGACATAGCTGTCCTGGAGACAGGGATGGGAGGAAGACTGGATGCTACAAATGTGGTTTATCCATTGCTCGCTGTTATTACCCAGATAAGCTTTGACCATACCAGAGAATTAGGAAAAGATTTAGCCTCTATAGCCAGAGAGAAAAGCGGCATTATCAAAGAAGGGGTGACTGTCCTCACCTCTCCTCAGGATAGGGCTGCTATGAAAGTGCTGGAACAAGCAGCAAGAGAGAAAAAAACAGAGTTATACAAAGTGGGTGAAGATATCCAATTCAAAAGAAGAGGTTCCACCTCTCAAACCCAAACCTTTTATCTAGAAACTACAAAACGAACATATCCACATTTAGTGCTTCCTCTGGCTGGCACACATCAACTGATAAATGCAGCTACTGCAGTAGGAGCTATAGACCTTATCGAAGATAGGGGAATTTTCACTTCCTCAGAAGCTGTCAGGAAAGGGTTGAAAGAGGTAAAATGGCCAGGGAGGATAGAGACCCTTTCTACTGAACCATTCTTTATCGTTGATTGCGCTCATAACGGAGCCTCAGCTCAGGCATTAGCAAATTATCTTAAAGAGAAATTCCCCAGAAAGAAAATCATTCTTATTCTGGGTATTCTAAAAAATAAAGATATAGAGAGTATAGCCAGAATTCTTTGTCCCTTAGCAGATAAAATCATCCTTACCCGAGTGGACAGTCCCAGAGCATTACCACCTGAGGAGATAGAGAAAGCAATAGTGAAGTTTTGTGGAAAAAAAGAGATATTAATTGAAAAGAAAATTGAAAATGCTATTCTTTGTGCTCAAGATTTGGCTTGTTACGACGATTTAATCTGCACCACTGGCTCAGTCTATTTAGCCGGAGAGATATTAAAGTATCATCGCAGAAAGGAGAAAGTCTGTGCCTAAGGGAATAGCTGCATCTCCAGGAATTACCATAGGAAAAGTGTATATTCTGGAAAAGGAGAATTTCTGTATTCTTGAATATAAGATTAAAAAAGAAGAAGTTGAAAAAGAAATAGAAAGATTCAAAGTGGCAGTAAAAGAGGCAAAAGAACAACTACAAGAAATTGAAAAAAAAGCAAGGGAAAAAATTGGCATCAAGGAATCTTATATTTTCCGAGCTCATCTTTCTATCCTGGAAGACCCTCTTCTTATAAAAGGCACCTTGAACAGGATAAAGAGACAAAAGCTAAATGCAGAAGCTTCTCTCAGGAATACTCTCAGAGATTTTCCTACAAGATTTGCCTCAGCACAAACAGGACTCATTAAGGAAAGATTCCGAGATGTCGAGGATATAGGAGAACGCATCCTGGCTAATTTAGTAAATAGACCTACCTTTACCCTTTCCCATCTTGAGGAAAATATAATAATAGTAGCCCATGACCTGGCTCCTTCTGATACTGTATCCATGCAAAAAGAGAAAATATTAGGTTTCGCCACAGATATAGGAGGAAGGACATCTCACACTGCTATTATAGCCCGTTCTCTGGAAATCCCTGCCGTAGTGGGTCTAAGAAACATAACTAAAAGAACTAAACCTGGCTCCACCGTAATTTTAGATGGAAATACAGGCAGAGTAATAATTAATCCTACTGCCAAACAAATAGAAAGATATCGAGAAGAGCAGAAGAAGTTTTTCTCTTACAAAAAGAGATTGGAGACTGCAAGAGATTTGCCAGCTCAAACTATGGATGGCCGGGAAGTTGAATTAGCCGTTAATATCGCTGGTCCAGAAGAGATAGATGTGGCTCTTGAAAATGGAGCAGAGGGAGTAGGACTGTACAGAACCGAATATCTCTATATGAACAGAACGACCCTGCCCACTGAAGAAGAACAACTGAAAGCTTATAAAGTAGTGGCTCAAAAGGCAAATCCTTACACCGTAATTATCCGCACATTGGACCTGGGGGGAGATAAATTTATCTCTCATTTTCCCGTGCCCCAGGAGATAAATCCTTTTATGGGTTGGCGGGCAATAAGATTATGTTTAGAAAAAGTAGACATTTTTAAAGTCCAATTGAGAGCTATACTGAGAGCAAGTCATTTTGGAAAAGTGAAAGTTATGTATCCTATGATTTCCGGGGTAGAGGAAGTCCGGAAAGCTAATAAAATCCTGCTTGAGGTTAAGAAAGAACTAAAAGAAAAGAAGATACCCTTTGCTGAAGATATAGATGTAGGAGCTATGATAGAAATTCCCTCCGCGGCTATAACGGCTGACCTTATAGCCAAGGAGGTAGATTTTTTCAGTGTGGGGACCAACGACCTCATTCAATACACGTTGGCTGTAGACCGAGTAAATGAAAAGGTAGCCTATCTCTACCAACCCACCCATCCTACCATCCTCAGATTGATTGACAACATCGTAAAACTTGCCCATCGTCAAAATATCTGGGTAGGGGCATGTGGAGAAATGTCTAGCGACCCTCTTTTTGTCCTGATTCTGCTGGGATTAGGGGTAGATGAGTTCAGTGTATCTCCCAGTTCTCTTTTGGAGATAAAAAAGGTAATCAGAGGAATAAGATGGGATGAAACAGAGGAGATAGTCTCAAAACTCCTCAAGTTAAGCACATCTTCTCAAACCAGACACTTTGCCCAAAGAAGGCTGTCTAAGAAAATAAAAACAATCCTGGAAGAAGAATAAAGGAGACAGAAATTGCTCGATAATCCAAAAGAAATAGAAAAAATAGACCAGGGTAATATGAGGAAACTCCTGCTCGAGTTTCCTTCTCAATGTGAAAAAGCCATTCAATTAGCAGAAAAATTTACCACACCAGAAGAACTTTTCCAAAAAAGTGACAAGATTGTAGTTTGTGGCCTGGGAGGGTCAGCCATAGGAGGGGATATACTAAAAACTCTTCTTAAGCAGAGTTTAGAAATACCCATTTTGGTGAATCGCAATTACGCCTTACCAGCAGCGGTGAACAAAAAGACTCTGACTTTCGTAATTAGTTACTCCGGGAATACAGAAGAAACTCTCACTGCTTACAAGGAGGCTATGGGAAGAAAATCTCGCCTTATCTCTATCTGTAGTGGGGGAAAGGTGAAGGAGCTAAGTGAAAAAGACAAAGTTCCCTGTCTTCTAGTCCCTCCCGGAATGCCTCCTCGCACTACTATAGGCTATCTATTTATTCCTTTCCTTAAAATTTTAGAAAGATTGAAATGGACCAATATATACAAGCAAAATTATGATGAATTACTCGAAGTCCTAAATGATATTCGGGAGAGATATAGACCAGATGTCCCTTTAAGCGAAAACCCCGCTAAAGCCCTTTCGCAGAAATTGGTGGGGAAAATACCTCTTATTTATGGAGTAGAAGGCAAAACAGACGTGGTGGCTCATCGCCTGAAGACCCAATTTAATGAGAATAGTAAAATCATAGCCTTCTGGGATGTTTTCCCCGAGTTAAGCCATAATGAAATTGTTGCCTGGGGAAAAGAGGGGAAGGTGGACTTTCAGCAATTCTATCCCTTATTCATACGCGATGTAGAGGAAGGAGAAAGAATCAGAAAGAGAATAGAGATCACTCAATCCATAATAACAGAAAGAGAAGTAGGATGGGAAGAAATATGGACAGAGGGAAAAGGCCATTTAACTAGAATTTTCTCGGCTATATACAAAATAGACTGGTTAAGCTTCTATTTAGCTATTTTACAAGGGGTTGATCCTACTCCTGTAAAGATGATAGATTTGCTAAAAAGAGAGCTGGGCAAACTTGAATAAAATAAATAAAATAGGACAAAAATAAAATAGGGACAGCGACCATTTTTTCTCTTAAATTTCCCGCAAAATAAAAACCTTGATGCATTACATACTATATTGCAAAGTAAAAAATGGTCGCTGTCCCTATTTTATATTTAAATTTGGGAAACCTGCTTTGCTTTCGTTTCCTGCATTTTATCTATTTGATTAACAAAGTCATCAGTAAGGCTCTGAATATCTTTTTCTGCTCTTTTTTTCTCATCTTCGGAAATTTCTTTTCTTTTCTCTAAGTCCTCTATTTTTGCCCTGGCCTCACGGCGTAAATTTCTAATGCTCACTCTCACCTCTTCAGCCCATTCCCTGGCAAGTTTGGCTAATCCTTCCCTCCTTTCCTCTGTCAGACGAGGAACAGCCAGCCTGATTACATTACCATCATTACTAGGATTTATACCTAGATCAGAAGTAAGGATAGCCTTTTCTACATTCTTGAGAATACTTTTATCCCAGGGTTCTATAATTAGAAGGCGCGGTTCAGGAATGGATATACTGGCCAGTTGCTCTAAACTCATTCTAGAACCATAGCATTCTACCTTTACTTCACTGACTAGATCCACCCGAGCTCTTCCTCCTCGCATTTTTGTATACCTACCTGCTAGAGCTTGCACCGAATCCTTCATTTTCTCCTTAATTTCTTTATAGATTTCCTTTACGGTCATTTTTTTCTCCTGGATAGTCAACAGAAATACCTCAGAACAATCTCTTCCGTCGCTGTAACTGGTGAATCGTATTTCGTGAATCGTGGATGGTATTTAAGTTTCTTTGTTTTTCACTATCCGCTAAACGCTATACGCTCTCTTTTGAGGAGTGTCCTTCGGTAGACCATATAACTTCTTAGTTCATCAAGAAAACATTAGTCCTTGACTATGGTACCCACCTTTTCTCCTAGAACTATCCTTTTAATATTACCCCTTTTTTGAAGATTGAAAATAATAATAGGCAGACGGTTGTCCATACAAAGAGAAATAGCTGTAGCATCCATAACTTTTAGTCGTCTATTAAGCACCTCTACATAACTTATCTCATCGAACTTCTCTGCTTTTTTGTCTTTAAAGGGGTCAGAAGAATACACTCCTTCCACTTTAGTTGCCTTTAGTATCACATCTGCTTCTATTTCTAGAGCACGCAGTGCTGCTGCTGTATCTGTAGTAAAATAAGGATTTCCAGTTCCTCCGGCAAAAATAACCACCCTGTCCTTTTCTAAGTGGCGCAAGGCCCTTCGCCGAATATAGGGCTCAGCAATCTCCTGCATTTCAATTGCTGTCTGTACTCTAGTAAATACGCCTATCCTTTCCAGGGTATCCTGCAGTGCCAGGGCATTGAGTATGGTAGCTAGCATCCCCATATAATCAGCTGTGGTTCTGTCCATTCCCTCTCTGCTTGCTATCCCACCACGAAATATATTTCCACCACCGACCATTATTCCTATTTTCACCCCCAGGTCTTTAACCTCATTGATCTCTTCTGCGATAAGACGAACTCGACTGGAAGATATGCCATAATTATTTTTATCAGCAAGACTTTCCCCTCCTATCTTTAAGAGGATCCTATCCCATTTGATTGACAATTGGCTCATCAGTCTTCCATCTCTCCTCTTAGTTCGTATCTGACAAAACGATAAATCTCAATATTCTCTCCCACTTTGGCAATAAACTCTTGCAGATAATCCCTTGTTATTTTCTTATCATCTCTAAAAAAAGGCTGTTCCAATAGACATACCCGAGCACAAAATTTCCTTATTCGCCCTTCTATAATCTTGTCCATGATTTTAGCAGGCTTACCTTCCTTTTCTGCTTGTGCCTTAAGAACGGCTTTTTCTTCTTCAATTACCTCTGCCGGAATATCTTCAGGAGAATTCCACTGAGGATTGCAAGCCACCACATGCATAGCTATGTTTTTACTAAATTCTTGAAATTCACTGTTTTTCGCCACGAAATCGGACTGGCAGTGAACTTCTACTAATGCCCCCATTTTCCCATTGTGGTGAACATAGGAGGCAATTTTACCCTGAGTAGTCTTTTTCCCACTTTTCATCTCGGCAATCTCTATACCCTTTTTCCTCAAGACCTTTTTCGCTTTTTCAAAATCACCCCTGGTTTCTTGGAGTGCCTCCTTGCAGTGAAGAATTCCTGCTGAGGTCTCTCCCCGCAATCTCTTTATTTTTTCTAAAGGAACATCCATTAGCTATTTACCCCTTTAATTCTCTATTTTTTAATCCTTTGCTTCTTCTTTTTTCTCAGATGTTTTTGTCTTTTTTGTTGGCTTTTTCACCTGTGACTTTTCTTTTTTTGGTTCCTCTTTTTCTATTTTAACCTCTGCCTTTTTCCTTTTCTTTGTCTTAACTTCTTCCTTCTCAGATGCTTTTGGCTTTTTTACTATTTCTTTGGATTTTTTCCCAACCCCTTTTTCCTTCTCTTTTACCTTCTCTTCATCCTTCCTGATTATTTTCTTTTTCACCTGTTTTTTCGATATCTCTTCTTTCTTTTCCTCAATTTTTTCTATCTGCTCTATTGCTTTCTCTTTTTTCTCTTTTACTTCAATCTCAACCTTCTCTATTTCTGCCTTCTTTTCCTCAATCTTTTCTATCTGCTCTACCGCTTTCTTTTCTACTTTTGTCTCAACTTCTTCTATTTCTTCTTTTTCGGCTGCTGCTTCTTCCATTTCTCTTTTCTTCCGCCAGACTTCACTGCCCTCCATAATAGCATCAGTCACCTTAGAAGTAATCAATCTAATACTCTTTATAGCATCATCATTGGCAGGAATAGGATAATCTATCATGTCAGGATCGCAATTGGAATCCACAATAGCTATGATAGGAATAGCCATTTTTTTTGCCTCTCTAACAGCTGTCTCCTCTACTTTCACATCAGTAATATAAACGCCGTCGGGTAGCTCATTCATATCCTTAACTCCCCCCAAGTTTTGACTGAGCTTGGCTAGCTCCCGGCGTAAAACCATCTCTTCTTTCTTGGGATAATTTTCCCATACTTTCTCTTCTTCTTGTCTCTCTAAATCATTTAGTCTAGCAATTCTTTTCTTTATGGTGGAGAAATTAGTCAGAAATCCTCCCAACCACCGGCTATTAATGTAGGGAGCATCACATCTTTTTGCCTCTTCTTCAATACACTTCTTTGCCTGACGTTTGGTCCCCACAAATAGTATCTTCCCCTCTGCCGCGGCTAAATTTCTAATAAACTCACAGGCCCCTGCTATTTTTTTCACCGTGACACTAAGATCGAGAATATGCATTCGATTTCTCTCTTGGTAAATGTAAGGTTTCATTTTGGGATTCCATGCACTTCTACGATGACCAAAATGAGCTCCTGCTTCTAATAGTTCTTTCATCCTAACCATAGGCATCTCTTCCTCCTGTTTATTGCGCTTTTTTCAGTCATTAATAGACATTTTAGTTTAAAAAATCCCTTTCTCTACACGGATCAACAAGGGATATTCCTTTACCACTGACAAATCACTAATTCTCTTAAGGGCATCTTGAATAGCCCTTTCCCTTGCTTTATGAGTGAGCATTATTATGGGCACTAAATCTGTGCTATTTCGGGCCTCCCCTTTCTGCAGAACTGACTTGATACTTATATCATAGTCCCCTAAAATTCCAGATATCTTTGCTAAAACACCGACTCGATCAAGAACGCTGAACCTCAAATAATAATTACCTTCAATCTCTCCTATCTTTCCTAAATCCATATTTTCACTGCACCCTGGCAAGAGCAACTTTCTACCTTTAGCCACACAAATCAAATCTTCCAATATGGCAGCTGCTGTAGGATATTTGCCGGCCCCTGGAGCTTGCATCCCTATTTCCAATCCTATCTCATCCCTCAGTTCAATGCCATTCTCTATTCCCTCTAAGCGAGCTAATCCTTTACCTATTGGAAGAAGGGCAGGATGAACTCTTGCTTCCAGATAGTTATCTTCTTGCCTGGCAATGGCCAGAAGTTTTACCCTATATCCTAACTCTTGAGCAAAAAGAATATCTTGATAGGAAATCCTTCTAATCCCTTCTATAAAAAAAGAATCAAGAGACGGGAAGAATCCCGTAGTCAAGCCAAGCAAAACTACCAACTTATGGGCTGTATCAGAACCATCAATATCGTCAGAAGGGTCCTTCTCCGCATAACCAGTTTCTTGTGCTTTTTTGACCATAGAAAACAAATCCTCTTTTGTCTTTTCCATCTCTGTTAATATATAATTGCATGTTCCATTAAAAACCCCTATTAACTTACTAATCCGGAGAGGAGAGGAAGTTATACTCTCTATAAGGCGGTAACTAGCGATATTAGACCCTCTTACTCCTAAATAGCAATTATTCTCACTGGCTTCTTTAAAAATTCGACTTCCTGCCCGAGCCAAAAGAGCTTTGTTAGCAGTTATTACATTTTTACCTCTTTTCAAAGCCTCTAATATTATCTCTTCAGCAGGATGTATCCCTCCCATCACTTCTATAATAGTATCAATTTTTGGATTTTCCAGAATCTCCTTATGGTTTGTAGTTAATAAATGGGGAGAAAGAGAAAGCGGTCTCTCTTTGTCTAAATGTTTAATAGCTATTTTCTCCAAAACAAATTCATAATCTCCCTTTTCTTCTTTTTTTCGGAGAAGAAGTTCTACTATTCCTCTTCCTACTGTTCCCAGTCCAAACAATCCAAGACGGATTATCTTTTTCCCCATTTCTGACACCTTTTCATCTGAGAAGAGCCTCAGCACAATTTCTTCCGTCACTGTATAGTAGCCTTTTATTATTTCTGCTCAGCTTCTCGTTTCGGGAAAAATATAAACTCGTCGTCTTACTCCTCAAACAGTATATTTTTCTTTATCCTTAACTCGAAGCTTCGTTAAGGTTACTCCTATAAGGCTTCTTCAGAAAATGTGCTTCGGCACACATATAAATCTCTACACTTCGGGCATAATACTGGAATATGCCTGTTTTGTCAAATACCGGTACCTGATGGCTAGAATATACGGTTTGGAAAAATTTTTGATAAAAACTACTACTCACCTTGGAGGGATGGTGTAAGTGGGGTATTCTTGATTTCAAAAAGGGTGAATTAGGTTTTTCTTTTTTTCCCTAACTCATCTATCTTTTTCTCCAATCTCTCAATATCATCCTTGCTAGCTATATTAACTCTGGAAAGCATCTCCTCCACTTTATCTCCTATCTTTCTTTCTACTTCTGCCTTGTGCTCTTCCCCTCTTTTAATTATTTCTCCCAAAAAATCTTCTTTCTCACCCCAGGAAATCTCTCCTTTTTTTGCCAACTCCTCTACTAATTCCTCTATTTTCTCCTGGGTAAGGGCAAATACTCCAAGTCCTGAGAGAAATAGCTTTCTCAACAATTGGTCCAATTCTCCCACCTCCCTCATTTTCGTATTGCACATATCGAATCGCGTATTGCACAATACGCATCACGCACGACGCATCACGAATTCCAATGAACTATTAACAATGAACTACGAACTGTTAAGGTACCTCATAGCAATCCAACATCACATCCATTTAGTCTATTATACAAAAAGTCTGCAAAAGGTCAAAATATGCCTCAGGACACTTTTCTTCCGTCGCTGTATAGTAGCCTTTCATTATTTCTACTCAGCTTCTCATTTCGGGAAAAATATAAACTCGTCGCTTTGCTCCTCAAACAGTATATTTTTCTTTATCCTCAACTCCAAGCTTCGTTAAGGTAGCTTCTATAAGGCTTCTTCAGAAAATGTACTTCGGCAGCGGTGTGAATCACCAGTTTTACTCTCTAGACGCTCACTCATACAAATTCAATCGAAAACGGGGAGTACCACTATCCTATTTCCCTATGCAAAAATGAGAAAAAATCTGATCCAGAATGTCATCAGCAACTACCTCCCCTGTAATCTCTCCTAATCTATCTATAGCCTCCCTTAAATCGAAAGCTATGAGCTCTTCAGACAGTTTGCCTCTTATTCCCAGGAAAGCTCTCTCTACATTTTGTCGTGCCTGCTCTAGAGCCTGCTCCTGCCTTATGCTCAAAATAAGAGAATCACTGGAAGAAAGGGTTGCCTCTTTTAAGGCAAACTCTGCTATTCTTTCTTTAAGCTTTTCTAAATTAATCTCCTCGGTAGCTGATATCTCCAGCATCTCTTGAACAGAAAAGAAGGAGTTAACTCTTTCTTTATTTATTCTCTGGGGTAAATCTATCTTGTTCACAATCAACAGGGTCTTTTCCTTTTCCATTCTTTTAAGAATTGAAATATCCTCTTTTTCTAGGGGAAGAGAGCCGTCAACCATCAAAAGTATGATATTTGCCTCCTCTAATTTGGCATGAGTTCGGCGCACGGCTTCCTCTTCTATTTTACCTTCTACCTCCCTTAGTCCTGCTGTATCAATAATCCACAAAGGAAATCCTTTAATGTCTATCATCTCTTCAATAGTATCTCGCGTTGTTCCAGGGATATGGCTGACGATAGCTCTTTCTCTCTGCAGGAGAGTGTTTAGAAGACTGGATTTGCCGACATTAGGTCTTCCTACGATTACTGCC
>Ga0114922_10006710_pt1 | contig 10547 bp, 9 predicted proteins | sample AartaG_FD_100975 | JGI IMG/M metagenome (GOLD analysis project Ga0114922, IMG submission 100975) | Deep subsurface microbial communities from Aarhus Bay to uncover new lineages of life (NeLLi) - Aarhus_00045 metaG | ecosystem: Environmental > Aquatic > Marine > Oceanic > Sediment | place: Aarhus...
CGCCGGCGAGGGCCATGGCGCGGGCGAACGCGTCGGTGTCGTAGGCGTAGCCCGATGCGTAGCCGCACAGCTCGCCGATCCAGACAATGCCCAGCTCGTTGCGGCAGCGCCGTATCTCGGCAGTCGCCTCCTCGCCGAGGTCGGTGTTGACCAGGCAGGCCGGGACGAGCATGTCCGAGTACTGCTTGGCGGCCTGCGCCGCTTCGTCGTTGCCCGCGCTCATCTCTCCCGACGTTCTCGCCACCTCGCCTCGCATCGAATTCGCGATGGCCCGGTCCACACCGCAGCGGCGCAGGTACGCCACTGCCGCGGCGACGTCCGGTGTAAACGGCTGCCACTCCCAGCTCTTCTCCAAGCCTGGTGACGGCAGGTGCACGTGACAGTCGAAGATCATCGTCTCCTCCCGGCAGCGGCAGTTCGCCGCGGCCGGTCGAGGCCCCTTGGGGGGAGGGTGTGGGCCCGCCCTCGGGGCGGGCCCACACCAGGTGACGGGCGCCGGAGGCGCCCTATGGGGAGGAGGCGAGAGCGGTGGTTGGTTGTCTAGCCGAGATCGTGCAGCAGTCCGTGGCCGTTTTCGTTCCGCAGCTCGAGGCTGTATTCGCCCACGATCTGGCCGCGCTCGTAGTCGCCGCCCTTGGCCAGCTCCTCGTACTGGAAGGAACGGCCCCTGAGGGGAACGACCTTGACGCGGCTGGAATCGAGGGCGAGCACAGTATCGTCGGGCAGCCAGCGGTTCATGACCACGCGCTGCGCGCCGAAGTCACTCTCGTAGACCTCGACGACGTTGCGGTAGGCGTTGGCGTCGTTCGTGACGTGGATGCGGCTGTTGTTCCAGCCGGAGATGACCCGTTTCTGCTTCGGGGGCGCGACGATGAGGTCCACGTCGCGGCTGCCCTGGTTGTAACAGGCCTGAAGCAGGTTCCCGAGCGCGGATTCGGTGAGCGTGCCGCAGCTCATGACGTTCGTCGCGAGCGAGCAGACGATGCCGGCCATCGTCCGGCGTGCCGTATCGGACCCGATCGCGGCGACGTCAGTGCGGCCCAGGAGGATGGTCTTCTCCAGATCGCGCAGCAGCTCGCGGAGCCGCATTAGCTTCGCGTCCGCGAGCTTGTCGCCGGTGGTCAGCCAGCCGACGGCCTGTGCGGTGCCGGAGATCTTTACACCGACCTTCATGATCTGGCAGTAGTTGTGCTTGCGCACCTGCTTGGTGGTGCGGTCCTCATCGGTGTCCTCGCCCTCGAGGGCGGCATTGCCGATGATGGTGACGGTCGATCCGGCGGTGTGGGCCGAGGCCGCGGTGCCGCCATAGCCGCGGGCGACGCCGATTGTGTTCGCCTCGAAGACCGAGTTGACCAGCATGGCCTCTTTGTCGAGATGGACGACGTCGCCCACGCGGAAGGAGTCAGAGTGGGCGACGTTGAGGCCGGACTGGCCGGTCGCGGAGGCGACGGCCGTGGAGACGACATCGGTGGTCGGGTTGAGCGTGTCCTCCAGCCACTCGTGCTTGACGTTGGTGGCGGGGCGGTCGGCCATTCCGAGCGCGTCGAGCAGCGGTGTCTCGAACGGCGCGAGAAAGGCGACCAGGTCGGACACATCCTCGCCGATGCCCTCGAAGTTGTCGTATGTTGCGAGACCGTTGAAAGGCATTCACTACCTCCCTAGGTTTTGCGTTTGATCGTCTCCCGCAGGTGGGAGTACTCGCGCAACGCGCGGCGGTCTCCCCGCGCGGCCTCCGCCGCGAGCCGCTCTAGGCGGGCATCGTCGGCGCCGGCCGGGTTAGGGGGGTTGGTGTTCGTGAGCCCACGCGGCCGGGGCCGCGCCAGCTTCTCCGCGATCGGCTTCAGCTTCTCGACGTACCCGGCGACCGTTTCGGGATCGCCCTCGGGCACCAACTCGGTCAGCTCCGAGGAGAGCCCGGCTTCGGCAATCAGCGAGAGGCGCTTCGCGCGCCATTCGGCTTCAGCCGCGCGGGCCTCCGCATCTTCCCGATCGCGGGAGAGGCGGCCGAGCTCTGTCTCGCGCTCTGCGCGCAGGGCCGCCACCTCCTTTTCGAGCTTCTCCGCCTGCCGCCGCCAGTAGAAGTCCTGCTTCTCCTGGGGCGACTGGTCCTGAGAAGGCTGAGGCGCCGCCTGCTTCGGCGGCGCCCCGGGGGATTGGGTCTCCTGCTGCCCCGTTCGGGGCTGGTCAGGGCTATCAGGCATCTGTCACTCCTTGTGGCGTGTCAGCATTCGCTTTCCGGAGCTCCTCCTCCACCCGCTCGACGCCGCGCTCGGCCGCCACGGTCGCCCGCGACTTGATGCGCAGCACCTGGTTCTCCATCTGGAGGATGCGGAGCTGGCGTTCGTCGTCAACGGGGAGCACCGGCTCCGCGATAATGCGGTGCGACATATCCGCGAATTCGCCCTTCCCCTGCATCGCCAGGATGCGCAGCGCCATCCGGTTCGCGCGCTCGAGTGCGGCGAAGTAGCTGCCCCTCATCTCCCCGATCTTCCGCACCAGCTCGATGAGGTGCAGCGAGATGGAGTAGCCGCTCATATCCTGGCGCTCTCTCAGCCCGGAGAGCGTCAGCTCGGGCGTATTGCGTTCGATGGAGGCCTGGATGCGGTCGAGGAAGGCCAACACATCGGGGAGGTTCCCGCGCCATTCGAGCAGCTCGAACGAGCCCTCGGGCGTCGGGACCCACCAGACCGTGGCGACCGGCCGTCCGTCGGCGTCCACCGTCTGCTTGCGCAGCGATCCCCGTTCCATGCCGCGGCCCACGATGACCGGATCGGCGTAGAGCTTCACGATCTCGAACATAAAGGAGGCGATCTCATTGACGGCGTCCACGGTGGGCAGCAGGTTGTGGAACGAGCAGAGCCCGAACTCCTCGCCGATGTCCAGGTTGCGGATGTGGACTATCGGGATAAACCCGAGGGGATTGGGATAGCGCGCCGCAACTCGCTCGGGATCGCGTTCGTCGTAGAGCAGGATCTCCTCCGGGGTGATGACCTCTTTGTGGATGTCGCGGCCGTGGACGTACTCGACCTTGCACGCGAGCATCCGCTTGCGGTCGTGCGGGTCATAGCGCGGCGCGACCGCGTCGGGCGGCATTATGTTGAGGCGCACGGGAACGTCGGGGTCGGGATCGGGGTTCAGCTCCCAGGCTCTGTTGTCCACCACTTTGATGAAGGCGTCGCCGCAGCAGGCGCCGTAGCGAGCCAGCAGGTACTTCTCTTGCTGGAAGTCGCTCGACTCCCACAGCTGGTTGAGCGCACCCTCCACCTCCGGCTCGGCCTGCACCTGAAGCCGCTCGCCCATCGTGAACCGCGCGTCGGTGTCCACGATCTTCGTGACCTGGTTGAAGATCGCGCGCATCTTCGCGTAGACCCCGGACCGCGGCTCGGTATAGGGGATGTTCTGGTAGTAACGCCAGTTTCGGCGGTAGCGCATGTTTCGAGTGTAGTCCGTCTCTCGCAGCGATAGGATAGCTTGCTCGACAAGGCTGGGTTGGAGCATGGATGGACCTCGCTCGTCAGACTAGGGCAGGGCGAGGGGCTCTGCCTGAGCCCACCCCGACCAGTGGTTCACGACGAAGTAGCGCAGCGCGTCCGGGCCGTGGTCGCTCTGATGCTTGTCGACCCGATCGGTTCCCTCGCGGTAGGCGTAGGTGCTCATCTCTGCGATGAGCCGCACGCAGCGCCTGTCGATGTGGATCCGCGGACGGCCGCCGACCGGGGAGCGCAGGAGTTTCCTGACCGCAAGCACCCCCTCCTCGACGGTGGACCTGCGAGCGACCGCAGGAATCCCCACGGCCCGCAGCTCGGCGATCTCCGACCTGCCGGAGGGGTCGCAGTACCAAGCCCGTACCTCGTGCCGGCTGCAGGCCGGACGGTAGACCTCGCGGGCAAGCTCGGACACGGACCGGTTCGTGTGGTAGTGCTCGCGGATGACGAACACCTCCTCCGACGGGCTGACCTGGATGAGCAGCGCGACGGAGGGGTTGACGTAGCCGAAATCCTGGCCGGCGAAGGTCGGCCACTCCGGGTTGTACCGAAACTCGCCGACGTGGACCTCGGGGTCGAACTCGCGGTAGACCAGGGCCGAAGACCCGACGAAGTCGCACTCGTACTCCTGGGCCCACTGCTCGTCGGTGAACCGCGGCCGCTGAGCGCGGTACCACTGGCTGTGTTCCCCGAGCCGCCGCCGCGCCTCCGGGTCGGCCAGGTGGAAGCCCTCCGGGTTGTACTCGGGGCACTCGGCCCAGTGTATTCGGAAGCGGGCGAACGACCGGCGCCCGAGGACGCTCTCCTGCCAGAGGCGGTAGAGCGCGTTGGCCTTGCCGTACGGCGTGGAGACAATCGTCAGCCGGCCGCCGCGGGCGGCGCACGGCGCGACGGCCTGGTAAATCCGGTCGGCCCACGGCATATGGGCGAACTCGTCGAGGTAGACCGCGGTCGCCGCAAAGGTGCGCCCCGTGTCCTCCGTCGCCGGCAGGCTCCGGATCACGGAATCGTTTCCCAGCACCAGCTCTGCGTCGTTGCGCCGGACGACCGGCGGCAGGTTGACGTCGGAGTCCATGAGCCGGTACACCATGCGCTGGAGGTGCTGGGCGGCGGGCAGATTCCGACTGACGAAGAGCACGGTCACGCCGTCGAAGTGCTTGGCCAGGAAGAGCGCCTCTCCTGCGACGAGCTGGGAGACGCCTACCTGGCGCGCCTTCACGATGATGCGCTGGGGGGCGCGCGACGCAAGCAGAGCGTGCTGGTACGGGTAGAGCGCGAACGGCACTTTGCCCCTAGTCGGGTGGAGAATCCTCCTCCTGCCAAGGTAGGCCGCCGGGTCCTCGGTCTCCGCCACCCGTCGGCGCGCCGCTGCCGCGACTTGCGTCCGCTGATGCTGGGTCAGCCTGCGCCAGCAGGCCCACAATCTCCGAAACGACGGCGGGCGGCAAGGACCTGAGCTCTCGCTCGATTTCCGCGGCCGCCGCGCTTTCGTCGGTATCATCGCTTGCCTCCGAACGACCAAGGGTGTTGCCGAGCAGCCTCACCACCAGCCCCGCCGCCCGCACATCTCCCTCCTTCGCCAGGTCCAGCAGCACCCGCGCCACGGCGGGCGCCTCGGTCCGCAGCATCGCTTCCACTGCCGGGCCTCTCACAGGCGTCCGACCGCGTACCACCTCGCACCCGCCATCCGCCTTTTTCTCTCGACGCCATCGGCGAACCGTGCTGGGCGAAACCTCCAGCGCCTCCGCCACCTTCCCCACGGTCTCGCCGCGGTCCAGCAGCGAGAAAGCTTGCTCCCGGAGGATACGCCGTTCGAGGTCAGCAAGGTCAGCCATGATGGTTCCCGGATAAGCTCCTTCAGGGATGAGCCGGGCATCGGCCCGGAGAATGGCAAAGGCAGTGCCCCCTCCCGACGCTGCCCGCTGTATTATACCGCACGCTGTCAAGAGCATCGCCGAAAAACCCAGTAAATTGCTGGCTTTTTATGGTGGCGGAATATGTAGAAATCGCGCCGATTTGCGCTCGGACCCGGATGCGCCCGGGCCCATGGGCCGGCAGGTTCTACGCGAATCGCGAGCACACACTGAAGGTAGGCGCGTTGCAGGTGGGCCTGCAAAGTGCCCGAATCCTGCGGGTAGATACACAGAGACGGGAGGCGGCCGAGATGGAGCTACAAGGGAAGCGAGTCGCGATCCTCGCGGAGGACCTGTACGAAGACCTGGAGCTGTGGTATCCGCTGCTGCGGCTGAAGGAGACGGGGGCGGAGGTCCAGGTGATCGGCACCGGCACCAAGGACGAGTACGAGAGCAAGCACGGCTACCCGGCGGCGGCCGACGCCTCGGCGAGCCAGGTGTCGGCGGAGGACTTCGACGCGGTGATCATCCCTGGGGGGTATGCGCCCGACCGGATGCGGCGGAACGAGGCAATGGTGAACCTGGTGAGGGAGATGTTCGAGAAAGGGAAGGTCGTCGCGGCGATCTGCCACGCGGGATGGCTGCCGGCCTCGGCGGGAATCCTGAAGGGCAAGCGGATGACGTCGTTCTCCGCCATCAAGGACGACATGGTCAACGCCGGCGCCCAGTGGGAAGATGCCGAAGTCGTCGTGGACGGAAACCTCATCACCTCCCGCACGCCCGACGACCTGCCGGCCTTCCTGAGGGCGATTATTGAAAAGCTCAGCGTAGCCGGATAGCCCCCGCACTGCCTTCACGCGCTCGAAGGGGACCGATGCCCGCCACCCGTCGCTGCGCTGTACGGCGCGCACGGCTGTGCGCGCCACTGTCCGTTGGGCAGGAGCTTGCCTCCTTGCCATATTAGGCGGTTGCGTTTTTTGGGGCTTGCTCCCGAAAGCCCGCAGCTCGCGACAATAATGTCGCTCCTACGGAGGATTGGAGAGCCTCGCCGTAAGACCAAAGGTTTCCGCTCACACCCGAAACGAACACTGTAGTTGGTCGGGAATCGCCGCTCTGGTACAATCCCCAAATCTTCGGGTGATCGTAGAGGTAGACTGTAGTTGGTCGGGAATCGCCGCTCTGGTACAATGTCGTCTTGCCCGCGCCCTTCGTTGATCGTACTGTAGTTGGTCGGGAATCGCCGCTCTGGTACAATACAGTGTGGCGGGGCACCTATGCGGCCTGGACTGTAGTTGGTCGGGAATCGCCGCTCTGGTACAATACGAGGAGGAAGGGGTGGGGGTCAGTCAGACTGTAGTTGGTCGGGAATCGCCGCTCTGGTACAATTCAGAGGGCAGCCACTGTGCTGCTCGGATAACTGTAGTTGGTCGGGAATCGCCGCTCTGGTACAATGAGCTTGCGGTCCTTCTCCTCATCGAAGGGACTGTAGTTGGTCGGGAATCGCCGCTCTGGTACAATTACCGCCTCGGCGATCGTGAGCGTGCTGTACTGTAGTTGGTCGGGAATCGCCGCTCTGGTACAATGGGGGCGAGGGCAGGGTGGTTGCCCGAGCGACTGTAGTTGGTCGGGAATCGCCGCTCTGGTACAATCGATCTCGAAGCCAGCCTCCTCGATATCCACTGTAGTTGGTCGGGAATCGCCGCTCTGGTACAATTGTCACGCACTGCGTGGTGTTCGTCCACTGACTGTAGTTGGTCGGGAATCGCCGCTCTGGTACAATGCCGCCCATGTAGGTACGGATGTTCATTATACTGTAGTTGGTCGGGAATCGCCGCTCTGGTACAATGGACCGACGGCGGGGACCGCGTCTTCTACGACTGTAGTTGGTCGGGAATCGCCGCTCTGGTACAATTCGGCGCGATGGACTATGTGTACGAGAATACTGTAGTTGGTCGGGAATCGCCGCTCTGGTACAATGTTGGAGAGTGCGGGGGGTGTAGTGCTGCGACTGTAGTTGGTCGGGAATCGCCGCTCTGGTACAATTCCGGCCGCAGCGGGTCCAACTGCAGCAGACTGTAGTTGGTCGGGAATCGCCGCTCTGGTACAATTCGCGCAGGCGGCAGCCTGCGTCCGCCATACTGTAGTTGGTCGGGAATCGCCGCTCTGGTACAATCCGCAAGCGGCTCGGCCGTTCGACCGACGAACTGTAGTTGGTCGGGAATCGCCGCTCTGGTACAATGTAATGCGATTCTCATTCGCAATGATCCCAACTGTAGTTGGTCGGGAATCGCCGCTCTGGTACAATTGACCCGAGCGGCGGCGATCCGTCGCAGTCACTGTAGTTGGTCGGGAATCGCCGCTCTGGTACAATTATACCATCCAGAGGGGAGGCGCGTAGTACACTGTAGTTGGTCGGGAATCGCCGCTCTGGTACAATGCCGCGACTGCCCGGCCGGCCCCCCGGGGAACTGTAGTTGGTCGGGAATCGCCGCTCTGGTACAATTGGTTCCACCATCGGCGTTCCACCTATGAGACTGTAGTTGGTCGGGAATCGCCGCTCTGGTACAATATGCGGGCACGGGCAGTGATGATCACTTGACTGTAGTTGGTCGGGAATCGCCGCTCTGGTACAATAGCGGACCCGACGGCCCTGCTTGGCCTGGTACTGTAGTTGGTCGGGAATCGCCGCTCTGGTACAATAGAGACCCCCGGGCATTGCCGCCGCGGGGGTCTCTGAGGTTCTCTGCAGTCAAAGAAGCAGCAACTGCTGGGGAGGTTTCTCGGGGCGGTCGCGGGTTCTAGCGGAGAAGACCTCCATTTTCCCGAACTGCCGGTCAGTCACCGAGAGCAGTCTCACCTGTCCGTTAGTCGGCAGCGCCGCGCGGACGCGGCCGCGGTGGACGCGGCTGGCCTCCTCGCTGGGGCAGTAGCGGGCGTAGATGGAGTACTGGAGCATCGAGAAGCCCTCCGACAGCAGCCGAGTGCGGAACCGCGTGTACTGCCGCCGTTCCTTCGTGTCCTCCACCGGCAGATCGAACATGACGAAGAGCCACATGCCTCTATATCCTGATAGATTGCGCCGACGCAAGATCACAGCTCCGGCAGCAGCAGGCCCTTGCGCTTCCCCGCAAACACGCCCACCAGACTTGCGGCGGTGCGATGCGCGATCTCGAACAGCGACCGGTTGTGCCTGCCAACCGTGAACCGGCCCATGAGCGCGCCTATCACCGCGGCCTTCGCTTGCTTATCCACAGGCGCGTCTGCCCCGTGGGCGTCGCAGTAGCCGGCGACGGCCCGATCCACAATCGGCCGAAACGGCTCCATCAGGTCGTCCGCGAGCCGGAAGGCGTCGTAGCGGTTGTGGTGGTGAATGCCCAGGGAAGGATGCAGTCCCGCCGCGCAGACTGCGCGGGCGACGATGGCCCGCAGCACGGCGTAGCCGTAGTTGAGGAGAGAGTTCTGGCGGCCGCCGTAGCGAGTGCGGCGGAAGCGGCGGTCGAGGAAGAGGGCAGGCCAGTAGAGCCGCGCGGCCTCGGCCTCGACGTTGGCGGGGTCGCCGGACCGGACCTTGGGCAGCAGCTCCGGGAGCCCCGCGTAGTGACCTCGCAGGTCCGAGAGCACTCTCGCCTGAGCGCGGATCTTGGCCTTCACCACACTCTGCCAGAGCCGCTTCCGGACCGGGAGGGAGGCCCGGGCCTGGAGGGCGAAGCGCTCCCCCTGCGTGAAGTGCACGTCCAGCGGCAGCAGCATCGCGCTGGGCATTCGCTTGCCGTCGCACACCACGACGATCCCGCCGGAGGCCGCGAGCCGCGCGAGGACCGGCTGCGTCAGCGACACGCACGGGTTAGCGAGCAGGAGTACCGCCACCTCGCCCAGGGGAGCGGTTGTCTCCGGCTCGTCGCCGCGTGCGATGACCAGACAGGCGTTGCGCACGCTGAGCCGCGCGGGCTCCTCGGCCAATTCGATAATGCGCTCAGTCACCCTCCCCTCCCGGTTCGGCAGGAGCTTGCTCCTGCCACTGGCGCGGCAGGTTCTCAACCCGCGAGGCTTGCGGTTCGCTGACCCCCTCAATCACCCGCCCGTCGCACCTCCCCCAACGGCGTCACCACGACCTTGCGGCAGCCTCTCTTGCGCAGCGCGTCGATGGCCGCCGTGCCCCAGTCGCCGGCCCTCTTGATGTCGTCTTTCTTCCGGGCGTCGTTAGTGCTGGCAAACTCCACGCCTGCGTAGCCTTTCTTGTTCATGGTCACGGTTCGGACGACATATAGCTCTCGCTTCGGCGTCTCCGCGTGGGCGGGCCTGTCTTTCTTGGTTTCTTCCGCATTTAGCTCGATAATCTCACCGCCGGCGAGGGAGAACTTGAACTGCTTGCCCGCCCCGTGGTCTCGCTGCACTATGGCCTCGCCGGCGCGGAGGCGGCGCATGGCTTCGTACGTGCTGACGACAACGCCCTCCCAGCGCGGCCTGGCCCTCTTGTCGGTGGTTTGGAGAATCTCGACGTGATGGTTCGAGCCGAGCTTGACGCGGCGGGCGTAGGCGCCCTCGCCGCCGATGCGCTTAGTGGTGACGGGCACACGGATGCGGGCCTTGTGGATTGGAATCTGACGGCCGTCTCCGGCCCGAAGCGAGGGATGGTTCTTTGCGTCCCTGAACGCCTTCTTCGGGTCCTTCTCGCCGAGATCATCCAGCTTCGCCTTCACACATTCCCGCACCGCGGGGTCCACGATAGAGTCCACATCCTTGGCCGCGAGACTCTGGAGAGGCCTGCGGATGTGGACACAGGGCTTCCCGTTTTCGTCGCCGCAGGGCTTGCTATAGATCGTCTCCTCATGCAGCGCGGCTGCCACCTTGCGTGAGACGCGATGAGAGACAACCATGTTGTCAATGGCGGCGCGCACGTCGTCAAGGAACCCCGGCCAGGGGGGTTCCATCGGCGCGAAGCGTCGGCGGCGCGCCTGCGGGGCTCGCGCCGCCGCGTCGCTGAGGCGCTTGATGGTCACTGGGGTCGTGAGAGCTACCACGATGGCGTCAATGGCGTGCTGGCGGTGGTCGTCGCGGGTCTTCTCGCCGCCGCCCAGGAAGTTGAGCTGCCACTCATCGCGAAGGAAGCTGGTCACCGCGCCGCGGCTCGCCTCCACGCGCCGCTTCCCCTCCGGGTCCACACCCTCCGCGCCCGCACCATACAGAAGTCCTACATACCTGACCGCCA
>Ga0114922_10006711_pt1 | contig 10546 bp, 9 predicted proteins | sample AartaG_FD_100975 | JGI IMG/M metagenome (GOLD analysis project Ga0114922, IMG submission 100975) | Deep subsurface microbial communities from Aarhus Bay to uncover new lineages of life (NeLLi) - Aarhus_00045 metaG | ecosystem: Environmental > Aquatic > Marine > Oceanic > Sediment | place: Aarhus...
CGCTTTTGCTTCCAACTCGAGGACTTGTTTTCCGATGTTGATAATTTCTTTTTTTGTCATTGCCATTTTCCTGGTGTCTTAAACTGAGTTGTCTTTGTTATGTATCGCGTTTTTTACACGCATAAGAATGCGCAGCAAATCCTCTAAATTGTTTATATTCAAAGAGTTAGGGCCATCCGAAAGCGCTTTGGGAGGGTTGTCATGGATTTCTAGGAAAACCCCGTCTGCGCCTGCGGCGATTCCGGCGGATGCGATGTGCGGAATAAATTCTGCGTCTCCGCCTGAATAAGTGCCTTCTCCCCCAGGTTTTTGCACGCAGTGAGAGGCATCGATGACCACGGGAAATCCCAAATTTTTCATGATAGGGATGGATCGAACATCAAAGACGAGATTGTTGTAGCCGAAAGATGTCCCCCTTTCTGTAAGAAGGATATTGGCATTTCCTTGGCTTAAAACTTTTTCCACGGTGTTTTTAATGTCGTGTGGGGCAAGAAACTGCCCTTTTTTGATGTTGACTGGTTTGCCGGTGCGGGCCACCTCGACGAGAAGGTCTGTTTGGCGGCAGAGGAAGGCAGGAATCTGGAGAATATCCAGGATCTGGGCGGCCTTTTCGACTTGGGAGGTCTCATGAACATCGGAAAGGACAGGGATATTTAACGTATTTTTAATGTTATCAAGAACTTGCAGGCCTTCCGGATATCCAGGCCCTCTGTAGGAAGCGAGTGATGAGCGGTTGGCCTTGTCGTAGGAGGCTTTGAAAATATACGGGATACCCAGATTATTGCACACAGTCTTGATTTGCGTTGCCAGAAAAATTGCGTGATCTTCGCTCTCGAGGACACATGGTCCACCGATTAAAAAAAGAGGTTGGGATCCTCCGATTTTAACTTTTTCGCTTATGTTTATTTCTTTTGGTTTTGTATTCATAGCTCGCTCCGACGAAAGCTTTAAAAAGGGGATGGGGCTTTATCGGCTTGGATTTGAATTCAGGATGGAACTGGCAGCCCAAAAACCAAGGGTGATCCTTGAGTTCCACGATTTCCACCAATCCGTGTTTGGGATTTTTCCCGGAAATAACAAGGCCTGCATTGCGCAGCGGATCCTCGAATTCAGGATTGAACTCGAACCGGTGTCTGTGGCGTTCCCATATGTTGGATTTGCCGTAGGCCTTTTCGGCAACCGATCCTTTTTCCAGTCGGCAGAGGTAACTTCCCAATCTCATTGTGCCGCCGAGGTCCTGAACGCCCTTCAGTTCCCTCCACTTGAAGAAAATTTTATGGGGTGTTTTAGTGTCGAATTCTGTGCTGTTGGCTTGATCAAAAGAGGCGATATGCCGGGCATATTCGATGGTTGCGCACTGCATGCCCAGACAAATTCCGAAAAATGGCACTTTTTTTGTTCTTGCATAGTTGACCGCATTGATTTTTCCCTCGATGCCCCGAACACCGAATCCCCCTGGAACCAGTATCCCATCGAAGGATTTAAGTAAGACCTTGGGTTGTTTTGCTTCAAATTTTTCGGCCTCTATCCAGGAGATATTGACTTTCAATTGATGGGTGGTCCCTGCATGGTGAAGCGCCTGATTCAAGCTCATGTAGGAATCCTGAAAACCTGCGTATTTGCCGATCAAAGCGATGTTCACCTCGTCTTTCGGGTCTTTCATCCTCTCCAGCATCTTTTTCCACTTTGTTAACCGGCGCCTTTTCAACGGGAGCCGCAATTCCTTGAGAACGATGCCATCCAGTCCTTCCCGAGCAAAGAGCAGCGGGATTTCATAAATGTTATCCACATCTTTGGCTGTGATGACTGCTTCTAGGGGGACGTTTGTGAACAAAGATATTTTGGATTTGATATTCTCGTCGAGAAACCTGTCTGTCCGGCAGAGGATGATGTCCGGTTGGATTCCGATGGACCTCAGCTCCTTTACGCTGTGTTGGGTAGGTTTTGTTTTGAGTTCCCCAGATGTTCTCATGTAAGGGACGAGCGTTAGATGGACAAACAGGGTGTTTTCTTTCCCTAGGGATAACCTCATCTGACGGATGGCCTCCAAAAAAGGAAGGCTTTCGATGTCGCCAACGGTCCCCCCTATTTCTGAAATTACAATATCATTGTTGTTGGCCGCCGTATGGAAGGCTTTTTTGATTTCGTCCGTCAAATGTGGAATGACCTGGACGGTTTTCCCCCGATATTCCCCCTTCCGTTCCTTCCGGAGGATGGCTTCGTAGATCTTCCCAGCAGTCCAGTTGTGAGATTTGGTTGTTTTTGTCGAAGTGAAACGTTCATAGTGCCCCAAATCCAGGTCTGTTTCTGCCCCGTCATCCGTGACATAAACCTCCCCATGTTGGAAGGGGCTCATGGTGCCGGGATCTACATTGAGGTAGGGGTCAAACTTTTGGAGTGTGATTTTGTAGCCATGGCTTTCGAGGAGCATGCCGAGAGAGGCTGCGGCGATTCCCTTTCCGAGGGCAGAAAGGACTCCCCCGGTAACAAATATGAATTTAGTCATTTGTACCCTTCCGGATAAATTTTTCCACAGCCATTATATCTTGAGGATTGTCCACACTCAAGGCCGGAAAAGGAGTTGAGACGATTTTTATCTTGTAGCCGTTTTCCAAAACACGGAGCTGCTCCAGTCCTTCGATTGCTTCCAACCGAGAAACAGGGAGGGCGTGGAATTTCAGCAGGAATTCTTTTTGATAGCCGTATATACCGATGTGCTGCTGGAAATGGTCGGAAGGTCGAAACGGAAGCGGCGAGCGCGAGAAATACAGGGCATCCCCGTTTTTATCCACCACCACTTTCACGATGTCCTTATCGTGGATCAGATCCAAGTCCGTCACTTTTGAAGCCAGTGTGGCCATGAAGGTGGATGGGTCTTGAAGAGCTTGAACAAGGTCATCGATCATTTGCCCCTGGAGAAGGGGCTCGTCCCCCTGGATGTTTATGATGATCGGGCTTTCTAATCCTTCGGCCACTTCAGCCACTCTTTCTGTTCCCGATCGATGATCGGGTGAAGTCATGCGCACCGCTGCCCCGAAAACCCGGGAGGCAGAAAAAATCCGTTCATCATCTGTTGCGATGATGACTTGCTCGAGATGTTTGGCTTTCTGGGCTTGTGCATAGACCCTTTGGATCATGGATTTTCCGGCGATTTTGACCAGTGGTTTGCCTGGAAATCGGGTCGCGGCGTACCGGGCCGGAATGATTCCTGTGGCTTTTCTCACGGTTTAGGTTCGATATCCTGGTTTTTCTCTGGCGACACAGAGATTGCCGGTTTTTCAAGGGAGATTTTATCGGTCGTTTGACAGTTGGCTTCAAGATAGGCTCCCTCTTCGACAATCAATTTTGGTGTTATGATAGTCCCAAAAACGCGGCCGTTGGAATTCACCTCCACCTTTTTAGAGGCTTGGATGTTTCCCTTTATTTCTCCGTTTATGATCATATGACCGATTTTGACATCTGCCTCGACCTTGCCGCTATCTCCTATGATCAGGGTCGATTCCGAATCAACCTTTCCCTTGAACCGTCCATCCACCCGGAAGGTTCCTTTGAAATGCAGATCACCCTTGATTTCTGTGTCTTTATCAAAAAAACCGGTAATTTTGCTTTCTTCGATTTCTCTTTTCTTTTCTTTCATTCGACCACTCCTTTGATTTTATCGAATATCCTGTTCAGATCTTCCAGGGAGAAATAGAATAATTTGATAATTCCTTTGTCCGAATTCCCCGAGATGGCGACCTTTGTTCCCAGAGTTTCGACCAGCTTTTCCTGGAGGGCTTGCAAGTCCGGATCCAGTTCCGGTTTCGGCTTGGAGGAGGGCGTTTGCCTTTTTTCCGAAATCATTTTTTCTACCTCGCGCACTGTTAGGTTCTTTTCCACGATAAGCCGAGAGAGAAAAATCTGCTGGTCCGGTTTTTCCAGTGTGATGAGGGCGCGCGCATGCCCCATGGAAATTTTGCCTTCTGCGACCATCTTTTGGATTTCAGGAGGGAGTTTGAGAAGACGGATGATATTGGTCACGGATGTGCGATCTTTGCCGACTTTTTCTGCTACTGCATCTTGAGTATAGTTAAATTCCTGGGTTAGTTTTTGGTAAGCAAGAGCGACTTCGATCGGATTGAGGTCTTTTCTTTGCAGGTTTTCCACGAGAGAAACCTCGATTTGTTCTTCTTCGGTCAGATGGCGCACGATGGCTGGAACCTTAGCCAGCCCTATTTTTTGAGCAGCACGCCATCGTCTCTCCCCCACGACGATCTTGTAATGGTTTTCCTCGGGCACCACAACAAGGGGTTGCAGGATTCCGGATTCTTTGATTGACTGGGCCAATTCAGCGATGGCGTCCTGATCAAAATCCTGCCTGGGTTGGAGGGGATTTGGCCGGAGGTCTTCGATATCCGCATCCACATATTTCTCCTCTTTCAGTATGCCGTAATCTTCGGGCAAGAAGGCCTTCAAGCCCTTTCCCAATGCTCTCTTTTTCATTTGTTTATTAACTCCCTGGCTAAATTTAAGTAGGACTGAGCACCTTTTGATTTTATATCATACAACAAGACCGGTTTGCCAAAGCTAGGGGCTTCGGCCAGCCTCACGGTACGGGGAATGATCTCTGTGAAGATGATTTCGCCTAAAGATTGCCGAACCTCCTCGGCAACCTGTTTGGACAGGTTGGTGCGTTCATCAAACATGGTAAGGAGGATGCCCTCGACGTGAAGGGAAGGGTTGAGGTAAGCCCTCACCTCTTCCAGCGTTCGGAGAAGGTCGGGGAGACCTTCCATGCAGAAAAATTCTGTTTGGATCGGTATCAAAACAGAATCAGCAGCAGTAAGGGCGTTGAGCGTCAAAAAACTAAGAGAAGGGGGGCAGTCGATAAGTATGAAATGGAATAATTTCCGTATGTCCCTGAGGGAATTTTTGAGTCGTGCCTCCCGCTTATCTTCTGAAAAGATCTCAGCTTCGAATCCTGCCAATTCTGGAGAGCATGGACATATATACAGGTTATCCAATTCCGTCGGGTGGACAAGATCCATCAGGTATATACCGTTCATCAATGCCTGATAGATGCCCTTTTTTTCTTCCTTGGATTTTCCCAATCCGATCGTGGCCATTCCCTGGGGATCAAAATCGATGATCAAAACCCGTCTGTTGTTCAGGGCCAGGGATGCAGCGAGGTTGATTGTGGTGGTTGTCTTGCCGACTCCGCCCTTCTGGTTAGCGACGGTGATAACTTTGCCCATTCTTATTTCCGGGTTTGTGTTTCACGTGAAACGTTTTTTGTTTTCTGTTTCCTATGTATAGCAATGGCTATATGGAGGTTGATGACGGAGGCCGGAGTTACGCCTGGTATCTTTTTGGCTTCCCCTATTGTTTGGGGGTCGAATTTTTCCAGCTTTTCTATCACTTCTCTGGTTAGGCCCGGGACATTTGTGTAAGTCATTCCCCTGGGAATTTTTTCATCATCCAGTTTTGTGATCCGGGCAATTTCTTTTTCCTGTTTTTTGATGTACCCCTCATATTTGATTTCTGATTCGCAGAACCGCTTCTCTTCGTCTGTCAGGAGCATATCCGATGGAACATATTCTATCACATTTTCCCATTTTCCTTCAGGCTTTTTCAAAAAATCCTTCAGAGAGATGTTCTCCTTATTTCTCACCTGGATTTTTTTCTTCTCGAGAAAATTCAACACTTGCTTCAATCGTGTCTGCTTTTCCTGATAGCTTCTGTAATCATTAGAATTTAGCAGCCCGAAGGCATGCCCATATTCTGTGAGTCGCTTGTCTGCATTGTCTATCCGGAGGTTAAGCCGGTATTCTGCCCGGGAAGTGAACAATCGATAGGGCTCTTCAATCCCTCGAGAGATCAAATCATCGATGAGCACAGCAATGTACGCCTCGTTTCTGCGGAGGACAAAAGGCGGGTTTTCCTGGATTTTTAATGCGGCATTAATCCCGGCCATCAAGCCCTGAGCTGCTGCCTCCTCGTATCCGGATGTTCCATTGATCTGCCCGGCTAAATACAGGTTGGAGATGGGTCGGGTCTCTAATGTGGGCAAAAGCTGAGTGGGAACAACCGCGTCGTACTCGATGCCGTAGGCCGGCCTGAGTATTTTGGCTTGGTCTAGTCCAGGAATGCTGGCCAGTATTTTCTCCTGGACATCCAGGGGTAGACTGGATGAGATGCCGTTAACGTAAATCTCGGCCGTGTCCAATCCCTCTGGCTCTAGGAAAAAATGATGTCTCTGGCGCTGAGGGAATTTGACCACTTTATCCTCTATGGACGGGCAGTAACGGGGGCCGATCCCGGTGATTTTTCCTCCGTAAAGAGGGGAAAAAGCAAGATTTTGACGGATGATTTCATGTGTTTTGGGATTGGTGTATCCAAAGTGACAGACAATCCTGTTTTCTAGAGGTTTTTTTGTGCGAAAGGAAAAAGGGACAGGAATTTTATCCCCTGGTTGGGGCGTGAATCCTGTCCAATCGATGGAATCTTTGTGGACCCGCATAGGAGTGCCTGTTTTTAGCCGGAATGTTTTGAGACCCAGGTTTTTCAGGCTCTGGCTCAGCAGAATGGACGGCGGTTCGTTGGCTCGTCCGGCGGGGTAGTTCTGGAGTCCGATATGGATGAGGCCGTTTAAAAATGTTCCTGGCGTCACGATGACAGCTCTGGATTGCAGTTTGTATCCATCAAGAGTTTCAAGGCCGACAGCCCTGTTGGATTTGGTCAGTATTTTGGTCACAATTCCTTGGAAAAGAGTCAGATTCGGCATGCCCTCCAACCATTTTTTCATGGTCAACCGGTAAAGGGCTTTGTCCGATTGAGCGCGGGGAGCCTGCACCGCTCCGCCGCGGCTGCTGTTCAAAAGGCGGAATTGTATGCCTGTTTCGTCAGCCAGGCGCCCCATCAGCCCCCCCAAAGCATCGATCTCCCTCACCAGCTGGCCTTTGGCGAGTCCCCCTATGGCTGGATTGCAGGACATCTGGGCGATCGTATCCAGGTGGATGGTCACGAGGCATGTTTTGAGCCCCATTGTGCTGGCTGCGCAGGCAGCTTCACAACCAGCGTGACCGGCGCCCACGACGATGATATCATAATCCATAGTTAACCTTGTCGTTCTGGAATGAGTCTCCTGAAAATTGAGTCTGTATTATATCTTTGATGTGCCCTGTCGTCAATCTCATCAATTATGCGGCAAGCGGTTCCAATCTCACTGTAATTTTTTTTAAAGTAAGGTAGAGATTTGGTAAACTGAGGCGGAAATCATTCGGAGGGGAAAGGGAAAAGGCCGGCTATTTGCCGACACAAAACCTGTTGAATACTCTGGTCAGGACGTCTTCATCTTGGATCTCCCCCGTCAACTGCCCGATAAGAGGGATGATTTTCCGGATTTCTTCGACATAAATCTCTTCTGAATAGCCGTCCTGTATCATGCGCTTTGTTTTATTCAGACAGGAAAGGATGTTCTCGAACAGGAGTTTTTGTCTGAGGTGGAGAATGACCTCTTCATTCCCCGTTCGTTTGGGCACAAAATGAGTGAAAATCATTTCTTTCAGCCGATCGAGGTTGATTCCTTTCAGAGCGGAAATGGCTAATGATGGAATATTTTTGTACAAACTTTTTATTTTTTTGAGGTCCATTTTAACGGGAAGGTCGCTCTTGTTGAACAGGAGTAATGCCTTTTTGTCCTGGAATTTGTTCAGGAGTTGGAGGTCTTCGTGTAACTCCTTAAGGGAGGCATCGAAAACGAGAAGGATCCCATCCCCTGCAAAGGCCAATTTTTCCCCCCTTTTTATACCTTCCTTTTCGATAGGATGAGCTGGCGTGTCTATCCCAGCCATATCGGTTAGAGTGAACAAAGCATTTTTGATTTTAATGGTCTCTTGGAGATAATCCCGGGTAGTACCGGGGAAGGGGGTTACAATCGCCCGGTCTTTCTCGAGAATGGCGTTAAAAAGGGTGGATTTTCCCACGTTCGCCCTTCCGATTATAGAGAGCAGAAGGCCTTCAGAGAGTGTTTTTCCCAGGTCGTAGCTGGAGATGAGTTCGTTGACGGCATTTTCGGCACGTTGGAGGGTTTTGGCGATCGTTTTGGAGGAAATGGAAAGACCCTCATCAGGAAACTCTATAGAGGCCTCTATCTGGGATAAAAGCTGTATGATGTGTTGCCGAAGGGAGGTTGTGGCTTTGGAGAGACTGCCCTCCAGTTGTCGAAAGGAAATTTTTGCCTGTTCGAGGGAAGCCGCGGTGATCAAATCGTTGATGGCTTCGGCTTGGAGGATGTCTAAACGTCCATTCAAGTAAGCGCGGAGGGTAAATTCCCCTGGCGTGGCGTGTCTTGCTCCAGCTTTGATGCCGAGGCGGACAACTTCCTCGAGAATAATAGGGCTCCCATGGCAGCTGATCTCAACCAGATTCTCGCGCGTGTATGTGCGGGGTTTTGGGAAAAATGTGAGGTAGGCTTCTTCAAACTTTTCTTTGCTCGCAGAGTCAAAAAGATATCCGAGGACCGGATGGCGAGAAGGTATCTTTTGCTGATTTTTTTTGGGCTTGAAGATTTTTTTTGCGATTTGGAGAGCTCTATTCCCGCTCATCCGGACTACTCCCAAGCCGCCAAATCCCATGGGCGTGGAAACAGCGATGATGGTATCGTCCAGCATGTCTAGCTTATATTAAAACGAGTAAAGATATAAGATCGATGGGAAAATAGTATATTATATCTACCTTCAGCTTTTGACCTGACTATTCTTTTGTGGGGAAGATTTTCACCTGCTTCAGGAATCCATCCCCGATGCTTTCCGATGTGATGCCAGGGACTTGATTGGCAGCGATGTGAACGATGCGTCTTTCGTAGGGATTCATAAAATCCAGGATTTCATTTTCCCCTGTCTCTTGGACTTTGTGAGCGATTTCCTGGGTACTATCCGTGAGCTCCCTCTCTTTTCTTTTCCGGAAAAAATCGCAGTCAGTCTGCACCTTTTTTGTCGACATTTTGTTGAGGAGGTGCTGAAGAGCCAGGAGTAGGGATCCATCCTTACGGAGTAGCAGATACTTATCCATCCCATCGAAGATGAAATAAAGCATGTCATTTTTTTCTTTGATTTGGTACCGGATTTCCAGGGGGAATAAGGAAAGGAATTTTTCCAAGAACCGTGCCTCCGGATAATCCCCTGTGGGTCTTTTCGGCCAGGTGCGGATGACGATTTCTTTGCTTCCAATCCCAAAAAGTTTTGTTTTTTCAGCCACGACCTCATAGTTAAACTGGGTGCGCGGAAGCTTGAGCGTGAGCTCGGCCAAACTTATGGCGTCTTCTAAGTTTCTTCCCTTGAATTCTTGGTCGATATCGTTATTTTTTTCTTCTTTTTCCATGAGATTCACTCTTTTGTTTTTTTCGGAGCCGGTTCATGATGTACTGCTGGCCGATTTGCAGGACATTGTTCGTAAGCCAGTACAGGACAAGGCCACTGGAAAAATTCATGAAAAAGATGGTCATTACCACCGGCATAATCATCATCATCCTCTGCTGGGTAGGATCGGCAGAGGTGGGAGTCATCTTTTGGCTGATATACTGGGTGATTCCCATCAGGATGGGTGTCACGTAGGCCGGGTCATGCACAGAAAGGTCTTTGATCCAAAAGATGAAGGGGCTCTGCCGGAATTCTAGGGAAATCGCCAACATCCGGAAAAATCCCCAAAAAATCGGCAGCTGGATCAGCATCGGGAGACATCCCCCAGCCGGGTTCACCCCATGCTCTTTGTACAGCTTCATGATCTCTTCATTCATTTTGCGCCGCTGGGCGATGTCCTTTTTGGCCTTCTTGTATTTGGCCCTGATGGCTTTCATTTTGGGCTGCAACTCCTGCATTTTTGCCATGGATTTGGTGCTACTGTAGGTCAAAGGGAAAAATAAAATTTTGATGATGATGGTCAGAATGATGATAGAAAATCCCCAGTTGGGAAAGACCGTATGGATGTATTTGATGGCCGTGTGCAGGATTTCGGCCATCCATCCAAAAAAACCGAATCGGATGATTTTTTTTGTGCTCGGATCCAGTTCTGTCAATTGATCGACATCTTTTGGGCCGATAAAAGCTTTTTCCGGAAGGTCTAAAGCGAGAAAATAATAGGGAATTTGGTTGATGTCTTCTTTCAGGAATGCTACGCTCAGTTTTTGTGGGGGGGCGAGAAACAGGACGGTGAAATAGTTGCTGTCGTAGGCTACCCAATCGACAAAGTTGTATAAACTGTTTTCCAGCTTGTATTTCCTCTCATCGTGCCGTAAAACTTTGGTGCCAGCATAAACGGTCACCCCGGCTCCTCCGCCGCCGATGCGTCTTTTCAATTCCTCGGCGGAGAGATTGCCGAAGCTCGGCCCCCAGATAATGCGGGGGGTGATTTTTTGCCCGTTTCTCCAGAGGTTGATCTGGATATCAAAATCATATGAGTTTCCGTGAAAAGTGAAAATTTTCTCGATCCGTGTTCCTGTTTCTATAGCGAATTCGAAACGCAACTCCCCTTCCTCTCCTCCCATCAATTCCAATTTGGTTCGGGAAAA
>Ga0114922_10006712_pt1 | contig 10546 bp, 17 predicted proteins | sample AartaG_FD_100975 | JGI IMG/M metagenome (GOLD analysis project Ga0114922, IMG submission 100975) | Deep subsurface microbial communities from Aarhus Bay to uncover new lineages of life (NeLLi) - Aarhus_00045 metaG | ecosystem: Environmental > Aquatic > Marine > Oceanic > Sediment | place...
CATAGCATCTACTATGGCTGTGACAAGGTGCTGCTTGACAGCATCCCATGTCCAGGTTGGGATACGCTCTACTACTTGGTCGATGAGATCAAGATTGATACCAGCATTAGGATTTTGTGGTTGCATGGATTGAGTGGGACTCCCCTGCCCAACAGCAGGGGAGATGAAGGATAACCGGAAGTCTACACAGCTTGAGCTTCTGTGTCAACAATGTTTTCCATCAGGCCAGCCTCACGTAAGCGGTCGAGCATTGTGCACATGATGTTGGCATGCTCGTGTGTCTGCTGCATGAATGACTGAGCACGCTCGGCACTCATGGTATGTACGCACCCATTAGGTTCGACATACTTCCATGAGCCATCCGGTTGGGGTTGCCCCTGGAGAGCAAGCTGCTCTGAGTTACGCACGTAGCGCATCTCAAGGTTGTGATAGTCCTGCAACCCATCGGCTGCAGTCCAGGTAGCACCGATGTTGTAGCGGCGCTCATCATCTGAGTATGCGTGGAAGTTAGGGATAAGATGTTTGAAAGCAGCAAGAAAAGACATTGTGTTGGTTGAAGGTAACTTGGAATTAATCAGTTGGTTCGATTGGGCTTACAGCTACATCTATAGATGTAGAACGCCAAGTATGATCACCAGGCAATGGTTCCATACCTACTTCCCATGTGTCATAGTCTTCGTCGTTACGAGGATCTTCTTCGATCAAGATGTAGTGTGGTGAATTGTCATGAATGTATTCACCTAGGTTTGCCATTGCCATGGCAAGGAGTTGTTCGTCGGTGTGTTTAGTCATGGGTAGTGCCGGTCCTATTTACGAGGATAGGACCGGCAAGCTGTGCGAGCTAGGCAGATGCTAGCACTTTCTCACGTTGTTGCAAGGCTTGCCCAAAGATTTGGAACCGATCATGTTAGTTGATAGTCAGAGGTGTCAATAAGTTCCCACTGGGGGTCAAGCCTATCAAGATAGCTGCAGAAGCCATCTTCGTCAGTAGGAATCGATTCGTCGTCAGCCAGTTCAAAAGATGTTGAACAAAGGCCTGGCACCCATTCCTCAGGTGAGTCACGATGTGCAAGAGCCACGAGCTGCATGTCTTCAACAAGTGCCGTAACGTAGACATGATTGTTTTCAATTGTAGTATCTTCAATGAATAGGACTGCCATAATTAGATAACTTCTTGTAAGGTGCGTGTGAACTTGGATGTGGGGCCATACTTTTCTACCAGATCAGGGAAGGCAGTCAATAGTTTTTCCCGATTGATAGGATCAGCAAAGCGCAAGGCTTCTGCGATAGCTGACACGAAGGATCCCCCGTGGGACTTCATAAGAATAAGCATGGCGTGGAACTGAGTGGATGTCATGGTGTGTGATGGTTAATGATTGAGTTGTACGTGAGTAGTTTAAGGTCATACTCAGGACCAATCTTTATATTATCTTAACGTTTCGTTTGCTTAAGCCTGTGCCTGGTAAGGATATAGATCCTTGTACACCAGAGCCACTGCCATTGAGTGTCAGTTGGAAGGGACCAAGTTTAAATGACTTGGTATATGACTTAATACCATGCTCGGTTATGTTGACACCTGCGATAGTACGGTCGAAATTAATTGGTGATTTCTTTGTCACTTGAGGTCATCAGGTAGGAGAAACTGAGTGTCTTCTTGGCTCATGTTTGTCATCATGAATTTCTTTCCGTCTGGTGAGACGAAGCCACCAACGAAGCCAACGCCATGTTTGTCTGCAGACTCTTTCATCTTGGCTACCATCTGCATAGCTTGGAGGTATTGAGGACTGAGTGTGTCAGGCACCTGGGAAGGTACTGGTGAGTCAGATGAAGGTGTGATGGAAGTCATTGGTTGAGTGATGGGTTGAGTAAGTATTCTATCGGGTATGTCAAGAGAAGATACTTATGTATTAAGAATAGATACATAGGTACTTCTTATATATCCATAGTGCTGGTGGTGGATTGACAGGGGGGTCTGGGGGGAGAAGCCATTGGTTGCTTGAGTAATTACACCTATGAGTTAAGGTGTAGTTAAAGGCTATACTTTGTGTGGTTCTCGAGACCTCACTGGCCAGTGATTTAAACTTCCCGGTTGGGATTCCGTTCGCTCATCAGAGGATAGTCGGATTAAATCCGATCTTCCTTATGTAGTTAGGGGGTGTCTGGCCGCACCAGACTTAGGTACTAATGCGTACCAACCCCCTGCTATTACGATTACGAGTAGATGGTAGTTATTAGGATTACGAGTAGCTCACCTGTGCATGGCTTGGTGTTGTGCAAATGCAGCAGTGTGCATTTCATTCATGGTCAGTGGTGGTTCACTGCCATAGCCAAGCTCTTCATCGCTTGGTTCGTAGTTGAGTTCATTCTCCAGCGCAGGAATTACCTCCTCCTCCAGGAGGCTACGCATGGATGGAGTCAGATGCTCATTCATTTCAAGGCGTGCGGACTCACGATTAAGGATCTCGTTGAGTTCCTTGATGATGCGTGTGAGATGCTGTTGCTCGTTCATTGGATACTCAGGGTAGGTTTGCATGGGATTTAGGATTGATCCTGGGACTTACACCACATCTTTCTGAGCTATGTGCTCAGTGATTGTGGCTGCCCAGGGTTTGTTAGATGTAATAGATTAAAAGTTCAAAGAACTATTTAACTAGATACAAGTGTGGCCTTTGATTCCAAAGGCGAGCTCGTTCGTTTTGAATAAGACAATTCAAAAGGTAGATCAAATGATTATCATTCTCATTACCTTCGGAAACGCAGTTAAGTTTCTGATGTAGTTTCATTGCTAGTTCGTAGCATTCAAGGTCAGGGCAGTGCATAGTCATGAGTTCTGAGATGAGTTGAGTTAGTAGTGTGAGCAGGGTGTAGATGATTGCAATGACTAAGAGTATTACATCATCATTATGTTGTTGAGGTTGGGATTGTTTCATAAGTTGTACGTTAAGTGCACTTAGTGTTCACGTTGGTCCTCGTTAGGTTCGTCCCATTGTTCACGCATGGCTTGTTCTTGTTCGTATGCAATGTCTGCTAGTGCATCAAGCATGTCAGCATTACGTTGCTCGTTAATGAAGTCCATGGTTGTGTTGAGATAAGAGTTAGGTTTGTCCTGGGACTTATACCATAGCTGGCGTATGGATGCCCAGGGTTAGAACGTATTGGTATGTTAGCCAATACGTTGGTAGTATTGGTTACTTCAGAAGGTCAGCCAATACTTGGTCATAGAGCTGATCCATGTCTGGCTCATCTGAATTGAATTGGAATGTGTATGTTACATACTTCTTATCTGCATCAGAGATTCGATAGTTAGTTAGGGGACATGTCTCTATCCACCTGTAGAAGTTTTCACGTTCAGTGTTAAGGCACTTAAGTTTGAACTCAGTGGTTGGTGCGGTGGATTGATCCATGGTTAGTGAGCAATGAAGTCAATAGATGTTAACAGTTTGTTGATAGGTACCACGCCAAGTTCATCGTCGATGGTACCTAGTTCTTGAATGTCATAGTCGTCAGTTTGATTTTCGACCACCTCAGCGCCTAGGTCTTCGAGTTGGTCTATGTAGTTATGCCATGTGTTTGCAGTGCCATAGACGTGACAGTAACGTCCCGTCACATCGGCGACTAGTGCTACGTAAGTGTTCATTTGGTTTGATGTTGAGTGGGCATAGGTTGGATGTTGGTGATGTCGATGCCAACGATAGCACCTGCAGTGATTGATGCAATGGCTATTACGAGGGTTGGCACGAGGAGCTTGGTGATTGATGAACGATACTTCTCACCTAAGTCAAGGTGAATGTATCGGTTGTTACCAAGCGGGATGATGTGTTTCATAGTGATGGTGGGAGCAGGATAGGGTGACAGAGCAGATGAGCTCTGCAATAAACCCTGATATTACTCAGGGCTAGGTGCAGGGATCAGGAGATGTGGTCTTGTTCCCACTTAATGAGGGTACGGTTGAGATCAACCTTCTTCTCAAGGATGGCAACAAAGGGCGTTAGGTCTTGGAACTGGACTAGACCATCTTGCCATTGATAAAAAATCTCTAGTGCTGCTTGGCGCAGGTCTTCGAGTTCCTTGTCAATAGCAGGTGACTCTCTGCGTGCAAGCAGGCGAGCTTTCTGTGTGAGTAGATGTTCAACGCTTGAAGGAGACATAGTTCCTGTTTGGGTTGTGTTGAGTTGAGTAGCAGTTTAGTGTCATGCTTAGGACAGGTAGTGTCAGATGAACCTCTTGTCTACACAGTAGTATGTAGCACCGATAAAGCTGGTGATGAATACTAGTTGGTGTGTAGGTTTAGATGGGCATGTTTCTTGGTAGTGCTCGTTGAGTAGCTTCTGCCCGGCGACGGTCAGTAGCATGCCACTACCAATGCCCATTACAACGGCGAGGATAGGGTTAAGCATGGTGAGTAAGTTGAAGTGTGTACCCACCCTTGCGGGTGGGAGGGGGCTAGTACGTGTGTACTATTTAGATAGCGGCATGTTAGGCACGATGGCATTGGCTATACCAACGCGTAGTGCCAAGATTAACCTACCGGCTTGTTCTTTGGATTGATCTTTCTCCAAAGCCTTGGCGGCCTTGAAGAATTGAGCAGCAATAGATTTGCGGATAGCCATGATGATAAGTGTGACCACCCTTGGTGGGTGGTAATAACCAAAGCCAGGCATTGCACCTGGCACGGGAGCTATAACTCACTTGGCTTGTAGTTGACGCGCAAATTTGCGTGCCGTTTCTATTGACATCGTAGTGGATTGGTCATATCCTTTCTGTTGTTTACGGATAAGCTTGGTGATACGCACCAAGTTGATCTGTGGGTTAGCAACGAAATGATAAGTAGCTTGCTTGGTAGCAATGGTGTAGAAAATGTCCATTGAACTGAGGTTGTGTGCGGTACCCATCTCCGCTGGGGGTAATAACTGAGTGGGGGATTCGATCCCTCGGCTCACGCCTGGTACTCAGAATGGAATGATGTTGATAGGGTGAATGTGTATTCGATTAAATCCTGCGTGTTACAGATGCGCAGCCCCTGGTTGTACATAGCCTAATTGTATCGACAATCAAGTTTGCCCTTATGCTATACTTGTCCTAACTAGATAGTAAAACGTAGTGATAGCAAGGGGTTTGGGGGACGACAGCGTGTAAAGCTGCGTATTTAGCTAGGTGATTTCGCTTACATTACGTTGTAAAGTAGACAGGAAACCTAGCGAACGCAGTGAGCGGTGCTTTGATGTAACATGTAACGTAGTCAGGTAACCCTGGCTCCTATGTTACTCTCGCTGTTGATACTAATAATTATTCGTACTATTACTTGATACGAATTCGTATCACCCACCCTTTCTTTTTTTCTACACGGGACTATAGCCGGGTAGGGTATGTGAGAAGAGTTGGGTAAATTTTATGGAAATTAGGTCCAAAACTTGGCGTTTTTGTCGGTAGCACAGGGTTTTGGGCTAAAAACAACTTTTTTTACCCTTTGATTAACCTGATTTTGTAAAAAAATATAAAATCCTAACTACGTATGTGAAGTCTGGACTTTACCCAAATTTTTACACCAAAAAGCCGGGGTTTTAGGCCCCGGACTTAATGAAAAAATATCTTTGGTTTTAGTTTTCTTTTGAACCTTTATAAGCTTGGGTTGCTCTTACCGCTTTCTTGAATGCTTCTTCGTCTGGAAGCTCATAAGCCAATTCTTTTTTCGCTGAAGTTACAAAATCACGTACTTCGAAAGAGTCGGCACCTTCTTTTGCACGCTCCAAGGCATGTTCCTTGATTTTTTCAAGGGCCTCGACGCGTTTTTGGCGGACTCCTGCGTCCATCAGTATCCAAAACTGGTAGCTTTACTAAATATAGAGCATCCAATCTTTGGATATCTAGCTAATAGAATGTGAGAAGGCAAAAGTTTATGTAATAGGACCAAATGGCTGTTTCTCCGGCGGATTTTTACGCTTATAGCCGCGCAACAGGTGTCCAGATTCCTGATGATCCGTATGAAAAGGCTAAATTAGTTCCTGAAATCAAGGAATTTCGCCAAAATCAACTCCGCGCACCACAACAAGAGCAATCCAAGGGTCCTGATCCCCTGTCTGTAGGCCTTGGAGTAGGTCTTGCCCTGGCTGGGGGTATCGCTGGTGGCCTGGGTATCCGAAAGTTGCTTAGGGGGCCAGCCAAATCTGCAACCGCTGGTGTCAGGCAGGTTGATTTAGGTGATGTAGCTGCTGTTCGTCGTGCTGCAAGTGAATATTCCCCTACTCCTTCCAAAGTTGCACAACAAATAGGTGAAGAAGAGTTCGTTGCTTATCGCCCAGATCCTAAAGAGTTTGTATCTAGGCCAGTTGCAGAAGCACGTAGGCAAGCAGCGACTTCAGATTTGCTTAACGCAGCTCAAATGCGACGTGAGCCCTACCAACTCGCATTGGGTGGTGAAGCTTCTCCTACGCTTCAAAGCATACGCTCGTCTGAGTTTGGTCCTAACCTAACTCAAACGAGAGAACGTGCTTTAGGCCTGGTATCAGCAGAAGCACCTTCTCGTCCTTTAGCTGCTGCTCCCGATCAACTAACTCTTTTCGAACAAGATACAAGCAAAGGATTCACACCCCGTGGTTACTTAGAAAAGACTGGTGCCGTTGCTCCTATTGAGGATTTGACTTCTGTTCAACAACAAAGTTTGCCACAAGTTATTGATCAAAAGATGAACGCAGTTGAATCTGCGGAGGATCAAGTTACTGGTCGTATGAAAACTCAACTTCAACGCAATGAAGATCTTGATATGGGTCAAGTTGAAATGCTCGAAGATAGGGCAAGTCAACAACCTAATTTGACAATGGCAGAAGATGGGCCAATCAACAGTGTTGCTTCTCAACTTCCAGATGGTCTTCCTGTTGATCAAGCAGAAGGTGTTCGTTCACTTTCTTCTCAAGAACTTGCAGATGTTGCAAAAGCTGAGATGATTGCACGTAGGCAAGAAGTTGCAGCTCGTGGGTTAATACCAGGAACCCTTAGATTTGAACGTGCACTTGCAGAAGGTTGGGCAAGTAAACCTGGTTTTATGCCGGGAACAGAAGAATTCCGCCAACGTATTGCTTTGCCTCGCGTAATTCGTAGCGCTGTTCAAGCTGCTAGTGCAGATCCCTTGGATCCTCTTGGTGGACTTAAAGAACGCACTGTTGTTAATATTGGTCCCAATGCTGAAATTTCTTCTACAGCAGCAGGTACTGCAATTAGGGGCGCATCTCCTGTTTATGATGTTGCAGAGCCCAAAGTTGCAACACGTCAAATTTTTGGCACACCTGATACCTTGGTCCCTGGAGCGCCAGATGAATTGATGCCTGATCGCCCAGGAATTGAAACAGCATCTCAACAAATTATTTCGCAACCACAACTTCCTGAACGCACTGATCCTTATGCCTTAAAACGTCTCAAAGGAGGGTCTCCTGGAATTGGAGTTTATGGTCCAGAGTTGTCTTATGTCCCTGGTGCAGTTGGCAAAGCAACAGGTGAATACTCTGCTGCTGCTGGCCGTACTCCTGGATATGTTCCGCATGGATATTAAAACAAGAGCAAACACCTTTTTCTGGAACATCCACAGAAGGTTTAAACCGTGCCCTTGCAAAATCTGGTAAATCCGGAACATTAGCAATTACATCTGAACTAGGGCGACGTGAAATAGCAAAAGAAAATCTTGTTAAGAGTGAATTGTTGCGACGAGCTAATATTGAAGGTAGGGACCCACAAATGATTCTTAAACAATTTGGTATTGGAACTTGATCATGGCTGATAAAAAGAAAAAGCCAAACAAGTGGATTCAAAAAGCTGAGTTAAAAGAAGGTGCGTTTACTGCCAAAGCAAAACGCAAAGGAATTACTTCTTCTCAGCTTCAAGAGAATGTTCTTGCTGAACCCACCAAATATGATGACAAAACAGTTAAGCAAGCCAGACTCCGTCAAACGTTGGTAGGATTACATAACAAGAAAAAAGCTAAAGAATAATGGCAAAAGATGATCGGCTTGAGCTTGGTCGTTACCTAACTAATCCTTTTAACGAAGGTGGGCGTGTTTCCAGAAAGCTCAACTTCAATGATTTGTTTGCTTCTAAGCCCTCAACAGGTGCTCCCCCTTGGACACCCTCACGCTTCAAAGCGGAGCACTTAACTAATGCCTTGCAAACAAAAAAAGCAACCCTTAACCCACGTCTTAGGTTTGTGGGTAATTCTCCTTTTTTTGACGATGAGAACCAACTGGATCCCAAAGATTATGAACTCTTTGAAGGTCTAGGTAGGTTCGATAGACCTGAAGCGTATGACTTTAATGAAGGTCGTGCCCTTACTCGTAATCGCCCACAGAATCAACCTGATTTTAACCCAGAGTGGATTGATGCTTACAACGTAAGTCCAACCATTAACCCAAGCAAGCGTGCCAAAAACCCAATGCCACGGATGAAGAACCCTGATCCGAATGGTTACTTGATGAGTGTTGCTGAGAATCGCGTTGAAGGTGAAGCAGAAGGTAAAGCGTCTGTTGCACAGCTATTGCAACGTAAAGACCTAAATGTACGCAAGGAAGAAAATGAGGGAGAAGAGACTGTTACACAGGTTGAACAGAATCCAGCCTCTGGTAAAATTGCTTAACAAGTTGTTGCTTGTAAAATAAATTAAAGGGTTATATAGATGAAGGGCCAACTGGTTAAAAAGTTGTTAGGAGCATTGTCGAGCAAAGGCTCTGTCGATGTTGCTAAAGGTGCTTTGCCCGGCGCTGGCATCAATGCTTTAATTGGTGGTCTTACTGCTGGACCAATGGGTGCTGTTGGTTACGGTGCTGGTGACTTTTTACTTAACTATCCTGTCATGAGGATGGCCCGTAAAATAAGTCCTGGTACAAAAGAATTAGTTACTAATGTAGCTACAGGAAAAGTAACAGAACGCTTTTCTCCTTCTGCCTTGGAGACAGGGGCAAACATTACCGCGTCACTGTTCTCTCCTCTTGCGGTTGATCTTGTAACTGGTGGTGCGTTGACACCACAGGCAGCGCAAATGAGGCAGGAGGAGGCTGCCCAACTAATGGCACAACAACAGCAAGTAATGCCTGTTGAACAAAGCCAAGCGCAACAAACTGTACAAGAACTTTTGCAGCGGCACCGTGTAAACAACATGCCAATGGGTGGTATGTCCCTGGCACCTAACACAATGTTTCAGTTGCAGGGAATTGAACAAACCGCGTTCCATTACCCAGGGGTAACACTTCCTCCTGAGATGAAAGAACTCTTGGCATAGTTATGGCACAACCACTTCACAAGGGATTCTCAGGCGGTATTCAAGCGGCTAAAAATTTGATGTCTCAATTGGGACAACAAAGAGCTAGTTATGGACGTAATGTTTTTTACGACCCAGAATTCAAACAGGGTTTGACACAAGCTGGTATCACTGCACGTGAATCACCCGCTGCATTTGCTGGTGCTTATGCAACACGTCTTTTGGGTGACATTACCACTGATGAAAGTCGTAAGTTTTATTGGCGCATGAATCATCCGCTTGCTATTGCGGATGAAACGCTACAACGTGTGGTAGATCCCAAAAATCAACTTGGCCCTTATGGAAGAGGTTTAGTTGGTCTTGCTGCAGTTCAACCAGCCGTTGCATTGACTGGTGCATTTAACCCACTGAACATTTCCGAACTTGGGCGTCCAACAGGCTACAAACAAAATGCTCCCGACAAAGAAGATCCAACTAAAAGTACTGAGCCTGGCACTGAACTATTTCAACGTTTCTTTCAAGGGCGTACAGGTCGCCCCTTGGCATTTGATAAAGCAAGAGAAGAGATTCCTGATCTCACTAAGGCACGATATGCTAATTACATGAACTTTCTTTACAATGATCCAGGGCCAGTAGGAGCTGCAACCCTAGGACTTGTAAAAGTTACACCTGAGAATCTTCAGGGTGATCCAGAGGCACGCCTTCTTGGTTATCCAGTAAGTATCCCATCCGTCACTGCACTTGCTGGTGGTGTGGCGGGAGCACGTCTGGGTGTATCAAGTGCACCTAGAACTGAAAAAATTATTCAACCCAGTTTACTTGCCGGAGAAAAAGCAAATGTTTCTCGTGTGGTAATGGGTAGGCGTACTCCTACTATTCTACGTGGGTTGGCAGGTGGTGTTGCTGGTGCAGCAGTTGGTGCTGTTACTGGTGTCCTTGCAAACCAAGCTATATCAGCCGCTGGTAATGCAATGAGATTACCTACTCAACAACAATATCAGAATATTGGTCCTGATAGAATCTAGTTAATAAAAGAATTTCGGTATACAACGTAATGACCGGTAGCGAATCCGATTTTCAACGTTTACTTAATTTGCGTCGTCAAGGTGTTGATCCTAACTTGATACGAACAATGGGCCCTGGTGGCGCAGAAGCTATTAGTGGGTTAGGAAAGCAAGCCCAAACTGCTGCTAGCCAAGCCGGACCGATGGCTCGTCAGGTTGGCAAAGGGATTGCTGCTCGCCCTGGTATGTACGGAACATTAGGTACCGCTGCAGCCTATGCTGGTTCGCAAGCCTTGCAAGGTGA
>Ga0114922_10006713_pt1 | contig 10545 bp, 8 predicted proteins | sample AartaG_FD_100975 | JGI IMG/M metagenome (GOLD analysis project Ga0114922, IMG submission 100975) | Deep subsurface microbial communities from Aarhus Bay to uncover new lineages of life (NeLLi) - Aarhus_00045 metaG | ecosystem: Environmental > Aquatic > Marine > Oceanic > Sediment | place: Aarhus...
GATGGCCAGGGGGCAGTCGAGCCAGACCGAGACGGAGTTGGTGTTTATAACCGCGATGTTGTCGTCGACGGTGAAGGCCCCGCCGCCCACCGCCAGCACCAGGTCGCCGCCGGCCAGCGACCTCAGCACCTCGCGCTCCCTGCGGCGGAAGTAGGCTTCGCCATCCTCGGCGAAGATGCGGCCGATCGGCTTGCCCTCCAGCCTCTCGAGCTCGTCGTCGAGGTCGACGAACGGCACCTCGAGCCTCTCGGCCAGCAGCCGCCCAACGGCGGTCTTGCCGCAGCCCATGAAGCCTACAAGTACGATTGCCTTCATCGAAGTCCCGCCTTCGCCAGGCCGTACGGCTTTCGCAGACAGCATATCCGATGGAACGTCCGGCCGTCAAAAGTGGACCGGCTCAGCTGGCGGGGCCGCGGACGGCCCACACTTTACATAACAGCGGAGCTGCGTGGATAGGGAAGGAATTCTACTGTTCCCCGGGCGGAGCCGCCCCTGGAGGCTTTCTGAACCAGAGGAAGGCGCCGCCGGCGAGCGCGCAGAGCAGCAGGACGGCGTCGACGGCGGTGAATGCCCACTGCAGCCCCTCCACGGTTGCCTGCGGCAGCACCAGCACTTCGTTGCCTGCAAGGTCGTTCAGGACGCGCAGGATGATGATCTGCAGGATGATCAGCGGCGCGATCCAGCGCAGGATGACGAGCCAGAGTGCGCCGAGCCGGAAGCGGCCACCACCTTCCCTGATGTGGGCCAGCGAGCGCGCCCGCCCCCACTTCCAGGCGACGAATACGGCGATCAGGAGTCCCCCGATCGGGAGCATGTATTCGTTGGAGATCGTGCTGATGAGGTTGAAGAAACTCTGGCCGAGAACGGTGAAGGAGGCTTCCGGATTCTCGTTGGACAGCGCCGAGGGGACGCCGATCAGGAAAATAATAGCCCCCATCGTGACCGCCGCCTTGCGGCGCGCCCAGCCGCGCTCGTCGACGAAGTAGGCGGTCACCACCTCCAGTAGCGAGATCGAGGAGGTCAGCGCGGCGATGAGCACCAGCAGGAAGAAGGCCACGCCGAACACCTGGGCCAGGAGGGCGTTCTGTCCGAACATCTCGAGGAAGATCTGTGGGAAGGCCTCGAAGATCAGCCCCATTCCTCCCGGCGCCTCGCTAAAGCTCAGAGCCTGGTTGACCGCGTAGAAGGCGGGGAATATAGCCAGGCCGGCCATCAGGGCGATCATCGTGTCCAGGCCGACCACCTGGAGAGTGCTGGTGGGCAGGTTCTGGTCGCGGCGCAGGTAGCTGCCGTAGGTGATCATCGTTCCCATGCCGAGGCTGAGCGAGAAGAATGCCTGGCCGAGGGCGGCCGCCAGCGTGCCCGGCTGGAAGTCCTCGAAGCGTGGAACGAAGAGGAACTCCAGCCCCTTGGCGGTGCCCGGCATCGTCAGGCCGCGGGCGATCACCAGCACCAGCAGCACCAGCAGGACCGGCATCAGGATCTTGCTCCAGCGCTCGATCCCCTCGCTGACGCCGCGGTAGACGATCAGAACCGTCAGGGCCATGAAGACCAGCAGGTAGCCGATCGACGAGGCCGGGTCCTGGGCGAAGTAGATGAAGTGGTCGTGGAGGGCCTCCTGCGAGCTCACCGCCACCAGGGCGCCGCGGGCGCTGTCGACCAGGTAGCCGAGGATCCAGCCGCCGACGACGGCGTAGAAGCTGAGGATCATGAAGCCGGCCAGCACCCCCATGCCGCCGACGGCGAACCAGGGCGTGCGCGGCGCCAGCTTGCGGAAGGAGCCGACGGCGTTGCTCTGCGCGGAGCGGCCGATGGAGAACTCGGCCAGCATGATCGGCAGGCCGAGGACGAGCACGCAGCCGACGTAGAGCAGCACGAAGAGGCCGCCGCCGTTTTTCCCGGCCTCGGTTGGGAAGCGCCAGATGTTGCCCAGCCCGATGGCCGAGCCGGCCGCGGCGAGGATGAAGCCGATGCGCGAACCCCACTGCTCACGCGTCCGCGTTGTCGTCAACGTCCGGCTCCTCTTTTGCGCGGCGCTCCTGGCGCATGGCGACTATCAGGGTGACGCCGAATCCCACCCAGACCAGCAGCAGGATAGCGGTCATCATCAGGACGGCATCGAGTCCCACGAGGCTATCCCTCCCCAGGATCCTCCAGCAGCCGCCCGCCGACCGACCTGCGCGCCAGGCGGCGGTTGATGGCTAGCAGAAAGATTATCGCCACGGCCCACTGGAAAAGGCAAGTGCCGGGGTTGGCCATGGAGAGCGGGTTCCACCAGTCCGGCCCCGCTGTCTGGGCGAACCACCAGGCGATCATGGCCAGGAACTCCAGCGGCAGCACCACGGCGATCAGGGCGTTGAACCAGCGGCCGAGCCGCAGGCCGGGACCGCTGTTTATTAGCGTCGTGCGCAGGCGGTCGACGCCGAAGCGGATGGCTGTAAGGGTAAGGAAGAAGCCGCTGACCATCAGCCCCACGCCCCAGACCCAGTCCTGGTTCTCGAAGAAGCTCATGCTCAGCGCCGAGGGCACGCCGAAGAGGAAGCCGGCCGAGCCGACCGCCAGTATGGCCCGCGGGCGGCCGATGCCGGCGTCCATCAGGATGCGCGCTGCCAGCTCGACCATGGCGATCAGGCTCGAGATGGCAGCCATGCTCAGCGCCAGGAAGAACAGGACCGTGAACGCCCAGCCGAGCCCGGGCTGCATCTGGTTGAACAGTGCCGGGATGTAGACGAAGGAGAGGCCGGTGGATGCGGGTCCGGGCTGCCGTATCACCTCGACCGGTTCGGCGCCCGGCATCGCCACGGGTATTAGCGCGAAGGCTGTGGGGATGATCATCAGCGCGGCGAGCAGCGAAGCGCTGTTGTTGCCGAGGCCGGTGATCAGGGAGTTCAGCACGATCCCCTGCCGTTTGTTCATGTAGACGGCGTAGGTGAGGATCAGCCCCCAGCCGGCCCCGGTCGACCAGGCGCTCTGCGTCAGCGCCTCGAGCCAGGTGCGGTAGTCGGCCAGCGTCTCCCAACGGGGCGTGAAGAGGAAGGCCAGCCCGTCTACGGCCCCGGGGAGCGTCAGGGCCCGCGCCATGCCCAGGAGCAAGATCGCCAGCAGCGAGGGGATGATGATCTTGTTGGCCCGCTCGATGCCGCCCGCAACCCCGCGCCAGACGATGAGGCCGCAGAGCCCGATGGCCAGCGCGTGGAAGAGCAGCGGTTCCCAGCTCGAGGTGAAGCCGCGGAAGTAATCCAAGCCCGCCCCGGCGGTGCCGATCGAGCCCAGCGCTCCGCCCAGGCCGGCGAACAGGTACTTCAGGCACCAGCCGGCGACCACGGAGTAGTAGAACATGATGGCCGTCGAGCAGAGCGCCACGAAGCCGCCCAGCCAGGCGAAGCGCTCGCCGATCAGCCTGCCGACGGCGCCGACGCAGCCGCGGCGCGCAGCCCGGCCCATTGTGAATTCCAGAATCAGCAGGGGTATCGACCAGAGGAAGAGGAACAGCAGCCAGGGGATGAAGAAGGCCCCGCCGCCCACCTTGGCGATGATGCGGGGGAAGCGCCAGATGTTGCCGGTGCCGACGGCCATCCCCAGGGCGGCGAGAATCAGGGCCCAGCGGGAGGTGAACAGCTCGCCTTTGCTCTTCACGCCGACTCCGGAAATATTATCTTAGACGTGCAGCGGGCGCTCCGCCGGCCGCCGTCCTCCCCTTACGATCCCCTGGTCCAGGCCAGCCTCCGGCCTTCAGTCCTCCTGCTTCCTGGAGGCAAGGTCATCGGTCTGCCGCGAGGTGACGTAGCGGACGATCTCGCTGCGCTCGGCGAAGGAAACGTTCTCCAGCTCGATGCCGATCAGCGCGCCGCTGACTCGCCTGACGGTGCCCTGGCAGGAGATCCAGCCGCCGGTGGGCAGCGCGATTTCGATCTTGTTGATCCTCTGCCCCATGCTGAGCGACCTGGCGAAGCTGCTCAGCAACGATACCCCGCCACCGGAGATGTCCCGCGCGCTGTCGCCCAGCGACTGGCTGCGGTCGAATTCAATCATGATCCGCACCGGGGCCGCCTTGTCGGGCCTGACCCGGAAGAACGAGCGGCGGTTGCTGTAGCGGATCACCTCCGGCAGCGCGAACTGCAGCGCCTCGTAGCCCTCGTTGTCGACGCGGCCCAGGAAGCCGCATGAGAAGGTGAAGGGCACGGCGCGCTCCTGGTAACCCAGCTTTATCGTGTCGCCCTCCGTCAGCAACGAGTTGCCCTTGGAGGGCATCATAATGTCGGTCAGGAAGCTCTCGCCGGCGAACCTCAGGAAGATGCTGGTGAACAGATTCCTGCCGATCTGTATCTCGCAGTTGTGCTGCCGCGCGCAGAGCTCATTCAGCTTCTCGCGGACGGCCTTCGGCTCCTCGATGTCGAGGCCGACCCGCGCTCTCCGCTCTCTGGATCTCCCGAACAGACGCAACGACTCCACTCCCCTCTGTCAGGCCGAAAGCATCCCTCTCGTTATTATTGTAGCAGAATGCGATGTCGGGCGGCAACGCCGGCGCCCTTGCCGCTCCTTGGCTCCGGGTGCTACCATCGGCCTCGCCATGAGCTGGGTCAGCAGAGTCGCGCCGAGCGAAGTCGTCGACGCCTGGCGGAGCCGGGCGCTGCCCGAGCGGCTGATCTTTCTCCTGCTTCTGCTCTATGCCCTGATGTGCCCGCTGACGATCGGCGGCGCCCAGGCCTGCGCCGCCCTGGCTTTCCTCCTCTGGGTCATCCGTTTTCCCGCACGGCGGCCGGGTCGCCTGGCGGCGCCGCAATTCGTGCTGCCTTTGGTCCTGCTTATCGCGCTCTCGCTGCTCTCCATCGTCTTTTCCCTGGATCCCGTCGAGAGCCTCTGGAGTGCCCGCAACCTGCTGCTGTTCCTGGTTGTTCCCCTGGTGCTCTGGAACGTGGAGAGCGCGGCGGAGGCCGTGGCGCTGCTGGCGGCGCTGGCCGCCGGGGCTCTGGTGACGACCGCCTGGGGCGCCGTGCAGGTACTGATAGGGGCCGGCGGCGGCGAGGCCGGGCGGCGGCTCACGGGCTTCCTGGGCCACTACATGACCGCCGGCGGGGAGCTGATGCTGGCCTCGCTGGCGCTGCTGGCGGCGGCGCTATGGGCGCGGCGGAGGGGGCCGAGGGTGGCCGCGGCCGCGGCGGCGACCCTGCTCGTGGTCGGCCTGGGGTTGACCCAGAGCCGCAATGCCTACGTCGGCCTCGCCGTCGGCGTCGTCGCTCTGCTGCTGCTCTGGCGGCCCGGCCTGGTGGCGTTGCTGCCGTTCGCCCTCAGCCTGGCAGTGCTGGTGTCGCCGCCGCTCGTGCGGGAGCGGATCTTCAGCATCGCCGACCTCGAGGATGCCTCCATCCGCCACCGCTTGGGCATGGTGAGCGCCGGCGCCAGGATCACCGCCGACTTCCCGCTCTTCGGCGCGGGGCTGCAGCAGGTGGAGGAGATCTATCCCCGCTACAAGCGGCCTCCCGAGAGCGCTGACGTGGCCCACCTGCACAACAACGTGCTGCAGATCGCGGCCGAGCGCGGCATCCCGACGGCCCTGGTTTGGCTCTGGCTGATCGGCGCCCTCGCCTGGGGCCACTGGCGCCTCGCACGCGACACGGCGCGCCCGCCGTCGCTGAGGGCCTTCGCCGTCGGGGGTTTTGCCGCCGTGGCGGCGATGTTCGCCGCTGGCATGTTCGAGTACAACTTCGGCGACTCCGAGGTCCTGATGCTCTTCCTGATGCTCGTGACTCTCCCCTACGCCATCGGCGCTGCCGCGGCGCGAGCTGAAGAGAAAGCCTGAATCCGGCGACCGGTTTCGGCGCACGGCGGCCGCGAAAAAAAACTCGCTACCCCTTCAAATTCTCCGTTTTAATGCCGATAATAGTGGAGAGGGATGCCGCGCTCGGAACGTCAGCGCTCCGGGTGCGGTCGGCAGTGGCGATACCTTCTAACGGAAAAACGAAATAATGGCTGATTCTGTACCGGGTCGGCTCTACAGGCTGCGCGTCGGCCGCCGGATCTACGAGAACATCTCCATCGCCGTGGTGATCAAGAACATCAAGTCCGGCAAGCTGGATCGCGATCACGAGATCGCCAGCGCCGGCTCGGACCGCTGGACGCCGCTCGGCAGCGTCCCCCAACTGCAGGCCTTCTTCAGCCCCGTCGCGGAAGGCTTCGCGCCGGCCCCGGCGCAGCCGACCGGGCTCTACTACTTGCGCGTCGGCGGTGAGGAGCGTTCCCACCAGACCCGTAAGCAGCTGATCGAGATGATCCGCAAGGGGGAATTCAAGGAGACCGACCAGATCCGGACCCACCCCCACGAGCCCTGGAAGATGGCGGGTGACGCCGAAGACCTGCACCGCTATTTCGACCTGCGCCGCCGGCAGATCGCCGAGAAGGGTTTCGCGGCCGAGCGCGGCGACGTGGGGCCGCCCTTCTACCTCGACATCGCCGGTCCGTTCAAGTACATCGCCAACCCGCGCTTCCTCGTCAACGTCATAGCCATACTTGTCTTCTTCGCCATCGCCATTCTCGTACCCATACCGCTGGTCAGCGGGCCGATCAACTTCCTCGCCACCTTCTACATTTATGCCTACTACTTCCGCGTCGTCTCCAACGCCGGCGTCGGCGGCACGACGTTCCCCGAGTTCACCGACATGGCCGACTTCATAGGCGAGCTGATCCGGCCCGCTGTCCAGTTCTTCCTCACCCGCGTGGCGGCCCTGGCCCCCCTTATCTCTTACATCTGGTTTGTCAGGTTCGCCGATATGGAATTCTGGTTTAAGGTCCCGATCGCCATCGTCGCCCTTAATGTACCGTATCTCGTTCTGGTGTTCCCAGTAGTATCCATGGATGTCGTGACCCTGCCCGACGGAGAGATAACTTTTCAAACCAACATCGAATTCCTCTTCTCGGATCCGTTCGTCTGGCTGCTGCTGGCGTTCTGGCTCCTCTACGTACCGATCTCCCTGATGCGCCAGGCCTCCTACGGCCAGTACTGGCCCGTGTTTAATCTGGTGGCGTTCTTCAAGTCAGTATTTCGAGCCTTCGGACCGTACATCGCGCTCATCGCTTTCCTCTTGGCCGTTGACATCATCGGGGGATGCATCATTCTCCTGCTGACGCTTCTAATAGGCTTTGCCACGATCACAGCCCCGGTCGCCGACGAGATGATGCAGTTCTCCGCGCCGTTCGAGCTCCTCTTCCGCGGGTTGATGATGCTCGGGACCTTCATCAAGATGTACTTCATCGGCCGCTTCGTCTACCAGTACGCCGAACGGATGGGCTGGGATTAGCCTATACCTAGAACCGAACCCGAACCGCTCGACGTCTCGGCTGGCGGTTGGCTTCCGTCCTTGCAGTAAAAAATCACGTCGAAATCCGGAATCCTGCTCGGAGCCGCGTTATCGCTCTTTTCTGGTTGAACCGGGTGGTCATTGCCTATACAATTCCGTGTCCTGCATTGAGACTGCATTCATAGGGAGGGGAGAAACATGGCCGTAGTTGGAGACCAGGAAGGACTGGGCAAGACGTACGAGTACACGCCGTACGTGCCCGAGGAGACCGACCTCAAGGAGCTGACCTTCAAGGCGCTCCTCATCGGCGTGATCATGGCGGTGATTCTGGGTGCCGCCAACGCCTACCTCGGCCTCAAGGCCGGCATCACTGTGGCGGCGACATTCCCGGCGGCGGTCGTCGGGATGGCCGCCTTGCGCCTGTTCAGGGGGACGATCCTGGAGGAGAACGTGGCCCGGACAACAGGCGCCGTGGGGGAGGCGCTGGTGGCGGGAGCGATCTTCACGATCCCGGCCTTCGTCATCGCCGGCGTCTGGGAAGGCCTGGACTACCTGCAGGCGACTATACTAATGCTGGTCGGCGGCATCCTGGGAGTGATGTTCGTTGTCCTGCTGCGCAGGATAATGGTCGAGGAGTCCGGCTTGCTGTTCCCGGAATCGGTAGCTGCTGCCGAGATCCACAAGGCAGGCCAGAAGGGCGGAACCGGCGCCGGCTTCGTGTTCGGGGCCATGGGGCTCGCGGCCCTGGTCGAGCTATTCAAAAACAGCGCGGGCGTCCAATTGTTCCAGGAGTATATAACCTGGGCCATCCTGCCTTCAGCCGAGGCGGTGAGAGAGAGGGTCATCAGAATCTACAACGCGGTGAACGAACAGGTGGCCTCGATTCAGATCGGCGGCGGCTCACTCATTCAGACCCCCTCGGCCAGCCCGGCGCTGTGGGGCGTGGGCTACATCATCGGCCCCCGCCTAGCCTCGATCACGTTCAGCGGCGGCCTCCTGGCCTGGGCACTTTTTGTGCCGCTAATACTGCTGTTGGCGCCCGACATCCTGCAGTTTGCCGGATCCGAATCGGTAGCTGCCGCCGCCGCGGGCGCTGGTCAGGACGTGAACACCTGGCTGGCGGTCAGCGTCTGGCTGAACGTGGTCAGGCCGCTGGCGGTCGGTGCCATGCTGGTCGGCGCTGTCTTTACCCTCTGGAGCATGCGCCAGAAGTTGATCACCGGCATCGGCAGGGCGGTAGGCGACCTCTTCAAGGCTTCCCATGAACGGGAAGCCAGGCTGCGCATCCAGACCGACCTGCCGTTCAAGCTCATCTTCTCGACCATCGGCGTGCTGGTGGTGGTGATGGCCGTCATCTACTACTACTTCAGCCAGGACATCATCGCGGCGCTCACTGCCGCCGTGGTGATGACCATCGCCGGCTTCTTCTTCGCTGCCGTGGCCGGCTACCTCGTCGGCCTGATCGGCAGCTCCAACAACCCGATTTCCGGTTTGACGCTGAGCACGCTGATCGTGGCGGCGCTGCTTATCCTGCTATTCGGCGTGCCCGACCGGGTCGGAGAGTTCGCCGCCATCGCAGCGGTCCTGGGGGTTGCGTCGGTGGTCTGCTGCGCCTGCGGCGTCGCCGGCGACATGCTGCAGGACCTCAAGGTCGGCCACATCCTCGGCGGCACCCCTTGGCGCATGGAGGTCGGCAAACTTACCGGTGTCGTTTTCGCCGCCCTGGTGATGACGATCCCCCTGATCGTGCTCCACGAGGGCTACAGGGCGACGGGGGGAATAGGAGGCACCGACCTGCCGGCCCCACAGGCGGGCCTGATGGCCATGCTCAGCAAGGGGATCATCACCCAGGACTTGGCGTGGCCGCTAGTCATAGTCGGCATGTTCTTCTCCCTCGGCCTCATCCTGATCAAGAGCCCGAGCCCGATGCTGATCGCCATCGGCATGTACCTGCCGCTGCACACCACCTTCGCCATCTTCGTGGGCGGACTGATCCGCTTTACTATCGATAAGATGGTGGCGCGCCGCAAGATCGGGGGCGAGGTCAAGCAGGGAGTCGAGAACACCGGAATCCTGATCGCCTCCGGGCTCATTGCCGGCGAAGCACTGATGGCGATCATCCTGGCCGCGCTCGTCTTCTTCGAGACCAACCTGCTGGAAGTGATCGGCCTGCAGACGATCATTGAGAGCCCCGAAGCGTGGCCCGGCATCGTAGCGCTGGTGATAATCGCCTTCGTGCTGATCTACTTCCCGCTCAGGAGCGCTAGACGTGCCTCTTCGGAGACGACGCCAACCGCGTAACATAGCTTCGTTCGTAGCGAGAGCCGTCGTCGGCCACGAGCTGGCCGACGACGGCGTCGTTTCGCTGCTGGTGCCGCGCTTCCGCGCTCGCTGGATGCAATGGCTGCAGGGGCGCTTACGGAAGCCTTACATCCGGGTGAAGCTCGACGAGCTCGGCTCGGCCACCTGGCTGCTGATCGACGGCCGCCGCACGGTGACGGAGATCGGCGAGGAGCTGCACCGCAAGTTCGGCGCCAAGATCGAGCCGCTCAGCCAGCGCCTAGGCTTTTTCATCGGCCTCCTGCGGCGCAATAAGTTCATCGAACTCGAGGAACCGCAAGAGACGCCGGCGGGTATCGAGCCTGAATAACAGTATCCTGATCGGAAACGCGTAGGTCGCTGTCGGATCTACCCGACGCTGCCTCCATTCTTATTGGGTAGATGTGGTCCCTTCCAGCTCCTGCCAGGCAAGCCCTGCGGCGCCGAGGAGGCCGGCGTCGTTTCCGAGTACGCTGGGGCGAATCTGGCATGATTCGAGCGCGCCCGGTATTGCGCGCTCCGCGACTCCCATCATGATCAGGGGCATCAGCAGATCGGCGGCGGCGATGATGCCGCCTCCCAGCACGATCTGGTCGGGATTGAAGGCGTTGATCAGGTTGGCGATCGTGAAGCCGAGCAGGCGGCTGGAGCCAGCCACGATCTCCAGCGCCACCTCGTCGCCCGCCTCGGCCGCGTCGGTGACGTCCTTGGCGTAGATACGCTTGCCACTGAGCTTGCTGAGGGAGGTTTTCTGGCCCGCCTCCATCGCCTCGCGGGCCTTGCGGGCGAAGGCGGTGTCGCTGAACTCGGCCTCGATGCAGCCGCGCAGGCCGCAGCGGCAGGTGGGGCCACCGGGTGTGATGAGCGTGTGGCCGACCTCGCCGCCGTAGCCGACGGCGCCGCGCCATACGCGGCCGCCCCAGACGATGCC
>Ga0114922_10006714_pt1 | contig 10544 bp, 10 predicted proteins | sample AartaG_FD_100975 | JGI IMG/M metagenome (GOLD analysis project Ga0114922, IMG submission 100975) | Deep subsurface microbial communities from Aarhus Bay to uncover new lineages of life (NeLLi) - Aarhus_00045 metaG | ecosystem: Environmental > Aquatic > Marine > Oceanic > Sediment | place...
CCCAATTTGATTGGGGGGCACGTGCCACACGTGTTTCATTTATTATTGTCACAACTTGTCCGGGACACCCGACGACATTAAATAAACTTTACTATGCCATCAGAATTACAGCAGAATTGATAAGCCCGAATGACTTGCGACACTCAATGCACTAAACGTTCTAAAACATTCATTTGAACCATCTTTATTATTAGAGCTTGATACCGTGAGATGAACATTATCTATAATCTAAAAATTCTTCCATAGATAAATCAATATCTTTTGTTATTTGACGAAGTAAAATTGGAGATATATCTCGTCCTTTATGAAATGGAACTGTGGTACTTCTTCCATCAGGATGTCGATATTGTTTATGTGAACCACGTTGACGAACTTCTATAAAACCTAATGCTTCAAGAATAGACACAACTTCACGTGGTTTAAGAATTGGATATTTTCCCATAATTAAACCAAAACTACATTTTGTGTTCCAACAAATTCCGTATCTAAATCTGGTTCACCATCGATAAGAAGCATCTCTATCACTTCTTTAAGATTATTATTTAGTTCATCCAGAGTTTTAGCTTGTGTATGTGCTCCAGGAAAACCTGGAACATAACCAACATATAGACCTGTATCGGAGCATTTTTCTACAACTGCAGTATATGTTTTCATATATATTTACTCCTCTTCTTAGAAATACATATTATATGATGAAAATATAAACAAAAATTTGACAGAAACAAGTACTTTTGAGAATTTATTTTTTTGCATATATACAGAGCTAAAATTAACCCACTTCTTCTATTTTAGTTTTCGATTTATTTTATGGTAGTATTATTAAATTTTTATTTAGGGCTAACATAATATTGATTGACAAACACACCATTATTACTAAAAATAATCAAACTGTTGTTCATTATTGCCATATTCAAATTCTAAAACGATTTATTCCCATGTTCTACATGGTGGTTAGTTTTGTGCTGAAGACTCCTCAATTGTCAAGTTTAAAAAAGCCGACCTCCAAAAGGATGCACTTCACCTCTTGAACTCGGCTAATAAATTTCAGCTCTCTAAATCATGTCTGCCCTTACTTAAATTCTATTCGCCTCTCCATTTGAGGTGAATATTATCTTTAAGCATTTGGCTTCTAATTTTTATTCTACTGTAATGTAAATGATTATTTTCAGGAAATCAAGATTTAATTTTCGAATAGCTTTGAATTCATTGGAAACATGGAGTGCCCAAAACGTGCCCATAAATATACCCAAATATACTAAAATATACTAAAGTATTCAGAATATGTAGACGCAACAATGGCTTATAACCCGTCTGCAGTCATCGGAATTACAAGCATTTAGCCTTGTCGGGGCGGAGGGCTCTCGACCTCATGACCCCCAGTCATGCGCTCGGAAGCATTGTATTAAAAATAAAAATCAATCCAAAATATCAGATATTTTCTTAAGATACTCCTCAGAAGGAAATCCTCTCCCATTCTCCCACTCATAAATCTTATTCTTACTCACTCCTAAAAGTTTGGCAAGTTCTTTTTGTTTTAATCCCTTCTCCAGCCTCTCATGCCTTAGAAATCCTGGAAAATTATTTGTACCAATCGAGGTATATCGGGAGACTCGGAACCTGATTTCTTTGAGTTTAGGATTTTCTACGCTAAGAAACGGATGGTCATGGATCATAGTATTTATCCAGCATGACTTTTATTCTATAAGAGTGTCTCCAAATCTTAAAACGAAATTTGGCAGAATTGCTCTGAACTACTGCATTTCAGGTATTTTTTCAAGAAAATAATGTTCGGGTGGAATTTATCACCCCCACGGGCTATTGCAAGTTTAGTTGTCAATATGGAATATAAGTTATCCATTCTAACATATGGTCGTCGTCCTTACCCACTGGATTTCGGTAATAAATCTGATCACAACCATTTACCTGTATTTCACAATCTTTAAATGAATTCAAGGACCAATAAATATCCTGATCATATGCAATTCCACACATCGCATTAAACATTGAATTGTCAATTTCTATCTCAGCTCCAGAAATTTTTAAGTTATTTTTAGCCATATAACCGATGTATCCTTGATCCCGAGTTTCTCCGCGAACAACAAGACGAATATTCTGCGCAAACACTGCCCCAAGGTTATTGGATCGAATTCGAGCAGCCCTGCAATAAAGAAAATCTTTATTAACAGTAAATGTATAATGGTGTTTATTGGTTCCAAGATGAAAATTCCAATAGATTCCATTTGGATCCCGCCATTTACTTGCTCCCAACTGCCATTCTTGAATACGTTTTCCAATATTCTCTGTTGAGACATTCTCAGGCATGTCATAAGGGTCGGTCATCGTTAGTTTTTCTATTAAAAGCAATTTTTCCCATTGATTATTGGAGATTTTAATTTTTAGCGATTTTTCCTTAATATTCAATTCTTCGATGATTTCATTATTTTCAATTAATAATAATTTTCCAGATGTGTTTTGAAGGGAAAAGGATCTTTTTTCTAGGGGTGGAGCATTTTCTCCACGGTGTTCGATTATAATTTCTTCTCCTTTCTCTAAATCTTTGGCTCTTAATGCAACTGTATTACTATCATTGTCGAATACTGCTATACCTCGAGTATTAAAATGTAGATTCTGGTCTCTTAACGTGACCTTCTGTAGAGTTGATGTTATCACTGATCCGTTTCTTTCGAAAAATAATGAATAGCTGTCGGTTCTTACCATCTCACAATTTTCATTCGCCCAAACTCCATAGAATTGGTCAAAATTTTCAAACGCTTGTTTTTGTTCAGTGGAACAATTAATCAAGATTATTGAGAATAATAAAAACATGGTAATTTTTTTCATATCTGGACTCCTTCAAGATATTGATGAATATATTCTAAAAAATACAATTTAATAATCTTACTTACATTCAAAAAAACCACCACAACCAAAACCCTAAAAAACTCAACCACAGCCTTTTGTTTGTACTGCCCTGAATGATGTATTATTTTTTTACAGATTTTAATGTCAATCCTGTCCAAATAGCAGCCAATAGATCGATGGCCCCGAAAAGAATAATTATCGGTCGAGTGTGACCAAATATTACAAAGATGACAAAAAAGACAATAACCGATGACCGAGCATAAACAGTGAATTTGAAAAAGTCGGTTAATTCTTTGCGTGCTGCCTGCGTGTAGTAGAACGCCGATAAAACCAATAGCATGCCAACAACCCGAATCCATATTTCGGTTGTCTCCGGAAAACCAAACAAACCCAGCACAACATTGGGTATCAATAAAAAAGAGAGACCTAATACAACTAGATAGATTCCAAACACAAATACACTTTTTGCACTGTTACTCATTTCTCTCTCCTTCTGTAAAAACAATTATAATACAAACGAACAAACCTGTCAATTCACACAATTGAAAACAACAAACCTAAAACCTCCCAAAAAACTCAAACTCAGCCTTTCAGTTTGTGCAATTATGATTTCATTAAGATCATTTGCCTCTAATCCCAATCCTACTCCATCGGCTTCTTCAAAACCTCTTTCAACTTCCTCCCAGCCTTAAAATTAGTCTTCCGCCTCGCAGGAACATAGATAATCTCCCCGGTTTTCGGATTCCGAGCTTTGGGTTTTGGCTTTGTTTTCTTCACCTCAAAGACTCCGAAATTACGAATCTCAATCCGTACTTCCGGATTTGCTTCCGACATTATCTGACGAAGTGCTGTGAAAAGACCATTTACGATTTTCTCTGTTGTATAGATTTTCTCGCCCACTAACTTCGCAGTTCGTTTGACTACATCTTTTTTAGTGATTGTTTGGATGTCGGTCATGAAGGGCTCTCTCAATTTTTGCTTGCAACCATACTCCTTATTTATTAAATTCTATCAGGCGAATAGTGGATAGATGACAGGTACCCTCTGGGGTTTTAAGTCCCGCCTTGAGTTTCACCCCCAGCCTGTTCTCCCCGCATCTATCCCGTGTTCGCCATTTTTTATTCCACATTTACCTCATCTTACCTTTTTGCTTCGTCCTTTGCGTTTTATTTCCTTCTGGTGGATGTAGAGGCTTTTTGGGCTGTCTCGGTTTTCTTGGTTCATTCCGTTTAAGTTTCTTACTCATCTTTAATTGTTCCAATTATCGGTCGTTGCCCAATGAAACAAATTCACCTCTAAAACGCAACTTCAATATTTCAAGAATTTTAAACAAAACAGCCCTCACAAAGTGTTTGTTTGGGATCTCGCTTTAACAAAGTGAGTAATGAAAACATCCGGCCTCCCGAAAATCAAAAAGTATTGATTTTCAGGCATTCTTTCAACAAAAATACATACGGATGTAATTTATCCCCCCCATGGGCTTCACACCCCTTCATCAGCGCAAAGGTAGCATGCCATCTTAGGGTACTGATAGGGACATATCAGGTTTAGCGAAAGAACAAATAATTCTTTCCTAAACAATCAATTATGCGACATCGTGTCGCAATATAACGTGTGTCTGAGCGGTTTGACCGCACAGAATAAATTTAATTGAAAGAAGATTTTAGAAAGAACAAACCCTATGCCCAGTCGGTCAAATCCGATTCCAGACATGTGTTAGGCACTGACACTAATCCTAATAATAACAATATATTATTTACACACTTTTATTATAAAGCTATGTTGTCAAGTTTGAATAATCATATCCTGAAAAGCATTATGTTAAACTTTCTCAAAAACAAATCTAAAGTGATCAAATATCTTTCGTTCAAAACATATTCGATTGGCATTCGTTCTTAACATGGCAACCCGGTAACGGAAATTATTGTCTTTCACATACAACGGGATGAGAGATAGAAACAATGCGTATTTTTTCAGATTAAATTTTAAGAATTTTTTCTTCCACTGTTTCGTAGTTTCAATGTAATCCAATCTCCCACTACTTTTATAAATTAACTTGAAATAAGGTCTTGCATCCTTAACAATTTGATCGATACTATGGGGCAACCATGAATTTGGGTATTCATTAACCATAAGAGCGCAGATATAAGCATCAGACTTTTTATCTACACGAATATTTATTTTCTCATAATTGATCATATTTTTACTGAAAACCATGGTTTGCATATAAAACCTTCCCCCCAAAGGCAAAAGATCATAAACGACCTTGAAGAAATTATTGTACACTTCATCTTGTTTTCCGGCTTTCCATTCTTGAACAGAACAAAAATGCTCAAAACCACCAATACTAGCAATTGCATCAAATTGCCCAAAGGTCTCCGGTTTAATAGACTTACAGTCCATTAAATGCACGTTCAATCCATTTTTTCTGCAATTCTCGACTTGTCCTTTAGATAATGTCACTCCAATACCATCAGTTCCATTATCTTTTAAAAATTTTAAAAATGGGCCCCACCCACATCCCATATCAAGCACCTTCGACCCTTTTTTAATATTCAGACTCTGAGCAATAAATTCATGTTTTAGATTTTGTGCCTGATTCAAGGTCATTGAAAAATCTCCATTGTACATAGCGCCACTATAACTTCCCATTTCACCAAAACTTAATCGGAAGATTTTATCTAAAAATGTATAAGTATAATCCATCTCTTCTTGACCAATCATGTTATCCTCCTACTTTAATATGGAAAAGTATCCATAGCCATTCTTAGAATGACTGTAAAAGTGACTAATCGGGAAAGGGAGAGGTCTCACGACACCTCTCACCGAGTAGAAGGGGCCACAGTTGGTGACCCCAACCCCGTGGGATTGATTTAGTCCATCTGTCAAGCTGCATCCCGAGAATATTCATAATTCAATTCAAACAACATTGGCCTGGATTTAATTTTTCCATTATTTCTATTAGCATAACCTTTTGGAACTCTCTGTTCATTGCCTTGATGTGGTCTTTTTGAATTATAATATTCGATGTATTTCTGCAAAATATTATTTAACTGATTCTGACCAAATATGATAAAGAAAATAAAGCCCTAATCAATTATTTAATACCGGACGTACACTATCAACCCCGTGCCCACGGCGTTAACCGCCGTTATAGGTTTCAATCAGCACAAATGAAAAACCTATTGCCTCCTAATTGAAAGTTTTCATCTTAGCCTCGAAAAAGAAGTGGAACAAAAAGGAAAGCCCACAAGTTTCCGAGTGCGTGCATAATATAACCTGGATAGATGTTGTCATACCGAATAAAAAGAAAAATTGGAAGAATTGTCCAGAGTGTTATGAAGATCATTCCTCCTATACCAAAAGGAAGAACATGGATGACAGCAAAAAATAATAGGGCCAAAATCCCGAGTATCCACTTGTTCGTAATCTTTTGTTGAGCTATTTTTATAAAAAATCCACGAAAGAGTATCTCCTCTCCCATTGGGCCAATCACCGAACACGCGAGAATTGCAACTAGAACATCACCTACATTTTGTATGCTGTAGTCAGCACCTTTCATCTCAACACCCAAAGCTTTGTTAATTAGCATAGAAATTGGAAAGACAATGAACATACCTACGGCAACGAATAACAAACCCATAAATATCATATTTCTTTTGGGTCTTTTGAAACCAATATCGCTCATGTTCCATCCTCTGTTTTTAAGAATAGATATCACAATCGCCACGGCCAACCAGACGCATATTACGTATACAATGAAACCTGTCGGAAATTTCCTTTCTAATTGGATTCCCATGTAGGGCATGATTCGATAGGTTAAGCTTGTCAGGATACTACCCAAAAACACAAGGAATAAACTATATATAGGAATATACCTCATATTTTTTCGTCTCATAATTTATCTTCTTTTTTATAGTGCTTACCGTTGGAGTAAACGCAATTGAGTGAACGATAGGAAGCACCTTTATGAGGTTTATTTTCATTATAGTTTTCTAAAATTATTTTCTCATTGTTAATTCAACTATAATAATTGAATAACCAGCTACCCTTAGATTCTGACACACCCCCCTCCCTTTGTCAATACCCAAGCAGGTGTCTTCAGTATTCCATACTGAGTAAAATAAAAAAGCCGACCTCCAAAAGGATGCACTCCGCCTCTTGAATTCGGCTTAACTATTTTCCAAATTTCAAACAATGTCTGCCTCCACTTAAGTATTCATTCACCTCTCCCTATAAGGTACCAGAAGATTTTCCTTATCTTATCAACAAAGCTTTTCTAACAGCAATGAAGGATCCTACATTAATTCTATAGAAATAGACACCGCTGGGAACAGCCTTTCCCAAATGATCTATTCCATCCCAAGACACTCTATACAAGCCTGCTCTCTTCTTCTCCTCCACCAGGGTTCGCACATGTTCTCCCAAGAAGTTATAAACATTTAATACAACTCTCCCGGTCTGGGGTAATTGATAGGAAATGACGGTTTCTGCATTGAAAGGATTGGGACAATTTTGAGAAATTTCATGAGTAACGGATTTTTCTGTGGAACTTTCCTCCATCACACCCACAGGCGCAGTTACGGCTACATTTTTGCAGAATTCAGAAGTATTTAAATTTATATCTGTCGTCGTAGCGGTCACCTCGTCACCTATAACGACTACGGCGACCACAACACTCCAGTTGCCGGCTACATCCGGAGTGGTTGAACCCAGATATACCTCTCCCTCTCCGTAGCCTGTCGAGTCCGGTCTCGCCTTAAAGACCTCCACAACGGCCTGGGCGGGATTTGTGTCGATGCCGATCGTGCCAGTGATGGTTGTCTGGCCTCCACTGTAAATAGCACTTGTTATCACAGGGAAGTTGAGGACTTGATTTGGACCGGCATCCGGATCTGATGTATCGTTTAGCGTTACATCATCATTGCCCAAATCTATCCCCAACAATATGTTGTCATAAATTGAATTCTGGGTGACTTGATTACTATCCGCATTTATCGTATTAGACCAGTGTTCCCATACCATGACTCCATGACGCCCATTATGAGCGATAATATTGCCCGGGCCAATCGTGTTGTCAGGAGCATAACCCCATTGCCCAGTACCATATTGTCCTATGCATACGCCTTCTCTACTGTTGGGCAATGGTGCTAAATTAATATCGAGTCCAATGATATTATCGTAGACATCATTATTATGAGTACGCCACTGTATATCGGGGTCATAATAGCCCACAATACCCACACCGGAAAAGTCGTTTCCAGAGATGAGATTTATAGCTACCGTATTATGATGCGCTTTCTCGCCAATGTAGACACCATCATGCTCATTTCCCAGATCCACCGTTCCGGTAACATCCGTACCGATATAATTGTGAATTACCAAATTTTCATAGGCATCTCCTGGAGGACAACTAACGATACCCACTCCTTCAGCGTAATTACATGATATGAGATTGGCTTCAATAACATTATAAAATGCTGAAAAAGTTGCATCACGATACAGTGGAACTATGATATACACACCTGCCCAGAGATTTGTCTTATCCTGACCATTTCCTTGAGCCATACTTCCCGTCGGATCCGTCCCGATGAAGTTGCAATAGATATAGTTATTGTATGTTCCCCCCGGAACAGCTTCAACATTGATTCCATCCCCCTGGAAACTATTGACCACTATGCCTTGAATTGTATTGTATGGAGATAAAATCCAGAATCCATACGCTGCACCGGCATTCGTTCCATTCACTTCAACCATGAGAACGGCTGTTGCTGGAGGATTTCCGCCAGTAGTTGCACCCGGTTGCGATAATCCATCGATAAGGACACCGGCCGGATCTATGAGTGCCGGTAGTTGGGAATTGGGAAGAATGGTATGGGATCCAGCACCCGGGATGTTGAAGATTATAGTGTCAGCACCGGCCGTGTTATTGGCCTGAGTAATAGCATCTCTAAGACTACCGGGCCCTGCATCGTTTGTGTTTATGACCGTGATAGTAGCACTATTCAAGTTATTGGTAGCAAGAACCACAATAACCCACAGGCTGCAGATTAAAAGAGCTTTAACTTTCATTTCCTTTTCCTCCTTCGTTCTATATGCTTATAAGTATTGGTAAAATTGGCTATTGATCTAAACCCAACGCCTCGTATTTTTTCCGTTATATGGTCTCGAGTTTTGCCGATTTAATCCCCATGTCCATGGAACCCTGAAAGAATTCCTGGATTGCCTCCTTGCCCGTTATAAAGTCGCTGTTGGGCGCCATGACCTGTCCATCCTCAGTATAGAGTGCCGCCAGACCGGCTGCATCGCCTTGCGTGGAATCGGTCATGAATTTCCCGTTCGCAGCAACAATCACCTCACGAACCTTCTCCTGATCAACCTGAGTCGTGGTACAACTCATGCCGAGCAACAGGACCCCTATGAGGGCAATGGCAGTAAAAGTTTGATAGAACTTCATGATGACTCCCTCATATGTTTTAGTGACGGGTTCTATGGTAAACGATTGCTTCTTTTTAGAACTATGACTGATTTTCATGTATACAAAATAAATAAGCCGAAGCACAGAAATGTAAATGACATTCAATACACTTCGTAAGCCCGGCTATCATGGTAAGTCTTTCATCGACTTCAGAAAAACAAGTTCTTTATTCTTTTAAACATCTGCTATAGGACTAAAGTATCACCCCCACATACTTACTTTAGACCCGTGGCTTTCTCCCACCTGGAGCAGGATGGACGTCCCTCGGTTTTCCGAGGTTTACCCCTTCGGATGTTTATTATTTAATCTAATCGATAAAAGTGCTCCCAATTTGGGTAAGCTGTTAGTAAATGTAGCAAAATTTCTGAATGAGATATTACTATTATATTGTTTTATTTTAACAAAGTCAAGTAAAATTATTATGCACTGATACATCTATCTAACCATGTTGAATTCTCTCTTTTTCACATAATACAAGATTCAAAGATTGCCTCCTAAAAGCCTTGCGATCTCTTTTTGTTTTAATCCCTTCTCCAGCCTTTTCATTCTCAGAAATCCTGGAAAGTCATTCGCAATTATAAAGGCATATCTGGAGACTCGGAATCTGATTTCTTTGAGTTTACGCTCTTCTACGCTAAGAGACGCAGGATTATGGGATGGTATATCTATCCAACATAAATATTATTCTCCTTTTATATAAATGCATTTTTTTGACTATTGATTTGATATTCCATATATTGGAATTATAAAGACCCTGCTTAATCACTTGTTGAGACTGTCGAAAAAGTTCTACACACCGGGTGTGTAAGTTACGTAATAACAATGCCTCAAAAACACCCGGTGACTCTCCCGAAGCATCGGGATCGACAACCGGGGTTTTTCAACAATCTTGTTAGCCGCCAAGAAGAGTGTACCGATCGACAAAGAAGAGAGTCTAACTGCAAAGAGTGCGAAAGCTTTCATTACAACAGCCTTTCCGGAGTTCCGCGGCGCACGTGTGGAGCTGCTGGATGAAGGTTGGGATTTTCAGGTCTTTGAAGTTGATGGCAGGTGGCTGTTTCGCTTCCCAAAGCGGGAAGCCAGCGTAGCCAAGCTGAACATGGAATGCAAACTCCTTGCAGGCCTTGGGGAGTGGGTGTCACTGCCCGTTCCCCAATATGAGTATTTCTTTGAATCGCATGATAGCTCAAGTCGGCCATTTGCC
>Ga0114922_10006715_pt1 | contig 10543 bp, 6 predicted proteins | sample AartaG_FD_100975 | JGI IMG/M metagenome (GOLD analysis project Ga0114922, IMG submission 100975) | Deep subsurface microbial communities from Aarhus Bay to uncover new lineages of life (NeLLi) - Aarhus_00045 metaG | ecosystem: Environmental > Aquatic > Marine > Oceanic > Sediment | place: Aarhus...
AATGAGTTTCATGTGACCACTTTACCTGATTGGAAATTCGAATTCAGTAAATGTGATCATATGATCAAACAGGTATTTGGAATTACCGTATTGGATGGATTTGGTTTACGGGATAGACCACATGCTGTAAGTGCATTGGGAGGATTATTAAATTATTTACATGAAACAGATTCTTCTGTCATTGATTCAATCAGGAACCCAAATACATATTCAATAGATGATTTTATGATACTGGATCAATCAACAAGAAGGAACTTGGAGCTCACAGAAAACCTTAGGGGTACTGATGATAGTGGATCATTATTAGGCATCATTGACAGAACCATTACACCTATGGGAAAAAGGCGAATTTACCAATGGATAAACCAACCCCTAACAAATGCCAAGTCAATTAATAAACGCCTGGATGCGGTTGAATTCTTTATCAACGATGGGCTTCTCAGAATTGAGCTGCAAAACCTCATCAAGAAATTTTCTGATATTGAACGAATCAACAATCGAATAAACACCTTACACGCAACACCTCGTGATTTGGTATCTCTACGTGAAACGCTGATGAAAACCCCAGAGGTTTTATCAATTCTCAAAGAGAAAATTTCTTTAATCAATATTAATAATATCCATTTAGAAATATGCGAGTCGGAATTAGCACTTCTACAAGAATCAATTTCAGATGATCCACCAGCTACTTTACAGCATATAGGTGTAATTAAAGAAGGTTGTTCTACTGCTCTAGATGAAATGATAAATGCATCTAAGCACGCCCGTGAATGGATTGCAAATTTAGAAAAAAGGGAAAAAGAAAAGCATGGAATTAAAACTCTCAAAGTCGGTTATAACAAAGTGTTTGGTTATTATATAGAAATCACAAAAAGCAATTTAGATAAAGCGCCTGATGAATACATTCGTAAACAGACACTAGTAAATGCTGAAAGATTTATTACTCCTGAATTAAAGGAGTTTGAAACGATCATTTTAAATGCGGATGAGGAGATTAGAACATTAGAAAATCAAATTTTCCGGGATTTATGTGTGAAACTTTCAACATCTCAGGATAAGTTTAGTAATTTCGCCAAATTCATCGCTGATCTTGACGTGTTTCTTTCCTTGGCAGAAATTGCATCAGAGAGCAATTACTGCCGCCCTAAACTCCTTACAGATGAATCGCTCGAGATTAAGGATGGCCGCCATCCAGTAGTTGAACATACACTGCAAACAAGGTCATTCATTTCCAATAATACAAGAATTGATAAAGATAATCTAATTCATATCATTACCGGACCTAATATGAGCGGTAAAAGCACATACTTAAGGCAGATAGCTCTCATCGTATTACTCGCACAAACTGGTTCTTTTGTACCTGCTTCTTCTGCAAAGATTGGAATTGTTGATCGTATTTTCACACGTATAGGCGCACAGGATGAAATTTATGCTGGTCAATCTACTTTTATGGTCGAGATGGTAGAAATGGCAAACATTTTAAACAATGCTTCAAACCGCAGCCTATTGATCCTTGATGAAATCGGAAGAGGAACAAGCACCTATGATGGCTTATCCATAGCCTGGGCAGTGGTTGAATACATCCATAACCACCCAAAACTCAAGTCACGTACCTTCTTCGCCACTCATTACCACGAATTAACAATAATGCCTGGATTCCTTCCCCAAGTATGCAATTACAATGTCGCTGTTAGTGAATCCGATAATGAGGTTGTTTTTCTCCATAAAATTGTCGGGGGAGCTTGTGATAAATCATATGGAATTCATGTTGCTCAGTTAGCAGGTATGCCCAATCCGATAATTAATCGGGCTAATGATCTTTTACACCAATTCGAAAAAGAAGACCAAAAACCAATCCTTTCTAGCGAACAGGGACGGCCTGGACAGCTCCCGTTATTTGAACAAAACAACCCCCTGCTTGATGAACTAAATAAACTGGATATCGAATCTATCAGTCCTATTGAAGCATTGAATACAATCTATAAATGGAAGAAAGAATTTAATAAATAAGCCTATAATTAACTCTTCCCTTTCTTTTTTTCGATTCTTTCCTGTTGTTCAATCTCCTCCATCGTTTCTGGGATGATCTCTTTTTTTGATGCATCGGGTTGAATATCAGGGATTGTCTTTTTCTGGCTTTCTTTAACCACATTATCTTCAGATTTTGTAAACCGTGCAGATAGAAGTAAAACCAACCCAAAAAGTAGGGCAGATCCTGAAACCGCAATCACCCATAGCAAAGCCTGATTACCAACATCTTGTATCATCCCCAAGAGTACATAACCGAAACCAGCTATTACTAATGAAAAGTAGCGATTGAATATCAATCCTATAAATTGGTCAAATCCTATTAGAATGACGAGCAGGCTAATCAAGGTTAAGGCAGAAATAGTAGTAAGAATTAGGCCACTCCATCTCCGCATGATTTTTTTATTTTTTCTAAGAAGATACGCCATGAAAATCAACAGTATCAAAGTTGCAAATGGGAGAAGCCTGAAAATCCATCGCGTAACGCTATAATAATAAAAGGATTTATCACCCAAAATCATTCCCCCCGGAATCACTCCAATTATATTGATCGAGGTAGGTAATTGGTTTGCTTTATCTTCAATCGTCATTGACAAAGTGCTTGAGACAATTTTTCTGTTCTTGGCTGACGGTTTGCAGATCGGTAGCGTATAAAGATCAATTATTTCTTTTCCATCCAACTCCAAGTCTTCTTCAACCGTACAATTATCCAGTGACAGTAAATATTCATCAGATATTAAGGAACTATTTATTAACAAGGCATTTTTAAGATCGACAATATTTACTTCAATGGATGTATATGGAGTTTTAAAATTAAGATATGCGATTACCTTGTCAATGACGTTTTTAAATATTCCATTCATCCATACTTCAGGTAGATAATGCGTAAGAATTGTTTTTAGCGATTCCTCATTCTCCAAAATCGTTGGGGTTTTGTTTTCATCGTTGTTCAATAATTGATCAGTGATTATTTCTGAAACAACGCGCGGGAATTCCTCTTTGTATTCAGCATTCTCGAGTATCGAATAATAACTCGTAGGTTCAAAAATGATGAACTCAAACGGAACTGTGAAAAAAGAAATAAACAATGCCGGTACAATAATTACTGTTAGTAAAATAGCGCCAATCTGGTTGGATATAGGTAATTTACTATTCATTTTTCTTCCTCTGTTTTTTATTATTTGTTCCCTCTGCATCCTTATCAACCCAATTCCTAGCCCCATTGAGAAAAACGAACCCGCTGATCTTCTGTTTTCCGGGCATTTGGATTTTTATCAATTGCAAATCATAAGTTCTAGTTCCAATGCATGGATATTTTTCTATGATTCCTCTCTGGCCTGGCTTTAGGTGATGTGATATTAATACTCTCACGTTAAATACTTTCACATTTTTGCCATTCCAATTAAAGTAACAGATCGGCCATGGATCATAGGCTCTAACTTGCCGTTCAAGCTCTTCAGCACTTTTTTGAAAATTCAACAATCCATCTTGTTTCTTGATCAACCCCGCATAGGTTGCATTCTTTGATAACTGTTTTTTTGGAAAAATTTCTCCATTAATATATCGAGGTAAAGTATCGACTAATAATTTGGCTCCCATAGTCGCCATTTTTTCAGTTAAGGAAGCGGCCGTCTCAGATTCAGAAATCTCGACTTCTTTTTGCGTAATAATATCTCCTGTGTCTATCCCCTCGTCCATCTTCATGATCGTAACACCAGCGGTTTGGTCACCATTCAAAATCGCTGCTTGAATTGGAGAAGCACCCCTCCATTTTGGCAAATATGAAGCATGGACATTAATACATCCAAATCTTGGTAATTCTAAAATTTGGGACCGGAGAATCTTTCCATAAGCAGCAACAACAATTATATGAGGCTCCCATTCAGAAAGAACACTAAGAACTTCCTCGACTGCTAATTTCTTCGGTTGCAGAAAAGGAATACCTTTTTCTTTCGCAAAAACCTTCACTGGGGGGGAGTGGATAGATCTCCCTCGCCCTGCTCTTTTATCAGGTTGGGTGATAATACCGACAACATCAAATATCTCGTATAGCTCCCGCAGAATAATCTCTGCATATCGGGGAGAGCCCATAAAAACGATCTTAACTAACAGTCCTGCCAAAATAATCAATTCCTCTTAATTTATTGTAGTTATTCTTCTCCAGGAGATAAGATCAATTGATAAATCTTATTTAATCCCCAGATAATTGCTATACCGAAAAATAATCCGGTTGAAATTAAAAATATTGGAAGCAAATAATTCGGATATTCCATCACAACTGGATTTTTCAATCTTAATCTTTTTTGCAATTCATTAATAAAATCCTTCGATGGTAAAACGGGATTAAGAGCCTCTTCTAATTCATTTTCCAGTTTCTTATTATCGATTTCTTTTTTCATCTTCTTTTCCTAAATAATTTCGCTGCCGTCAACAATATAGCGGCGTAATTCTTTCAATGTCCGATGATAGAGGCTTTTAACTGCCCCCTCACTTTTCCCCATAATCAATCCAACATCCTTATTAGACATGGTTTCCACATATTTAAGAATAAGAAGCTGCTGACGGTCACCAGGAAGTAAATGTATTGCGTTAATTAATTTCTCTACTTCTTGCCGCTTTTCAATTTGCTTCTCAGGAATATCAGCTTTACTCTTAATATATGAATGATCCTCAATCGGTAATTCTCTTTTATGCTTACTATTATCGCGGTACCAATTGGCTACTAAATTGTGAGCAATCCGATATAACCACGCAGAAAATGGCACTTTTGTTTTCTTATAATTCGTTATATGTTTTAACGCGCGCTGGAACACCCGTGCGGTAAGGTCTTCAGCATCATGGATATTCCCAGTGCGATAAAATATATAGTTATAAATCTTTTTTACATTTTCTTGATATAGAAAACTAAATGCTTCCTCATCCCCTATGATCGCACGGTCAAGAACATTACTGATTTGCTTCTCGTTTTGTCTCATCAATATTATAGTTTTTACTTATTATTGTTCTTAATATTTCAGGATAATTTCACTTGATTATAGCTAATTTTCTTGTTAGATTAAATGGATTATACATATCAATAAAAAGGTTGTGAGGAGAAATCGTGAAAATCAACAGCATAAACCTAGAATACAATAGCAGTTATAAGATATCCAGCCAACTCTGGGAGCCAGAAAATCCTCCTAAAGGGGTGATTGTATTAGTACACGGACTCGGTGAACACAGCGGAAGATACGGCACACATTTCGCTGATCATTTCTCTAATGAAGGATTTTCCATCATAACCTTTGATCTTCCTGGGCATGGAAAATCGGGCGGAAAAAGGGGGCATATTGAGCAGAACGAAGATTTTAATAAATTGTTATCTGCGGGTATTTCTTACGTAAAGAAAAAGTACCCGTCTCTGCCAATATTTTTATATGGGCACAGTTTAGGCGGGTTGATCGCATTGGACTATTCTATCCAAATTAAACCGGTTATAAACGGTGTAATTGCTTCTGCTCCTGTTTTAGATGTCAACGAACCAATCCCTCCTGTCAAATTAGCATTAGCAAATATTATGAATAAAATTTTCCCGTCATTCACTCTTGATAGTGGATTAAATAGAAACATGTTATCCAGCGATAAAAGCATTATCGAAAGATACAATGCTGATCCATTAGTGCATGGGCACACTTCATCGAGGATGGGCATGTATATTATAGAAAAAGGGACGTTCGTTCGTGATAACGCGAAAAAAGTTTCATTACCTACTTTGGTGATGATTGGTTCAGCTGAAGGAATTGTGAGCAAAAAAGCAATTCATGATTTTTGTGAACAATCTGATAAATGCAGTGAGAAGGTTTGGACTGATTTTTATCATGAACTGCATAACGAGCCAGAAAAAAAGAAAGTCTTAGAATATTCATCTAAATGGATTACCGATCATATGTAATTCGCTGAAACGCAATTATCATATATAAATAATTGCATTTGTACTTGACCATTCTTTTCTCGAAAGTTACAATTAACGAAATGATTGATTGGATAATTTATTCATTTGCGCATTCAAGTTATCTATTGCTTGATATGCCAATATTAAAATGTTCAAAAGCCACTTGACCAATCAAATTCAAGTGGCTTTTATTTTATTTGTTCCAAGGAGATAACATTAATGCCAGATTTCATTTTGTCAGATCCATTATTGAAAATTGATCCCGATGTAAATAAAATTATTGATCTCGAAGCTGAACGTCAGAAAAGGAAAATTATTTTAATTCCCAGCGAAAGCAGCGCACCATCAGCCGTGAGGGAAAGCTTGGGATCCATTCTTCAAAATTTGTACGCTGAAGGATATCCTCCAGAAGAATCTCGGTTATTCACCCAAGAAGAGATTCTTGATTTCGAAAAGCAAATCACGCATTTTCGGCGTTACTCAGACCCGCGTTTCTATAAGGGAGTTGAAAATGTAGATATATTGGAGGAATTAGCTCGCCGGCGCTGCGCAGAATTATTTTCAAATGATAACTTTAATCCTGAACAAATTTATGTAAATGTACAACCGCTCTCTGGTGCCCCCGCTAATAATGCCGTTTACCACGCTCTCATTGAACCAGGTGATGTAATCATGGGAATGAATCTATTCCACGGAGGTCATTTAACACATGGATCATCGGCAAATCGTTCTGGTAAGCTTTATAAAGTATTTCACTATAACGTTGATCCTCTCACAGAAAAGATAAATTTCGAAGTACTTCAAGAAATAGTAAAGGAAAAACAACCAAAAATTCTGATTGCCGGATATTCTTCATACCCATGGGCACCTGAATGGGATAAATTCGCGGAAATTGCCCATTCAGTTGGAGCATACCTTTTTGCTGATATTTCCCATATTGCCGGAATGATTGCGGCGGATGTACTCCCTTCACCCGTTGGATACGCCGATATTATCACTTTCACAACCCACAAAACACTTTGTGGGCCTCGCGGGGCATGCATTTTATCATTTGATAGAAAATTATCAAGAATAATCGATAAAGCGGTATTTCCTGGGGAGCAAGGCGGACCTCATATCCAGGCAATCGCGGGAATGGCAACCACTTTTAAAATCGCTCAAACTAGCCACTTTAAAGAATTCCAAAAGCAGGTTATAAAAAATAGTACTGTGTTATCTTCCCAACTTGCGAAACGCAACATCAGAATCGCATTCGGAGGTACAAATACACATTTATTTAATATCGATTGCAAATCAATTACTGGAAAAGATGGCACCAAATTATCAGGAGATATGGCTGCCCGAATTCTCGACATCGTTGGTTTGGTGATGAACGCAAACACTATTCCTGGAGATAAATCAGCTCTGCGATCAAGCGGTGTCCGCCTAGGCACTCCATGGATCACCCAGAGGGGGTTTATAGAGAAAGATATGATCGAGGTTGCTGATATCATCGCGGATATCCTTCATGCCACAGAACCCTATACGGTCATGGGGAAAACCAGGGCGATTAAAAGAGCAAAAGTGGACTTTAACATCTTAGAACAGGCGAAACTTAGAGTTCGGTCATTAATTAAGAAAACGGTGGATGGAGAAGGTAGTGAAAAGACTGGATATCCCTTTTATTACTACCTGGATGATTTTTGTGAAGAAGAAGCTGGGGAATGGCTTACCTTTAATATTATTGGAGACCAAATAATTACTTCGCTACAGTGGATTTTTTCAACAAACATTGAAAACATATCTAGTGAAGAAATTTCACCTACTTCATTTTACGCAGATGAGAAAAAGATTTCTTGTTTCATATCCAAACTATCCGACAAAGAATATAAATTGATTTTGCGTGCTGAAGATGCTGGCTTGGCTATAACATGGTTGCGTGATCTCTCAGATGGATTTATATCTTTTAATGCTGATTATTCCAAGAAAATACCAGGGCCATTCATTGTTAGAAGATCTAATACAAAGATTAAAGTTAATAATATAAAAAACGAGAGTTCTCCAGACCATACAAAGCCCTATTTCATAGGGATCGAGAACTTCCAGAACCAGGAATCACCCCTTTTAGATGATTTTCATTGGACACAAAAAGCGGAGGAGAACCTAAAACGTACAGCACTTTATGAAATGCATCAGAAAGCAGGCGCGAGGATCATTCCATTCGCTGGTTGGGAAATGCCCGTCTGGTATTCGTCCGTGATTGATGAACACCAGGCAACGCGTAATGCGGCGGGATTATTTGATGTTTCACATATGGGTGTTTTTGAAGCCCAGGGGAGCTTCGCATGCATTTTCTTATATTGTGTATGTGGAAATAACATATCCGATCTAAAAACTGGTGAATCCTGTTACACACATTTTTTAGACCCAAATGCAAAAGTGATTGATGACTTGCTGGTCTACAGGCATATGCCAGATAAGTACCTCATTGTTGTTAATGCAGCTAATACCGGTAAAGACTGGGCATGGCTAAATGTAGTAAGAGAAGGATCCGTAAAAATTGATAATACACGCCCCTGGATAAAATGCCTGGGTCGAGATGTTTTCCTGCGCAACCTTCATGATAATGAAGCAGCAGAAGATCAACGGGTTGATATTGCTCTTCAGGGGCCACTTTCTGAAGACATTTTGTTGCAAATTGGTTTTAATGAAAAGGATACTCAAAGGATCTCAAATCTATCTAGGACAAATCTCTGCCACGCACAATGGAATAAGCAAGATCTGATCATATCTCGTACGGGGTATACGGGAGAAAAAATGGCTTTTGAGATTTTCATTCACCCAGAAAAATCTATTCAATTATGGAAAAAACTTATCGAAGTGGGAACACCATATGGCCTAAAACCATGTGGACTAGGTGCACGTGATTCTTTGAGAACAGAAGCGGGATTACCTCTTTACGGTCACGAAATGGGAGGTGAATTCAACCTTGGTGTTGCAGAAGCTGGATTTGGTTCTTACATCAAAACACACAAACCGTGGTTTATTGGCCGCTCAACTTTCCTGGAAAATGAAAACAAACGCAATAATGAGGTGATCAGGTTTCGTTTTGAAGAAAAACATACACGTATAGCACATTTGGGTGACTCCGTATTCAATGATAAAGGAAAAAATATTGGTTTTGTAACTAGCTGCGCAATTGATAAAGAAGGGTTCCTCACCGGTCAGGCATGTATTGAAAATAAATATGCGATTATGGATTCGCCAATTTTTATATTCCAAAAAACAAACACCTTAAAACCAATCGTCTTCTCTAAACTTAAAGAAGGAGATAAGATCACGCTTCCTTCAAAAGCAATAATTATTAAGAGGTTCCCACGTTTGTGAGAATAAATAATATTATAAAAAATAAAATTCGGAGGTAAATATATGCAAACACTTTGGGATTATCGCTATGCACAACGAACCCAGTGGATGAAGGGATCGGCCATCAGGGAACTATTGAAGTTTTCAGAAAGAAAAGATATCATCTCCTTCGCCGGCGGAATGCCAGCGCCTGAAGTATTCCCGATAGACGAATTCCGTAAGGCATGCGACACGGCATTACGCGAGCATGGTGCCGAATGCCTTCAATATGGGTCAACAGATGGATATTTGCCACTCCGCGAATTAATCGCTCGCCACGCTACACGATACGGAATAAACGTGACGGCTGATAATATATTACCCACATCGGGTTCGCAACAGGCACTTGATCTAATTGGGCGGATCTTCATAAATCCCGGTGACCGAATTCTAGTTGAATCACCCACATATTTAGGTGCCCTTCAAGCTTGGATCGCGTACGGCGCCGAATTCATATCCGTTCCTATTGACCAGGATGGAATGGTCACCGATAAATTGGAAGATCGTCTTCGCGCGGGAGTTAAATTCATCTACGTATTACCAAATTTCCAAAATCCAACCGGCCTTACACTATCGTATGAAAGGCGCCTGCATTTGATTGAATTAGCTGACAAATACGGTGTTCCCATTATAGAAGATGACCCTTACGGGCAATTACGTTATGAAGGAGAACACTTACCCGCAGTCGAAGTTCTGGACAGCCAGACAAGGTCACAGGATACATGCTATTCTGGAAATGTGATCTATTTAAGCACTTTTTCGAAAACACTAGCACCTGGGATTCGATTAGCATGGGTTATTGCGCCGCCTGAGATAATCCAGAAACTGATCTTGGCAAAACAAGGCGCAGATTTGCATACATCAACCTTCAATCAGATTACTACATTTGAAGTATCTAAGGACGGTTTCTTAAATGATCACGTTAAACTGATTCGTAAAGTTTATCGTGAACGGCGCGATGTTATGTTAGATTCGCTTGAGGAACATATGCCTCCAGGAATCAAATGGACACACCCAAAGGGTGGTTTATTCTTATGGGTAACCCTACCAACCACCTTGGATGCAAAAGTAATATTTAATGATGCGTTGAAAAAAAGTGTCGCTTTTGTTCCCGGAGCGGAATTCTTTGCAGAGGGCGGAGGACATAATACAATGCGCCTGAATTTCTCCAATGCAAAACCGGAAATGATTAACGAGGGA
>Ga0114922_10006716_pt1 | contig 10542 bp, 9 predicted proteins | sample AartaG_FD_100975 | JGI IMG/M metagenome (GOLD analysis project Ga0114922, IMG submission 100975) | Deep subsurface microbial communities from Aarhus Bay to uncover new lineages of life (NeLLi) - Aarhus_00045 metaG | ecosystem: Environmental > Aquatic > Marine > Oceanic > Sediment | place: Aarhus...
GCAGGCCCTTGTTCTGCATGGGAACCGCCCTCGCTCGCCGGATGCAACAAGGCGGACCGCCCTCACAGATAGCGGCCCGCCTTTTTCGGTGCCAGTTTGCTATGTCAAGCCCGAATTTGACAGTGTGAAACCCGCGTTTGACAGTATCAAACCAGAATTTGACACTGTGAAAATCCGCCGTTCACTGCCTGGCAAATCGAACCGCCCCCTGCACGGGGACAAGCCTAGACCTCCAACGGGTCGTCAGGATGGTCGGCGTCCCACAACTCCTTGTAGCCGTCGTTGTCCAGGCCAATGCGGCTCTTGTTAGCTACCTCGCCCGTGTACGCATCCGGCGCGTTGATACCCTTCTTCAAGTCCATGTCGGCCCTGAAGTTGATCTTGAACGTGCCTTCCCGGTCAATGCTGGGGGTAAAGATGCCCACGCCCGGCAGCTTGACCGGCGTACCCTGGCTATTGAAATACAGGATCGCCTCGTTCATCTCCTGCAGCACCATCATCACTTCACTCTTGTTGAGCACGGCGCGCATCACCATCCAATCGGCGACCTGGTCCAGTTGGGCGGTAGGGTTGAGTGCGGGCTTGGGTCCGTAGGCCCTGACCGCTTGCACGGTTCTAGCCGTTATATGCCTCCTTTGTGTAAGTGAATGAATTGGGCCAGCACGATTTTCGGTGTGCTTGCCGAATTGTTGTGGTGATTGTATATCGGGGCCAATGAAATGTCAAGAATGATTGTAGCCCAATGGCGGCGCTTGTACAACGCCCGCCGCTCTGCTTTCTTCACCTCGACCGGGGTCGGTGGGCGAAGGATGCGGGGCGGTGTCCTGAGCCTACCGAAGGGGCCACGTTGGGTTTGGGCTGAGGTGGGATAACGGCCAGGTTCAGCCGCGCCGCCCCGCCATCGCTGGCAAGGCACGCCTGAAAAGAAGACACCTTCGCAGGCAAAACCACGTTGTTAAAGTCACAAAGGGCGGCGTCGGCTGCGACCAATGTTAGCCGGCCTTGTACTGTTCAAGCGAGACTATACTTTCTGGCTCTCCCGCATGACCTAAAAGCGGAAGAGCCTGTCGAGTCTCATAAAGTCATACCGGGCAAAGTCTCACAAAGTCGTACCGGTTTGAGCTTGAAATCTGCCAAACTGCGTCTCGTTGATGCAAAAAAACCATCTTGGAGCGACCAGAATGCCTTTTGCTGCCAACTTTATCAAGTATGAGCACGTTTTCACCCATAAAACCGGCCAAAATGATAACTTGGCATAGCCGCCCTGCCTTCTAGCTCTGATAAAGCGGTACGACTTTTCGAGACAATAGGGCGGTACGACTTTTCGAGACTCAACAAGCCCCCCAAACTGATTAACCACCGAGCCTTTGGCTATCACAGTTTTGAGGGTAGTGGTATAGAGGTAAGTGATGGCTGTTGTACAGCCAGTTTGTCAGCAAGCAGATGCCCCAATCCCTGGGAAGCTCGCTCCGGCCGCACCATCCTTCGCCTCGACGCCCACGGCTGCGTGCTCTGGATGGGGCGCCTAGGGCAATCGCATTTATCCTGGTGCCTTTTCGATTTGTCATTCTGAGCGACCGTAGGGAGCGAAGAATCTCGATTTTACCGCGAGAAGAGGATTCTTCGTCGCTTCGCTCCTCAGAATGACAGCTTGGGGCGAGGTTCGAATATAAATGCGATTGCCCTGATGGGGCGCCCTGGTCAACTTCAATATCGCCGACGTAGGCAAGCCACTTGTCGAGGATGCGCCTGTAGCTGTCGAGAATCGTGGGGCTGAGACCTTCCGCAGTCTTGTAATATAGGAAGCCGGTGACGGCTTTAGAAAGCGACAAACCCGGTGATCTTCGGTTCATTCAGAATCCTCCTTCTGACAGGATTCTGCGAACCGAACATCGCCGGGTCTACCAGAAAATCGTAGCCCTGTGGTCTACGGTTGCTCTCAGGTAGCGGGGACAGGATTCGAACCTGTGACCTCCGGGTTATGAGCTCCAATCCTAGTACGTATACTCTGGACTGTTGGGCCACCTATTTTAGGGTGGCCTTACGCTCTTAGGTTTCTAAGAATCCAGCGCACTACGATACAGTGCGGAGATTATACAAGGCTCCACTTGTCAAACTCGCGTCGTTGTCTAACAGTTCCAGATGGCTCAGTTCGTCGAGGTGTATCAGAGACCTGACGTTGCAGACGATGTCAAGGGGGGATCTACTCGTTGCCGTGTAGACCCCACTCTACATCCTCCCTTATGAAACGCTCCACCAACTCGGCGCGATGGGACTCGACAAACCGACGCAAGGCATTCAGCATCAGCCCGTCCAGGTCACGAAACCAACCCGCTTCAACCAGCGTCTGCATTTCGGCCAGCAAGCGGACCGGCACGTCTGTCTGGATCGTCGCCGTTTGGACTTTGCCCATCAGGTCCCCATTCCGTTTCCAACCACGGTCTCGATCCGATTAGCCAATGCGATCAGAGTCATTATGCCTTGAAGCGGGACAGAGGGCAAGGTATAAGAACACCAATGCTCAGTCTGCGCAGTTCCCTCCAATTATGACTATGAGCCGCTTCCCCGCGCACAGCTGGCCCACGTCGAAGTACCACACCCGGCAAGACCGAGGCGGGGAGAGGGCGACTCGGCAGGGATGATGGCCCATCGGATATCCGCTCGCGGGTCGGATGGCTCGCAGGACGTGCTGGACACGCTGGACCCGACGTTGCTGGCGGAGGTCGGAGCGTAGACAGATGCCTGATGTGGAACGTGGCGTGGAGGGGGCTGGAGAAGCTGGTGAATGAACACGACGTCCTACCTGCGCATCGCACGGGCGACCCTCCACCGCCTGGCAGCAAAGGGTGAGATTCCTGCCGTCAAAGTCGGCCGGGTGTGGCGGTTCTCCCGGCAACTGCTGGACGAGTGGCTCAAGGCCCAGATGCAGGCGAACCTTGAGAGCAGGAGCCAGGAGGGCAGGGGCCGTCACTGATGTGGCTCTACTACAACCTCTCCCAGCCGGTGATGCACTTGATCGAGAAGACCGTGATCTTGGAAGACGGCCAACCGACACGGGTGAAACCGAAGCACGACTAGGCCAGTACTCCTTTCGACTGCCTCTGCGCCACCGATGCCATCACCCAGCAACACCGAGAGCGACTGGAGGTCCTACGAAACCAGACCAACCCACGTCAGTTACGGCAGGAAATCTATGACTGGATTGACTGCATCTTCTCCTTGCCCGGTGCTGTCCCAGGGATAACAGAAGGCGTTTTCCAAACACTGGCGACGCACTCGAGTCCAAAGCAAGAAGAGGACGACTCTTGACAATTCCCGATTGTGGTACCCACCACATACTCACGGGGCCAGGTATAGTGGTCGAGGTTGTCCCCTCTTCCCCTTCGTGGTATCATACATTTACCCACAAACGGGGAGGGGAGAAAGGTCAACCCTGGCTGGCTTTTTTCCTTTCCTTGTCCTGGCCGCCCCCCGTCACGTGATCCTCGTGAGCATAGGACCTTATACCACAAAACAGGGGGACAGCTCGGTCTCACTTTCATTTGACTGAACGATCCCCTTTCGGTCTCATTTTCATTTGACTTGACACGCACGCACGGGGGGATGAGGCCCTCTCAACCCATCACCACTTCCACCGGGTGAGTTTTGCCGTCCTCAAAAACAGGCACAACATCGCCTTTGATTTCCCTGTCGTCCACCTTGACTGACTTCACCCCTCCGCAGACGTGATCAGGGTTCTTGACCTCGATTGAGTAAACTGCATCTCTAAACTCCCTGGTCACCTTGAAGCCATCCCACCTGCTGGGTATACAGGGGCTGATTTGAAGTCCCTCGTAAGTCGGCCTGACGCCCAGGATGTATTGGGTGGCCGCCTGGTAGGCCCAGGAAGCCGTGCCCGAAAGCCAACTGTTACGAGCCAATCCGAACTGGGGATGCTCGTCGCCCAGGATGTTTTGAGAGTAGACGTATGGTTCGCACTCAAACTCGTCAATCCGGTCGTTTTTGGCCACCGGATTGATCTGGCTGTAATACTCGAAGGCCCGGTCTCCGTTCCCCACGATCGTCTCGGCGATGATGACCCAGGGATTGGCGTGTAGAAAGATGCCGCCGTTCTCCTTCGCGCCGGGCGGATAGGTGGTGATCCCTCCCTTCACCGGATCGAAGCCATCGTACCCCGGCGTACTCAACTTAATGCCGTGACGGGTGTTGAGTCGCCGATAGATGGCGTCCAGGGCGACCCTTGCCCGGTCCGGGGGAGCAAAACCGGAGATAACCGGCCAGGATTGCCCGTTGGCGTAGATTTGCCCCTCAGTGTTCGCGTGGGAACCAATAGGGCTCCCGTCGGCGTCAAAGTATCTCACGTACCACTCGCCATCCCAGGCATGTTCGTTCACCCGCCGCTGCATCGTCTCGTAATCGGCAGCATATCGGGCAGCCGCTTCCACGTCGCCGAGATGCCGGGCGAGTGCGATCATTTCCAACAAAGCCTTGCCGTACAGGTTTGCCACGAACAGGGACTCCGCCCCGGCCCGCAAATTGACGGTGTCGTTCCAGTCGGCGAATCCCAGCAACGGCAGCCCATGGGCTCCTATGTGGTCTCGCGTGAACGTGACAGCCCGGCACATATGGTCGAGGACCGTGCCTGATTCTACACGACGTTCCGCTTGGTCCTTTTCGTAGTAGGGGATCACTTCATCCAGGAAGGCAAAGTCCCCCGTTTCCTTCAGATAGGCGGTGATGGCGAGCACAATCCAGAGATGGTCGTCGCCGTAGTACTTGGGAGCCTCCTCTACCTCCCTGGAGTCGCCCTCGTTGGCTACCATCGTCAGGGGGTTGAACTGATGCATGGCGGAGCCATCCCTTTTTTGCACGTGCAGGAGCTGCCTGATCAGCGCTTTGCCCTCTTCCGGCATGCTGACCAGGATGCCCATGACGTCCTGGGTGCTATCCCTAAAGCCGATGCCCCTGGCACCGAGGCCCAGTTGATAGAGCGAGAGATAGCGGGACCAATTCTTGATGGTGTGGCATTGCCTGGGGTTATAGATGTTGAGCAGGCTGTTGACGCTGGCGCTGGGAGTCTCGACCTGCAGTTTGGACAGATAAGCATCCCAGAACGCAGCCACTTCCGCCAGTGCCCCCTCCACCTGTTCCGGATTCCGATAGCGCCTGATGCCAGGCAGTGCCTCCTCGACGCTGGCGTCCTGCCCCAGTTGCGTGATCAGTCTCGCGGTCTCGCCAGGTTGCAGGGTCCCCAGGTGATGGAGCAGCACGGCGATGTTATCCCCACGCAGGGCTTCGTAGTTGCTGAGTTCATCCCGCTGCAGACTGAGCGGGTTAGCCCAGGTGCCGTATTCATTGTCTCCCAGGAACTTTCGGCGATCTGACTCGAAGGAAGAGGCCGGGCGGTTCGAGGTGAAGTGGTTGATCTGGGTGTCCTTGTACATAAACGGGTATTGCGTCAGGATGACCAGAACGTCCTCGTCGCAGTGAGCCTTGCTCTGCATCGTTTGAGGCACCCAGTCCGCGTTGGTGAACTGCTTGAGAGCGTCTGGATGGGTGTACTCGACCACGGGGATTGCATCAACCTCCAGAGGCCGATCGGAGATGTTGGTAATTCGGATGTCGCGGATCACGCGGCTCTCTCCCAGCGGCACGAAAATCGTCACCTCCGTCCTGATCCTGTAGAACTCGGAGACGATGCAGGTGTAGCCCAGTCCGACGTGGCACTCGTAGAAGTCGTAGGGGTCCAGCGTGGGGACGAAGAAGGGAGAGAAGACTTTGTACTCGTCCCCCTGTTTGAAGCGGAGGTACAGCGTCTCCCCCTTGAACTCCGAACTGGGCAACTGGGGGATGTACTTGGTGATGCGGTTGTGGGCTGGGTCCCCCTTGCAAATCAGCGAACCGCCGGTATGATCCACAATCCCGCCAAAGGATAGTGTCCCAATGTAGTTGATCCATTTGACCGGCGTTTTCGGGTTCGTGATTACGTATTCCCGGTTTTCGTCATCAAAGCATCCATATCTCATAGAACGCACCTCAGTCTATCACAGCATTGGTGGTGATGACCCGACGATACCACCGGGCGCTGGTCTTCAATATGCGCCGCTGTGTCGGATAATCCACGTAGATCAGTCCGAAGCGTTTCGAGTAGCCATGCGCCCACTCAAAGTTGTCCAGGAGCGACCAGGCAAAATAACCGCGCAGTGGCACCCCCGCTGTGATGGCCCGCGCCGCTGCCGTCAGGTGTTCCTTGAAAAACGCCACACGCAACGGATCATCCACCTGTCCATCGGGACCGATCTGATCCAGGTAAGCTGCGCCATTCTCGGTGATGTAGAGCACCGGAAAACGGTAGTCAAAATGCAACCGCCCCAGCAGCTCGTAGAGGCCCTCCGGGTAAACCTCCCATCCCATCTCGGTTCGCTCTGGGTTGGGAAAAACCGTGCGAGGGGCATTCTCAGCTTCGGGCACCGCATCGCTGCGCACAACGCCACGCGTGTAATAGTTCACTCCGAGAAAGTCGAGGGGCGTGGCTATCGCCTCCAGATCACCCGCCTGCACAAAGTCCATAGGGCGTCCGCGGTACTGCACGATGTCCGCCGGATAGCCTCGCGCTGACAGTGGATCAAGAAACCAACGGTTGAGGATGCCATCCTGCCGCCAGGCCATGGCCCGGTCGGCGGCGCTGGGAGAGGCAGGGGTCTGGCCACTCAAGTTCAGCGCGATCCCCACTTGCGCCCCCGGGCTGTTGCGGCGAATGACAGGGACCGCCCAACCGTGGGCCAACAACAGGTGGTGCGCGGCCGCCAGCGCCTCGTCGAGGTCAGAGTGCCCCGGGGCGTGCCGCCCCTCCAGATACCCGACCATCGCGCTGACGAAAGGCTCGTTGAGCGTCATCCAGTGTTTCACCCGGTCTCCCAGTGTACGCGAGGCCACGTCTGCATACTCGACGAACGCCTCGGCGGTGACCCGAGCGGGCCAGCCGCTCTGATCTTGTAGGGCCTGGGGCAAGTCCCAGTGGTAAAGCGTGATAAAAGGCTCGATGGCGGCCTCCAGCAGCGCATCCACGAGCCGACTGTAAAAGTCAAGGCCGGCGGCATTGACGCGGCCTTGACCCTCGGGAAGTAAGCGCGGCCAGGATATCGAGAAACGATAGGCGTGCAAGCCCAGCTCCTTCATCAGGGCCACGTCCTCACGCCAGCGGTGGTAGTGATCGCAAGCGACATCACCTGTATCACCATTGGCAATCTTGCCGGGCGTGTGTGAAAATCGGTCCCAGATGGACTCGCCTTTACCGTCCTCGTTCCAGGCACCTTCGATCTGATAAGCAGCCGTGGCGGCGCCCCAGACAAAGCCTTTAGGAAAAATGACCTTCACAGTTCTTGTACCTCCTCTCCTATGATGATCTCAATCTGATGAGTTTTGCCATCTCCAAAGACAGGCACGACGTTGCCTGTGATCTCTTTGCCATCCACCGTCAGCGAAACTGTATTCCCCTTGCCAGCGCGTTTCACAATGATGTGATAGGTCACGCCTCGAAAGACGCGCGTGGCTTTGAATTCCGACCAGTCGCTCGGAATGACGGGAGCGATCTGCAATCCTGCGTAGGTAGGCCGAATGCCCAGAATCCACTGCGTGATGGCGACATAGTTCCAGGCGGCCGTGCCAGTCAGCCAGGAGTTCTTGGCCTCGCCGTGGGTGGGGGCGTCGCGCCCAGCGATCATCTGGGCGTAGACGTAGGGCTCGCAGCGGTGCACCTCGCTGATGGCCTCCCGCGCCGACGGGTTGATGCGGAGGTAGTAGTCGTGTGCCTGGTCGCCGTGTCCAATTATGGCTTCGGCGATCATGATCCACGGGTTGGTATGACAGAAAATGCCCGCGTTCTCTTTGTAGCCCGGCGGGTAAGACGAGATTTCGCCCAGGTGCAGGTAATACTGCGAATAGGCGGGCTGCTGGAGGATGATACCATGTGGCGTCGCCAGGCGCTCCTTCACGGCCGCCAGCGCCTCTTCCGCCTGTCCATCACAGAGACCGATGCCGGCCAGGATGCAGAAGCCCTGCGGTTCGATAAAGATTTGCCCTTCGTCACATTCATGTGAGCCAACCTTCCGGCTTAAATAGTCGTAGGCGCGAAGAAACCACTCACCGTCCCAGCCATGCTTGAGTACGGTGACTTCCATTGTCGCTGCCTCGTCGTGGTAAAGCTGTGCCTCGTCCGTAAGACCACGCTCTCGGGCCATGGACGCCATTTCCTCAGCAGCCAGCACAAACAGCCCAGCGATAAAGACCGATTCAGCCACCTTGCCATTCTTGCCGGTGATGGTCTGGAACGATTCGCCAGGCACCTCGGAGAAGGTATTCAGGTTCAGACAATCGTTCCAGTCCGCACGACCGATGAGCGGCAGGCCGTGCGGCCCCAGCCGGTCCAGCGTGTAGCGCAGGCTGCGCTGCAGATGCTCGTAAAGGGGTTTCTCGGTGCCGGGCTGGTTCTCATACACCACCAGCTCATCCAGAATGCTCCAATCGCCGGTTTCCTTCAGGTAGGCGGCCACGCTCAAAATCAACCAAAGCGGATCGTCGTTAAAGCTGCTGCCGATCTCATCGTTGCCACGCTTGGTGAGCGGCTGGTACTGGTGGTATGCGCCGCCTGTTTCCAGTTGCGTTGCGGCGAGATCCAAGATGCGCTCGCGGGCTCGTTCCGGAACCATGTGGACGAAGCCCAGCAGGTCCTGATTAGAGTCCCGGAAGCCCACACCGCGCCCAATACCGGATTCGAAGAGCGAGGCTGAGCGCGACAGGTTGAAGGTGACCATACATTGGTAGGGGTTCCAGATGTTGACCATGCGGTCGGTGTGGACGTCCGGCGTTTCCACCTCGAAGATGCCCAGCAGGCGGTCCCAATAGGCGCATAGAGCCTCAAAGGCAGCGTCTACATTATCCTTGTTCAGATACTTGCCGATGACTGGCTTGACCGTTTGCTTGTTGATCCTCTGTGAGCCGGGGGGATCGAACTTTTGATCGCGAGGATTCTCGTGGTAGCCCAGCAGGAAGATGACCTGGCGGGTTTCGCCGGGCTTGAGGGTGACTCTGACGTGGTGCGAGCCCATCGGTGCCCAGCCGCGGGCCACGGAATTGAAGGAGCGACCGCGCTCGACCGCCACCGGATTGTCCCATCCCCGATACGGCCCCAAGAACACATCGCGCTGCGTGTCGAACCCAGCCAATTCTTCGGAGCAGGCAAAGAAGGCAAAGTGATTCCGCCGCTCGCGGTATTCGGTCTTGTGGTAAATCACCCCATCTTCGACTTCCACCTCGCCCGTGCTGAAATTGCGTTGAAAGTTGGTGGCATCGTCCTGGGCGTCCCACAGACAGAACTCGATGCTGGAGAAAACCGAGAGGTTGGCAGACTCCTCTCGCTGGTTCGTCAACGTCAATTGCCAGATTTCCAGGCTTTCACCCAATGGGACAAAGTACCGAGTTTGCGCTTCGATCCCCTTATACGTGGAACCGATAACGGTGTAGCCTAACCCATGGCGACAGGTATAGCCTTCCAATTCGTGGCGGGTGGGTTGCCAAGAGGGAGACCAAAACTCTCCTGTGTCATTATCTCGCACATAAATATAGCGCCCGCCGCAATCAAGAGAGACGTTGTTGTAGCGGTAGCGCGTAATGCGCCGCAGGCGCGCATCCCGATAGAACGAATAGCCTCCGGCGGTGTTGGAAACGATGCCAAAGTAAGCCTCGCTCCCCAGGTAGTTGATCCAGGGTAGCGGGGTGTCGGGCTGCGTGATAACGTACTCATGATGTTGATCGTCAAAGTATCCGTAACGCATAGATTCTCCTTAGCAAAGAGCTGTCACGTTGGCCCGCTAGCGTCCGCCCGCACAGTGGGTCCCAGCCGGCTGGGCAAGTACCAATTAGTACAACTGTCCAATCTTTCGCATGTCCCTTTGACACACACCTGCCCCACATGTATCTGATGGGTTCGGCGTACAACTTCTGCACCTATCATAGGAGTTTGCGGGTGCCAATCTATCTGCCCGGCAACCGGCGTCGTTGGATATCTCGCACCCCTGCCATAGCTGCCGGTATTACAGATCACCTTTGGACGGTGGAAGAGTTGCTGTCTTTTCGGGTGCCATGACCACTCTGGAGACCACCCAAACGAAGAGGCGGATAAACTACATCCGACGACCCTCAAATGTCACCAAATCGCTTGTCGCTCGGTGTTGTTCCTGACCACGGTTAACTGGGAAGCTACCATCCCCCCTAACCTCCAAGATTAAAGCTCGTTCTTCTTGGGGCACAGGGACTACCGCCGTCTCTCCCACCTTCAGCTCTGCTAGAGGCAGCCCACTGCTATATCGTTCTCTTCTAGCCGCCGGTCCGCCTCGCTCCAGACCTCTATGACCCGCTCCTGGCCGGGAAAGAGGTCAAAGTAATTATCGCTGAACTTGGTGCCCTCTATGGGTACAACCAGCTTGACGAAGTAGGCGTAGGTGTCGGTGGCTACCCGGACCTCGTATTTCCCATCGCTCCCCC
>Ga0114922_10006717_pt1 | contig 10541 bp, 6 predicted proteins | sample AartaG_FD_100975 | JGI IMG/M metagenome (GOLD analysis project Ga0114922, IMG submission 100975) | Deep subsurface microbial communities from Aarhus Bay to uncover new lineages of life (NeLLi) - Aarhus_00045 metaG | ecosystem: Environmental > Aquatic > Marine > Oceanic > Sediment | place: Aarhus...
CGTGCGATGTGAGGCAGCAACGAATCGTAAAACACTTCACCTCCTGCAAAACCGATGTTTCCAAGGATAAAAAGGATGGAAACCCAGATCCAATCCCCTCGGCCTGTCAAGGATAAAAGTGCTGTCGAGACTCCACCCAATCCGATAAACAAAGATAAGAATCGTTTTTTAGAAGATCCATAATCGGATATCGGGCCTAATATAATGGAAAGAACGGCCACGGCCAGCATGGCCACGGCAGTCGTATAACCCCAGATAGAAGTGGCTAAATGGTGTTGCGTTTCGGGAAGTGACACAGCCGCGACTCTTCTGAAAAAGAGGGGAAGAAGTGCGGCCATGACTGTTGTAGCAAAGGCAGAATTGGCCCAATCATACATACACCAGGCATGTATGATTTTTTTATAACCATCTGTATGCATCGAATACGGGCCTAATCCAGACTTTGTATAACCTTAACAAGTCTCCCCAGGGCCCTTCTGAATCCCTTCTTTCCTGAGACCACGGCTGCCAAAGACAATTTCTCACCCCACGCATCAAAATAGTGGAAGACTATCATCTTACCCCTCTTTTCCCGCACGGTCATTTCATTGACGGGCATATGATGATCCAAATGTTGTATCGTATTGATCAATGAAACATTAAATTCCAGGATATTTTCAAGTTTATAGTCAGGGGAATTTCCACAGCTTGCCATCAGGAGCCCTTCGGACGAAAACATAAAAATACTCTCCCAACGTTCCTCATTATAAAATTCCTGCATGACGGCTTCGATTTTTGCCTGGATAGTCAGTGCTTCAGCAGGTGACGTATCTTGATCGTCCCCTGTCATCACGCTCTCATCCTCTGTTTTTCCTCAAATTGGGATTGTGCATGTGTCACGACCAGTTTGATGACCTCCTTCAGAGAAGAAAACACCCCCTTACCCTGAGTTGCCACAGATTCGAAGGAGGGAACACCGAAGAAATTCAATTTGTTCTCCATTTCTTCTACTGGCTCAGCGGTTGATAGGTCACGCTTATTATACTGGAGAATCCAGGGAAAATTTTCCAGAGTCTTCCCAATGTTAATGAGATGTTTTTCGAGATCCAGGAGAGTATCCAAGTTGGCATCCATCATCTCCTTTTGGGAATCTGCTACAAAAACAAGGCCATCCACACCATTCAGAACAATTTTTCGTGTGAGATCGTACTGAGCCTGTCCAGGAACGGTATAGAGATTAAACTTTGGTTTTTTCCCGTCAATCCTACCAACTTCCAACTGGAGGAAATCAAAAAAGATAGTCCTCTCTTCCCGGGAATTCAACATAATGAGATCACCCTTCAAAGCGGGATCTATATGATTATTAATATACTGGAGGTTGGCTGTCTTTCCACTCAGACCGGGACCATAGTAAACAATCTTTAAGTGAATTTCGCGTAATGCCCAATGAATAAACATACAAACTACCCTCTCGAATCCTTCAAATCTTTTAAAGTTCCGGAAAGGATCGGTCCAACTCCTCACCCAGAAGGTTTCGGAATTGCCCATCGAAAAGCTTCTCCATCCTGATCCTCCCTTCTCCCTGCCCGGATAGAATTGGAAGTAATTGTTCGATTGTCTTTTTCGTAAAGAGCCGAACCATTCCCAGAGCCACACCGGTTTCGAAAACAACAATTATTGCACACATTCTATTCTCCAGTGGACAGGCGGGCGATGAGAAATCGCGGAAGATGAACTTTTTGCATCTTCTCTTGAACAGTTTTGATGGGATAGATCACTCGATTCAGTCGATATCGTCTCTTCTCGACATCCAGAATTCCATAAGAAGCCCTGGGATCACCGTCCCGGGGCTGCCCAACACTGCCCACATTGATGATATACTTTTTATCCTCTTCTATCGTTATCTCCGTTTCATCACAAATGGCTATATCACCATTTTCATCCTGTATAAAAACAACTGGCACATGTGAATGGCCCACAAAACAGAGCGGTGTTTTAAATGACTCGAAGCTGTAATACGCATCGATGACTGAAATGATATAATCCCACTCATCGGGAGCTCCGGGCGTTGCATGGACCCACGTCGCATCCGCTTCAACTAAAAGAAACGGTAATTGGCTTAAGCGTTCTACCGATTCGGAACTTAAGACTCCTCGAGTCCAATCGATTGCCTGTCTGGCGAATGTATTAAAATCGCTCGTAGACATCTGTCCAATTGTTGCCAGATCGTGGTTTCCCATAATAACGCTATCAGCGGCCTCCATCACCTTTTCAACGCATTGATCGGGATCGGGACCATATCCGACCAGGTCGCCCAGGCAATAGATACAATCGACCTTTTCATCTCCCAACGCCTTCAGGACAACCTCTAATGCTTCAACATTTCCGTGAACATCAGAGAAAACACCTATTCGCACAACCATTCTCCAGGCTTACAATCGGTCAGCTCATCATTCGGACTCATCCCTATCGCACTGAATATGAAGCCTTTTCTTCGTTGAAAAGAATCGGGTCCGAATGTGCCTGTAAAACTGCCAATAGGTGGTCCCATGCGTTGTGAATTCAATACCCATTCTTGCATTAATAATATATGCATTTAATTCTATTAGCAAAAAGTGAGCCAATTCTTGATATCACCATAATTTTCAATATTTTCATTGCAGTCTGAATTTATTTCTTTACAAATTGGAAATAGGTTGACTACCCCGATGGGTCATCAATTTTCAGATTATAACATATCAACCGGATCCACATCGATACCCGCTCTGACGTCAGGAAAATCGGTCTTTTCATAATACCGTATTATCCCTTTTCGGACACTATTTCTTAAGATTTTACCCGATGGATCGTGTTGCCCCTTTCCTTTGAATATAATCTGATATCGATACAATCCCCTGATCCTTGAAAGTGGAGAGGGAACTGGACCCAACTTTTCAAAAAAACGACATGGGGCCACAACCTCAGAAAAAGAATGGGCAGCTTTTTCGACTCTTTCTTTTTTTTCGCCTTTGAATCGGACAGCCACGAGTCTACCCCAGGGTGGATAACCCAGCCCTTTTCTTTGTTCGATTTCCCATTGATAAAACTTAACATAATCCTGTTCAATAGCAAATTCCAGTATTTGATTATCAGGAGAATAAGTTTGAATAACGACTTCTCCCCTGAGATTTCTCCTGCCGGCTCTCCCGGCAGCTTGGGTTAACAACTGAAAAGTCCTCTCTCCCGATCGAAAGTCAGGGAAATGCAGTCCTGTATCTGCAGAGATGATTCCTACCAAATTAACTCCAGGAAAGTCGTGTCCTTTGGCCACCATCTGGGTCCCCAGAAGGATGTTCCCTTCCCCCCTTTCGAACTCCATGATGATACGCTCATGGGCACCTTTACGCCTTGTTGTATCCTGGTCCATGCGGAGAAGTCTCGTCCCGGGGAAAAAATGTGCGACTTCCTCTTCGACCCGCTGAGTACCAATGCCCCTGTATCGAAGTTTAACCCCACCACAATTCGAACAAGCATCCGGCGCCCTTTTCTGAAACCCACAATAATGACATCGAAGTTGATGATATTTCTGGTGATACGTCAGGGTGATGTCACAATGGGGACATTCCTCAATATTTCCACAATCACCGCATTGCAGGAAGGGTGCATATCCTCGGCGATTCTGCAAGAGAATAACCTGTTCCCCTCTCTCCAACCGCTCCGTCATTTTTTCCTGAAGAAGTGGCGAAAAGACTTTACTCCCTCTCCTTTGCTCTTTTTCCTTCTGGTTTACAACGATGACTCTGGGCATGGGGGTCCGGTCTACACGCCGCGTCATTCTACAGAGTGTATATTTTCCATTGAGACTGTTGAAATAGGACTCGACACTCGGTGTGGCAGAACCTAAAATAACGACACAATCGTTGAACTTACCCCTGACAATAGCGACATCCCGTGCGTGATAGCGAGGGGCCGGGTCTATCTGCTTGTACGATGTCTCATGCTCCTCATCGACGATGATGAGTCCCAGATTTTGCAATGGGGCAAAGACCGCAGATCGCGGACCGAGACCTATTTGGCATTTCCCCTCCCGAATTTTTCGCCATGAGTCGTACCGTTCCCCCGATGACATTCGGCTGTGAAGAACGGCAACCCTATCTCCAAATTTTCCTCTGTACCTTTGTACTGCCTGGGGAGTCAGTGAGATTTCAGGTATGAGTACGAGAACCGTCTTACCCTGGTCAAGAACTTTCTGGATCGACTCTATATAAACTTGCGTCTTACCACTGGCCGTAACACCATGAAGAAGAAATACATGGAAATGCTTCTTCTTTAACGCATTGTCAATTTCCGAAAACGCTCGTGCCTGTTCTTCCGTCAAAGTGTATGTCCTGGGGGAGTCAGACTTAATTTCTTGATAGGATTCCCGAAAAACCTCCTTTTCCCATATATCAATCCAACCGTTTTTTTCCAACTTCCTGAGAATCGAAAAATCGATATCCAGATCACTTCGTCGGACCTCGCCCCCATACTTCATCAGCATGGAGACGGTATCGGCTTGTTTTGGAGCCTTCTTATTAAGATTCTTTACGGTTTCAGGATCAAATTCCTCTCTCAGAGAAATCCATTTTTCCGATTTTATCCGGACTCTCGATTCTTCTAAAATGTGCTCTGTCCGAATTAATTTTAACTTCTCCAGTTTACCGATGACAAACCGAATTTTTTTCTGTCCTAATCGTTTCTCGAGGCTTTGAAGCGATATCTTGCCTTTCTCTTGAACGATAGTCAGTATATCTTTTTGGATATCAGATAGAGAAGCATCCAAAGCATTGTTTTTATTATTTTTGTATATGATGAATCTGCTCTTCCGGAATATGCCCGGAGGAAGAGCGGTTCGGATGACCTCACCCCACGATACCAGGTAGTATTCGGCTATCCAGCGAGTGAGTTTTAAGAGCTTGGAAGTGAGCAATGGATAGGGATCTAAAATATCTTCAATCTCTCGCAGGTTTTGGATTTCGGGGTGGTCTACAAAATCAACAACAATGCCTGTCATCCACCGCCTGCCCAGAGGAACGAGAACACGATGTCCCGGACACAACTCCGAGGAGAATCGATCCGGTACTTCATATGTAAACCTCCCGAAAGGAGGATAGGGTAGTACGACATCGGCCCATTTTTTTTTAACGGAAGAATCCATGTATAATCAGATCGTGTATGAGATAATTTAATTCTGTATTTTAAAGACAAATTCTCCTTCATCCGACGTCAGTCTTCCGAATTGAGGAGTTTGACTTCTATTCCGTGCGTTCGAATATTGGATGACCTTCTGCTGAACATAGTGACTAATCTCAGTAGCGGTCACATAAGAATCCCTGTTCAAATCGGCTGCTCCCCGAAGCCCTTCCAGGAAGTGTGTGATAAAAATGCTATTTCTTCGTTGACTTCCGCCTGAAACCCGATCGCCTTCATCTCCGGCCGTCAGAATAAACCTCGAACGCCTTGATGTTAAAGTTCTCAATTGTCTGTAATTTACTCTCCTGCTTGGTCCGGGCCTTTCCCCCTCCTCCTCCAGTAAACGATCCCCACAAATACAGTCTAACACAAAGAAAACATGTTTCGCCCTGGTCCCATTGGAGAGTTCTTCGAGTTGTGCTACAGAAATATTCTTAGCCCAAACATGCGCTCCCAACATACCGTTGTACGGAACCACATAACCCTGGAGACCTTCATCGGTCTTCTCAGTGAATCCGTGACCGGCAAAAAAAACAAAAACACCGTCTTCCGGGCCAACATCTTTTAAAGAATCGGTTAATACGGTTAAGATATCATCCTGAGTCGCCATTTCATCGTAGAGGGTAATAGAATGATCGAACTGGAGTTCCTGCCATAATATTTTTTCGACTTCATATGCATCAAGATTAGCCCACGGCACCTGCGGGACACCTGATCCACGGTAATTATTGATTCCAATGATGATGGCCCATGTCTTCCGATATAGAGAAGTGCCTAAGAGGGGATTGTAGAGAATCCGCATATCTTTATTCGCTGTGTAGGTATCATTCGAGGCAGTAAGGTTAATCCGGTTTTGTCCCTCACGAAGCTGGATTTCCCTTTCGATGACGAGTCTGTTCCCGGTTCTTTCGATTACCCGAATACTCTCAGTTGGCAACCGGTTTCCATTGACCGTTACCTGTATTTGGTTCAAACTGTCGATGTTCTCTATCCGGTAGGACAATCGTGTCCTAACAGATGAGGTTGCCAGATCATTCGGCGATAATACGGTAATTGTAGGTGGAACAGTGGGAAGTACTTTTTCATAATAAATTACTGAGATGGAATCCCTCGCCCGTCTCCGATCATTTTCAGCAGAGACCTGGATTGAATTCATCCCCTCTTTCAAGGGAATATCCAGAAGTATCTCTGTTCGGAGATCACGATCAGGATAAGTGTAGCACTTAATTTCTTCACCATTCATAATGACCTTTGCACCCGTCAGTCCCCTTTCATCCTCTATTTCTACGTGAAAGCGAACCTTCTCTGTATCCACCGTATCCTCCCTTGGAGAGAGAAAAACGATCTTCGGGGGAATGGGCGGCGCATATACGACTTCCAACGTCCGGGTTGTATCCCGAAGGCTATTCGCAGCTTGAATTTCTATCAAATTTCTTCCAATTTGTAACGGAATTTCTACTTGAATACCGGCCGTCTTCTCGGGACCCTCGAAATGATAACTTTGAATTTCCTGATTATTGCGCCGAACTGCCGCCCGTTCAATCCTTCGATAGTCGGTTATCTTGACGTGCATGGCGTAGAAGGCGGTATCCGTTGCTACCGGCATGTCTGATAGTACCTCGATCTTCGGGGGAACGATGGGTAGTTTACAAATCACCCGGAGTCTCTTGGAGCGACTGGTTTTCTCAGAGTACGCCACGATTTCTATCTCATTTTTACCTTCAACCAGGGAAATATCCGCTTTGAGATCGATGACTTTAGGTTTAACTTCATAAGTATTCTTATGTATCACATCATTATTTTGTCTGATCTCTACGGTTGTGATCCCTTCCTTATGGCTGATTTTTCCAACGATGGGCAATTCAGGAGATTCCACCACAGTATTATGTCGTAGATTAATCACTCGAATATTTGGCAGGGAAGACACGATGGGAAACCCTCTCTGGCTGAAAATAAATCTAACACTATGAGAGCCGCTCGTTATTTGGTTAAGCTCCGTTAGAGGATATTGAAAGTGATAACTCAGACCAAACTGGCCCAAAATCAGACTGGCCTCAAAAAAGAGATCTTTTTGTATAGACCCCAGGAAATCGTAACCTGCAAATAAACTGAATTTGTTATCCAGGAATCCCTGACGTACTCCAGTCTGGAACAGAACATCATTATCGATCATGCGCAACTCGACCTGTGGGTTGAGGGGTAGAGAAATCAGACACATGCCGAATTTAAAAACACGACGCTTTTTTATACCAGAGTTCGTGATCGTGATGTCGGGCATGTTAATGTGGTCAACACTGCCGCCCAGAGACAGCCACTCTGAGGGCTGGAGAAGAAGGCCAAGACCCGCCGAAAATGCATTCTTCGAATGACCCTCTGCCACGACAGGATCATCCATATCGACCAGTTGAAATTGATCCACATTGTAGGAATAAAATAACAAATTGGCATTCACACCAATGCTGAACCGTCCATCAAAAAACTTTCGTCCTAATAGAACGGATAGATTCCCTTCTTGAAAGAGGTTGGAAGTAAAGTAACCACCCCGTAATCCGACAGCCGTATTATCCCCGACCGGTTGAAGATAGCTAAGAAAGTTGCATCTCAGATTATCCCCTGACAATCCCGCCCATAAAATTTGAGATCCAACTGAAGCCTGAATTCGCTGGGGATAGGGTATCCCGGCAGGGTTGTGAAACATAATCTCATGCGCGAGGGTGTTGCTGCTGTTCAGTTGCAGGTTAATCTGGGCCGCACTCTCAAGAAACCAGAGAGGGTAAAACAGCACGATTAAAACCCATCTCTTCATCATAAATCCCTTTTCACAAAAAGTCCTCTATTTCAAAGACGAATGTCGAAACACACATAGTCCATCAGACACCAGGAATTCTTGTGTAACTGATTACCTCATAAGTGTCACTGTGCCATTCGAAATATTTTTGCCATTGACTCTGATGAGGTAGATGTAGACACCCGGTTCGAGGGATCGATTGCCATCATCCACACCATACCATCTGAATCTATTCCCTGTTGGAGTCGACAATTTCATGACCTCCCTTCCGGAAACATTAAAAATAAACACATCAGAGGGATCCGTAAGCATGCCGGGGAATTCGAATTCAACAAAATCGTTATAACCGTCGTTATTCGGAGTAAACGGATTGGGAAGAACGGATATGGTGTGTTCAACACCATTACCGGTTAAATTTATTCTTACCCGGTTATTTATTGTATTATTGTACAAATAAAGAATTCCATCTTCCGTTGCATACTTTTTAAATGGACTGAACCTTATAAATATTTCATGACTGTCACCCGGTTGAACCGAGAATGTTCCCTCTTCGAATAAAATCGTAAACGTCTCTTGAGGTGTCATGATAACATGTAAGATTTCAGTGGAGACCTCAAGGGTATCTGTGCCTGTACTATAGACCGTTAACACCTCGTCCTTGGTTTCGCCTAACATCACGTCGCCAAAGTCAATTTCGAATGTATTGACGGCTATTTCCGGATAGAGACTGGGTGTCGCACTCACCTCCTCGCTGAAAGGACCTTCATCACCAAAAATGGTCACCGCAGAAATACGGTAATAGTAAGTGTTATCATTGATTAATCCAGTGTCAGTATAGGAAGACCCGGGCGCAATGACTTTCCCGATGGAATCGGTCTTCGCAGGTGTAAAACCCTGGGTTTCAGATCTATATATTTGATAATGGGATAGGTTGATTTCGGTGTTCGGTGACCATGAAAGCATGACGATTTGATTTCCTGCGGTAGCAGACAGGTTCATAGGGGCCGCCGGATAAAGGTTGCGCTGGTCAAAATACAACGCACCCATGTCGGCTCTTGTGCCGTCGGGATCTAATGGCGTTTCAGGATCACCGGCGTCGATGCACGGTGAGTTCGGTTGGAGGTGATTGTCATCATGTGTCAGATCGACAAAAATCGGATCGGTGGAAATATCAGTTTGTCCCGGATAAGTAATATTATAGTTCGGCGAATTCGACCAGACATTGTTGTAGGAGAGTTTTGGAAAGTTTCCGTAACCCGCATCGATACCCATATCATTTTTTACAATAATATTGTTGGAAATGATAGGAGCAGAGCCCGAATCGCCTATATGAATGCCAGCGCCGAAATTCCCTGCAATCGTATTGTTGATAATCGAGGGCGAAGGTCCATTGTGAAGACCGATTCCCGCTCCATGGCCGGAGATAATCACGTTATATGAGATCTCAACATTTGAGGAAGGATGAATATCAACTGCCCCCCCCGTCTCACCCTTTATCGTAAACCTGCTGATGCATACATTGGACGTACTGATGGTGACATTTCCTCTAATGGTTGTCGACTCCGGTCCTGCACCGAATAGCGTGACGCCATCCGCCATGATGATATGTTCGCTGTACGTCCCCCCTGCTACCAGAACCGTATCTCCATATATCGTCGCGTTTAATGCCTCGGTAATGGTGTCGAATGGATGCGTTTCCGTACCATCTTCCATACCGGATGTATTCGCTGAGTCGGCATAAATGGTATGGCGTCCATCTGTACGATAGGCAATTTTAACTTCCCTCTCCGATTCATTCTTCCCATCACCCGCTCTTATAGTGAGAAGATAGACGCCACCGTCGGCCAATGCGTCGCCTCTACCATCGGCATTGTATTGGATGGAGGTTTGAATTAAGTCACGACCGCTGTTCCAATACTCTCTACTCCAATCCGGGGTATTTACATTTACCTCATACCAGGCGGCTCCCTCCACCTCATCCCACTCGATAGTAAAATCGGGCGCAGAGATAATTTCATTATTCCCCGGTCTCACGTTCCTGGGATAATCCAAGACCCGCGTCAGCGTATCCACGGATGTGATGAGATTTCCCGATTTATCGGAAATTTTGAAAAAATAGGATCCTACTATCGGCGGATAATTCAATCCGTCGATATAGTGTGCGTACCTGCCATCACCCGCTGCATCGTCACTATGCTCTCCATCATCAAATAATTGATAATGAACACCATCCGGCCCTTCGACCCATACGGAATCGATTTCACTCAGACCCTGGGGATGACCCACATTCACCCAAAAGTCGATACTCCAGGTTTCCGGAAGATCCCCTCCGACCCAATGTCTCGAACGGACCCACGGACCGCTCAAAATGGGGAGCATGGGATTGGCAGAGTAAATGAACCGCACCCCATCGTGCCAGCTTGAGGCATCATCCAGACGCGTTGATACGTTCCAATTGTACGTCTGACCATCTATCAACGGCTCACCTCTGCCATCGTCATTATAGACAACCCAGGATTCTGTGATATCATTCCGCTGCCATAATTCCCTACCATTCACATCA
>Ga0114922_10006718_pt1 | contig 10540 bp, 16 predicted proteins | sample AartaG_FD_100975 | JGI IMG/M metagenome (GOLD analysis project Ga0114922, IMG submission 100975) | Deep subsurface microbial communities from Aarhus Bay to uncover new lineages of life (NeLLi) - Aarhus_00045 metaG | ecosystem: Environmental > Aquatic > Marine > Oceanic > Sediment | place...
AAGCGCATTCAGGAAGGTGGACTAAAAACACTCAACTGGAGCTGCTCGATCAGCTTTACGCTCAGCGCGGCACCGTCGAGGTCCGCTACGAGCGGGCCAGCGGCAAGGCGCCACGGCTCTATCGCCATGGCCAGGCACGGTGGAGACCCTTCCGGCCCCGGCCCCCGCTTGACATCACTGTGATATCCGCGTAAGATGAGGGTGTTTTTGGATAAACCTGGAGATCTGGAGATGATCGATGAAAACAATTTCCCCCCACCCACGACCCCTCTCTCGGCACCGAGCTACCCCCCGCCGCTCGGCAACCGGGAGCTGCAGCAAGCCATCAACGACACCTTCAATATGCTGCGCCAGCCCGAGCCCAACGATTACGGGCTACTCAGAAAACACCTCAACACCCTGCTGGACATCCAACTGGAACGTGCGAGACGGGAGCAACCTCGATGAGAAAAGGCTACAAAGAAACCTTGCCCAAAGGCACCCATGACACCGAGGGCGCCCCCATCTGGGGCGCACCGGCCCCCACACCCGAAAAGAAGAGAAGCCAGCGAGAAGAAGACCGCCTTGCGGCGTTCAGGCGCAATTCCGAGAAAGAGGTGCCCTGGCAGGCGAACTTCCGCATGGCCGGCTGCGGGGTCGGGGGTTACACCTGGATGAACTTCGAGGGCCTGTACAAGGGCTTCAGGCAGCGCCTGCTGGCCGATCCGGCCTTCGAGCACCAGGTGCTCGAAATGATCCTTGAGCGCATCATGAGCGAGATGTATGTACCACTCAACCACCGCCCGCAGGCGGGGCTCAAGCTGTCAATCGTGCGCAAGCCGGTGGCCAAGGAGGAGTAGCCGTGGATGTCCCGACCCCTACCAATGAGATGCTGCACAAGGCGATGATCCACCTGGCTCTGGCCGTAAATCAGCTTGCCGACGCGCTTCAGGCCCAGGACGATCTGCGAACCGCAGGACCCCTCGACAGGTGCCGCCACCAGATCAACAACACACACCGTCAACTGGTCTTCGAAGACCCTGGAGAGGAGTAAAAAAGATGGTACGCAGACGCCCTGTAGTAATCCTGGTAGCATCGATCATCGCTGGCGCCTCCTTGGCCTCCATGACCCCGGGGGACCTCGATGATCGGGTGGTGGAGGGGATCTATTCCCTGGCGACAAAGCTGTTCCAGGTCGTCCCCCTCGACTCTGTAGTGCCTGAGGAGTGAAAAAGACGCTCCTCCTCCTGGCGTCTTTCCTCGTCGCGGGCTGTATTTCAGTCGAAACTCGCGGCGAGGTTCTTATTGATGCCAAAAATGCTAGAATCTCAATAGGTTCCACGCTATTGAGGGGTAGCACTATGGCAACACCAATTCCGCTGTCAAGTTCGATCGGTGGGGCGCCGGTCTATCTGTCAGACGCCACACTGCCGGGGGCATTGATCCACGAGAACCCGGCAGATTCGGGAGAAAACCATCTGGTAGTCGATATCCTGGTGGTCAATCCCAACTCCACGACAATCACGCTGTGGGCAAGCACCCAGGGGACGGGGATTACGCCTCCTGCGGCAAAAACGCAGTCTGAGATGGTGAGGATCGACATTCCGCCCACATCAGAAGGCAACGAGCCGCGGCTGTTCTATACCCCATTCATTTTGTCGCCTGGGTACGGGTATTACATATCAACTACGATTTTGGAGGGCCAGGAGCCTGCTTACCTCATTGGGTACGCCGAGACCTTCCCGGCAGCCGGTGTGCTGGGCTATGGAGGATTGATACGCCGCGCCGACAGCACTCCTGTCGCTTCTATCCCCGCAGGGACCTGGATCACGTTGGATTTTGAAGAGGGGTCGGTTACCGTCCCCGTGAACCTCACTCAGGAGCCGGGAAATAACAGGATTTCACTCGGGGCACCCGGGCTGTGGTTTGTTAGCGCATACGGCACCTTTACCGCAGACAAAACCGGGGGTGCCGATCGGTCCATCTTCACCCGGTTCTATAACGAGACCGATGGGGCGCCGATCACCCAGCAGCCTTTCCCGGCTTTCGTCGAAGACGGAAGCAATAACGCCCTGTGGTCGTATACCTCGCTAATCGAGGTGCCAGAGGCGTTGGTAGGGAAGTATATCCGCCAGGAGTTCGGGGGGTCTGCCAGTGCGTTTTCAAATGTAATTTTTCACAAACTGGGGCAGACCTTTATCCGGATTGCCCCCGCGATAGGAGCATAGTTATGAACATAAAAGCCATTCTTGAATGGGCCATAATCGCCTCCATTTTGCTGCTTTTCTTCTATTGGGTCGCGTACAGCCGGCCCGCCCAGGCCCAGGACTACGGGTACGACGAGGGATACCAGGCCGGAGGGGAACCCGAGTATTGGAGTGATGTCCAGCAGCAGCCCCAGATGATTATCTATCGGGATCGGGGGTATGGCAGGGACCGGCAGCCGGAATATTGGAGTGACATCCAGCAGCAGCCGGATATGATCATCTACCCGGGGCGCGGCAGGTTCAGCAGGCATTGAACCCCGCCCTTAATCCTGTCGTCAATGAAATGCTGCGGCGCCAGATGGCGCTGCAGTGCATTGACGACTATGCCAACTACATGGCATCCAGCAACCACCTGGACTTCCTCCACGCGCCGGCCAAACACCACCGGCTGATCACCCGGGCGATGGATCTGCTCCTGACCCCGCTGGATGCCCCCGAGCACCCCAAGGACCGGTGGGGAGATCCTGTCACCAAGCTCCTGCTCACAGCCCCTCCGGGCTCGGCTAAGAGCACCTACTGCACAGTGCAGCTCCCGACCTACTATCTGGCTAAATATCCCACCAGGCACGTTCTGTGCTCGTCCAACGTGGGTGATCTGGCTGAATCGTTCTCCCGGCGCCGCCGCTCGGCCTGCATGGCCCAGGAGTGGCAGAATCTCTCCCAGACCACCCTGGACCCCAACGCCAGCGGCATCCAGCGGTTCTACTCGCTCGAAGGCGGATCGATCATGGCCGCGGGTGCCGGCAAAACCATTGTTGGTATCCGCTCGAACCTCAATATCTGCGATGACCCCATCGAATCCTGGGAGCAGGCCCAGTCCGAGGGCCAGCTATCCAAGCTGTGGGACTGGTATGAGGGCGAGTACCGCAACCGCCAGCACGGTATCGACGGTGCGCTGGAGATCCTCATGCACCAGCGGTGGAGCCGCAACGATCTGGCCGGGGTGTTGCTGCGCATGATCGACAGCGGCGAGGAACGGGGGTGGATGGTAATCAATCTACCTACTATCATCGAAAACGAGTCCCAGTTGCCGGACCCGGTGGGGCGCAAGATGGGGGAGCGGCTTTGGCCGGAAAATCCTGCCTTTCAGAACAAGAAACTGAGTGAATTGCAGCGCGATCCGGCCAAATGGGCCGCGCTCTATCAGCAACACCCCCTCGACGAGGAGGGAGGTTGGGTGGGTCCTGAGTACATCCACGTAATCACCCCCGAAGAGTGGGCGGAACGCAAAAAGAAAGAGGAATTTCGCTACCTGGCTGCGGGAGATCTGGCGCTGTCGGTCAATAAAGGCGATTGGACGGTACTGATCATCGCCGCGGTGGACTACAAAAGGGATTTGGTAATAACGCACATGACACGGTGGAGAAAGTCCATTGAAGAGACCGTGCAAAAGGTGTATGAGATCTCCACCGAGTACCCTTTAACGGGGTGGATGTTCGATGACGACAACCAGACCAAGGTATACACCCGGTTTCACTATGAATACGCACGATCGAACCAGATAACCCCGGTCAGCATTGATTTAATGCCAATGCGGGGCCGGGACAAAGAGATCCGGGCTGCGGCGATTAAAGGATATTTCCGGTCCAACAGAGTGACCATTGTAAATGAGCCAACATGGGCTCCAGACCTGATTCGAGCTGTTTTGAGGTTTCCGGGGGAGCCGGATGATGAGGTGGACACCTTGGGGCTGATTGGGCGCAAAATCATTCAGACATCAGGCATTCAGGTCCCCAAGCCGCCAAAATCAGAACCGGTGCAAGGCCTTATCATTGAGAAAGACGGTCAGAATCATCTATCATTGGGGTTGAACACGCTTTTTGAAGACCATGAACGGGGACAGAGAAGATGGAACAGGCTGAGGATCGGGTAAAATTCAGTGAACTTTTCCGCAAAAGCTATAACAGACCTGTTCGAGACCCCGACACGGGGGAAAATACAACTGCAGGGAAATTACTTCAAAAACGCCACGGGCAGATAGAGACCCTTTGGGCTAAAGTGCTGAAAAAAGCAGAGGATATGTGAGATGGAACAAGCTGAGGATCGGGTAGAAAGCACCCAGGAAGACCAAGGGACGGTGGAGCCTATCCGGGACGAAGCAGCCTGGTATAAGCATTGGCGCAAAGAGCTGGACGCCGAGAACAAGCGCAATGACCCTTGGCGGAAGAAAGGCGATCGGGTCCAGCAACGATATCTGGACACCCGGGAGAACGCTGGCAACAGGGATAGAGAGTGCGAGTTCAAGATTAACCTGTTCCATTCCAATGTCTTCACGCTCAAAGCCTTCATGTACGGCAGGGTCCCGAAAGCCGATGTTTCCCGCCGTTTTGGCGATCCTAACGACGATGTGGCCCGTACCGCGGCCAACATGCTCAACCGGATGCTCAATACCTCTATTCAAGACTCCGACGATGAGGGCAGCTTCAGTGCGGTAATGCGTGCTAACCTGGAGGATTATTTGGTCCCCGGGATGGGCATCCCCCGGATTCGCTATGAGTACACCGAGCAGATGGGCGAGATGGGACCGGAGCTGGTCCACGAAGACGCCGTAATAGACTATATTCACTGGCGAGATTTCCGCTGGGGGTATGGTCGAGTATGGCAGAAGCTCCCTTGGGTTGGGTATGACGTATATTTGACCAAGAAAGAGTGTACCGAGAGATTCGGCGGGGAGGTGGCCGAGGACCTGACCTATAGACGCCAAAAACTCTCAGATCCAAAATTTGAGTCCGAGAATCAGAATCTGGAAGACCCGGAGAAGACCGCCAAAATCACCGAAATCTGGTCCAAAGATCATAACACCGTGTTCTGGTGGCACCGGGACTATGAATTTATCTGCGACATGAAGACAGACCCCTTAGGCCTGGAGGGCTTTTTCCCTTCACCTTGCCCGATGATCGCCAACGCCAGCACTACGCTGTTCATTCCGCAGCCATTCTTCATGCTGGCCCAGGACCTCTACAACGAGATTGATCAGCTTTCGACTCGGATCAATGTCATCACCAACGCGGTGAAGGTAGTAGGCGTCTTCGACAAGACCTTTTCCAAAGAGCTGTCGGGTATGTTGGAGCAGGGCGTCGAGAATGACATGATCCCGGTGGACAGCTACGCGATGCTGGCCGAGAAAGGCGGCATTAAGGGGGTTATCGACTTCTGGCCGGTGGAGAAGATCGTGGAGACCTTGGATAAGCTGCGCGAGATGCGCCGGGAGGCTATCGAGCTGCTTTACCAGGTCACGGGGCTCAGCGACATCATGCGCGGCGCCAGCGACCAGTACACGGGTGTCGGCACCCAGAAGCTGAAAGCCTCCATGGGATCGGTGCGGGTGCAGTACATGCAGGAGGAATTTGCACGGCTGGGGTCAGATATTCTGACACTGAAGGCCGAAGTGATCTGCAAGCACTTCAGCCCCCAGACAATCCTTCAGCAATCCAACACGCAGTTTAGCTATGACCAGGGGCTGGCGCAGCCTGCAATTGAACTTTTGAAGAACCCTCGGGCGGCACGGTGGAGGGTGGAGGTCAAAGCCGAGTCTATGGCGATGATCGACTGGACCCAGCTCAAGATGGATCGCACCGAGTTCCTGAACGCATTGGCCACCTTCATGCAGTCGGCAGCCCCGTTGCTTGAGCAAGACCCGGCAGCCGCGCCGTTCTTGATGGAACTGCTGAAGTGGGGCCTTGCGGGCTTCAAGGGCGGCCAGGAGATTGAGGCAGTCATTGACCAGGCTATCCAGAAGATGCAGGAGAAGCCTCCGCAGCAGCAGCAGGACCCTGAGCAGGGCAAGGCGCAGGCTGAGATTGCAAAGGTGCAGGCGACCTCTCAGGCCAAGATGCAGGAGAACCAGCAGAAGTTCATGCAGGACATGCAGAAGCAGGCTCAGAAGGCCAGCGATGACATGAAGAAGATGCTGGCGCAGTGGCAGACTGATATGGCTGAATTGAAAGCGTCATTGCAGGCTGATATCATCAGAGAGAGGGTGCAGGCAGACGAAGGTATCCGTCAGGAGAGGGCCAAGCCTAAACCGCAGCCGAGGGCGCAATAGTAATGCATAAGAGAGACCACCAACCTTTGTGCCGGTGCGGGAGTTTTGAGCAATCAAAATACCACGTAAACTGTGACTGCTATCAATGCAAGAATTGTGGTGGGTGGAAGTCGGGCTTGGAGATATTTCAAGAGCAGAAACCTAAACCTAAACCTAAGCCGCAACCGAGGACGCAGTAATTAAATTTTACCAGTCAATACGGGAGATATAGAAATGACTGAAAATGTGAAAACGCTACACAATTCTGATATTTCCGGAGCGCGGAAGAACGTTAGGGATATTCAGGTGTTTGGAGATGGTGATCTGTTCAGATTGATCTCAAAGGCATCCAGTAGAGACGAAGATTGGATGAAGTCAACAAAGGCCATGCAGATCGATGGTGTCGGCTGCATTGTGCAGGTGACGACGCAGCAAGGGTCCAATGTGGCAGAGGCGTTGACATTTGTTCCTGGTGTGCGTATCGAAGGTGATGGAGAAAATCGGCGACTTGTGCGGATATGAGACGACGATACATCCAAGACCCCAAGACCGGCAAACTCCATGAGGTGGGGCGGCAGCAGTTCCAACTTCACCACATCCAGGGTGAAATCGAGCCTTTTAAGTCCCCGATCGACGGCTCATTGATCAACTCCCGAAAAGAGCTTGAGGCCCACAACCGCCGGCACAACGTCACCCAGGACACCTTCAATGGGGCCTATGCCGCCAAGCAAAAAGAGCGCGAGGCTTTCTATTCCACCGATAAATCCTACGATTCCGAGCGGCGTAAAGCCGCCCTCAACTTCTCTTTCGAGAGCCTGCGAGGCTCAAAGACGAAGGGGGAGCTTAAAGAAATGGCGGAACGCTACGCCAAAGACAACTAGGAGAAACTATGAAAGACCAACACGAAAAGATCAAAGGCTACAGAGATTTGTCTCAGGAAGAAATCGACCTCATGAATGAGGTCAAAGAGATGGCAGCCAAAGTGGGTGAATTGGTTGATACCTTGTCCCAAGACAGTCGGCTAGATCAACGGTGGACACACATAGGCGCAACTGATCTTCAAAAAGGGTTTATGGCCTTAACCAGATCGATCGCCAAGCCCGACTTTTTCTAAGTTTTCAAAGTAAACAGGAGCAACCATGGCAGAGCCCCAAGTAGACGACCGCAGAGCGGCATTGGAGGCAGCATTTGACCAAGCCGAGCAAGAGGCTAGTTCAGATCCGGAAGTTGATTCACCTGCTGGAGAAGATCCGGCGCCTGAAGCAGCATCACCTGCAACTGATGGAACACCCCCGGAACCGGGGATTGAAACGGAGGTGGAACCAGCCAAGCCGAGCGAGGAGACTCCCCCAGAACCCGCAAAAGGCGAAGGTGTTGAAACTGCCCAAGAACCGCCAGAGCCGGTTGCAGAACCCCAGTCTGATCTCGTAGCACCGGTAGGATGGCGAGGTGCGGCCAAGCAGAAATGGGCCAATGCTCCGAAAGAGATCCAGGAGGAGGTGATCAAACGGGAACGTGAGATCGGAGGTGCTTTGCGCGAGGCTGCCGAGGCCCGCCAGTTTCAGACTAAATTCCAAGAGACTATCCGCCCGTTTGAATCGATCATCGCCGCCCAGGGGTCTGATGCGCTTACGGCAACCCGCAATATGATGCAGACCGGCGCTGCCCTTGTCATGGGCACTCCGGCGCAGAAAGCGCAGACGGTGGCACAGATCGTTCAACAGTACGGTGTGGACATCGACCACCTGGCTGCGGCGATCGACGGCCAAGCGCCGGCTGAGGGCGCCCCAGGCAACGGTGCCGGGGCTCCCGACCCTGCCATGCAGCGATGGATGCAGCAGCAGCTTGCTCCCGTGCAGCAGCTCATGAGCACTTTGCAGCAACGTGAACAGCAGCAACATCAGCAAATACAGCATGAGGCGGCCACAGACATCGAGACCTTTTCAGTGGACCCAAAGAACGTATACTTCGAGGATGTTAGGGACACCATGGGGGATCTTATGGAGGTGGCCGGCAGGCAAGGACGAGAGTTGTCTTTGCAGCAGGCCTATGATACCGCGTGTAGGATGAATCCTCAGATTGCCCCTCATTTCCAGGCGCAGCAGGGCGCATCGTCGGTTCAAGAGGCCCGAACGGCAGCCGAGCGCCGTGCGGCGGCGGCCAGTAGCATCGCCCCGAGGGCGCAACCGGCCTCGATGCCTGAGCCGAAAGACCGCAGGGAGGCCATCGAGCAGGCTTGGCAGAAAGCCGAGCAGGGGGGTTGACAGATGCACGGGTAGCAGTATATGTCTGAATCTGCTATCTTTTTGATTGAATGAACCGGGCGCCACTCAGAGCATCCAGCGTTCCACATGGAACCCCCAGGACAAAGCCAGAGACCCCTTGGTGAAAGATATGATTACTTTCAACAAGTTACAAGGGGTCTCAAATGGCTTTTCCGAATGTCTCAGATATCGTAGCAACCACGATCGAATCGCGTACCCGGCAGATCGCCGATAACGTCACCAAAAACAACGTCCTGCTGTCTCAGATGAAGATGCAGGGCAACATCAAGACCGCCAGCGGCGGTTCCAAGATCCTTGAAGAGCTGTCCTTCGCTGAAAACTCCAACGCCGGGTGGTACTCGGGTTATGACCTGCTGCCGGTAGGTGTGTCCGATGTGATCTCGGCAGCCGAGTTCAACTGGAAGCAGGCTGCAGTGCCGGTTACCTGCTCCGGGCTGGAGCAGCTCCAGAACGCCGGTCGGGAACAGATGATCGATCTGATCGACACCCGTATGGATGTGGCCGAATCCACCTTGGCCAACCTGATTTCCGAAGGCCTCTATTCGGACGGCACCGGATCTAGTGGCAAGGAGATCGATGGCCTGGACGCCGCTGTACCCGCGAACCCGGCCACAGGCACCTATGGCGGCATTGACAGGGCTACCTGGACCTTCTGGGCGTCCAAAATCGAGTCGGCTACCTTCACCGCGGCCAACATTCAGCAGAGTATGAATGCCTTGTGGGCGAAAACGGTTCGTGGAGCTGATCGGCCCAACTTGGTCGTGTTGGACAACAACCTGTGGGAGTTCTACATGGCGAGCCTGCAGGCGCAGCAGCGGTTCAACTCCCCCGAGGTGGGCGCGCTGGGGTTCCCGGCGCTGAAGTTCATGGGGGACTGCAATGTGGTCTATGACGGCGGTATTGGAGGCTTCTGTCCTGCCAGCACGGGTTTCATGCTCAATACCAAGTACATCAAGTACCGTCCGCATGCGCAACGCAACATGGTGCCGCTGAACCCGAGTCGCCGCTACGCGGTGAACCAGGACGCCGAAGTCCAGATCTTGGCATGGGCCGGCAATATGACCACCCGGGGTGCGCAGTTCCAGGGTCGCCTGGTCAACGTATAGGGTCTAGCAAGGGTGCGGGGGCCGCGATGATCCGTACATGCTCCGCGGGGAGTCGCCCCATTTTTTATTGAGGTGATTATGACTGAGGATTTTGTAGAAGGGTGGAAGGCGGCGAGAGACCATTGGTCTGCGAACCACGGCAGCCTGCCTCCCTACCCGCCGCAGGCGCCTGAAAAGGCTTCTGCACCGATCCCGCCACCCCCCGCACCTTTGGGTGGTGAAGCCTCGGTGCCGGACAACGAAGAGGATTAGATCATGGCCGAAGTAGCCAATCCGAACTATGTTACATTCTTCCAGGATTCAGTGATCACGGCAGCCCGCGCCGCCGAGGTCCCTAACGCTGATTTCGTGGATACCGATGGCAACGGCTGCAACCGTGCGGCCTCCAATTCTCCCGCTATAGGAGTCAATACCGGGGATTACGATCCCAAGGTATCCGACTGGCCAAGGGCAGATGGCTTTGCCATTGGGCAGAATATCGGCACGGATAACGGTGTCCATAACCGGGTAAATACGATCCCGGACGGGAACGACCATGCACTGTTTATCCAAGCGGTAGCCGATGTAGCCCCTGACGGTCAATTCGGTGTTACAGACGCGTTTAACCGCACAGGGAAGACGGTGCCCAACGGCTCCTGGGCTTGGGCGCATGTTCCTGTAGTCTGATGACTGCACGTTTCCAAGGTCTCGTAGACCCGGCAACTGGGTGCGTCCGCATGATCATTCAGAGCACCCAGGAAAGGCCGGCAGATGCGGTAGACTTCCGGGGGATGATCATATCCCCCGCAGGGGATGTGTACGCCATAGCGGACACCGGGCAACCCCGCGTCTTTCAAGATGGTATCGCTATGGAGCCCGACACCGGGCTGACTCTTATTA